>Ga0207671_10002445_pt1 | contig 19870 bp, 15 predicted proteins | sample KBSC24metaG_FD_184352 | JGI IMG/M metagenome (GOLD analysis project Ga0207671, IMG submission 184352) | Corn rhizosphere microbial communities from Kellogg Biological Station, Michigan, USA - KBS C2-4 metaG (SPAdes) (version 2) | ecosystem: Host-associated > Plants > Roots > Rhizosphere > Soil... | reverse complement strand
GCTGATCCTCGGCACCCGCGAAAGCGCAACGCTCAACGCGATCCTCGTCGCGGTGAAGCTGGTCGCGCTCGCCGTGTTCATCGCGGTCGCGCTGCCCTATTTCGATGCCGCCAATTTCGATCCGTTTGCGCCGTTCGGGTTCGCCAAGCATGCCAGCGGCGGGGTGGAGCGCGGCATGATGGCCGCCGCCGCAATCATCTTCTTCGCCTTTTACGGCTTTGACGCGATCTCCACCGCCGCCGAGGAAGCCAAGAATCCCGGCCGCGACCTGGCGATCGGCATTGTCGGCTCGATGGTGGCGTGCGTCGCCATCTACATGATCGTGGCGCTGACCGCCGTCGGCGCGCTCCACTATACCCGCTTCGCCGACAGCCCCGAGCCGCTCGCGCTGATCCTGCGTGAGATCGGCCAGCCCGGCGTCGCCAAGTTCCTCGCGCTGAGCGCGATCGTCGCGCTGCCCACCGTCATCCTCGGCTTCCTGTTCGGCCAGAGCCGCATCTTCTTCGTCATGGCGCGCGACGGCCTGTTGCCCAAGTCGCTCGCCAAGGTCTCGCGGCGCGGCTCGCCGGTGCGCATCACGCTGTTCACCGCTGCCATCGTCAGCGTCTTCGCGGCGTTCCTGCCGATCGACGAGATCGCCGCGCTCGCCAATGCCGGCACGCTCACCGCCTTCGCCGCGGTGGGCCTGTGCCTGCTGGTGCTGCGTCGCCGCGCGCCCGAACTCGTCCGTCCGTTCCGTACCCCCGCCGCCTGGGTCGTCGGCCTGGGCGCGATCTTCGGTTGCCTCTATCTGTTCCTCAGCCTGCCGACCAAGACGCAGGTCTGGTTCGGCTGTTGGAACCTCTTGGGTCTCGTCGTCTATTTCGCCTATGCCCGCCGCAACGCAGCAAAGGGTGACGCATGAGCGGTTGGACGATTGGAATCATCGGCGGTTCGGGCCTCTATGATGTCGAGGGCATCGAGGGTGGCGAATGGGTGGAGGTGGCGAGCCCCTGGGGCCAGCCGTCGGACGCCTGCTTCGTCGGCCATGTCGGGCATGTGAAGGTGGTGTTCCTGCCGCGCCATGGCCGCGGCCACCGCATCAGCCCCTCGGACCTCAACGTCCGCGCCAATATCGACGTGCTCAAGCGGCTGGGCGTGACGGACGTGCTCGCCGTCTCCTCGGTCGGCTCGCTGGCGGAGGAGCGTGCGCCGGGCACCTTCACCATCGCCGACCAGTTCATCGATCGCACCAAGGGGCGTCCGTCGAGCTTCTTCGGCACGGGGCTCGTCGCGCACGTCTCCATGGCCGATCCGGTCTGCCCGCGCCTGTCCGCGCTGGCGGCCGAGGCGGCGCAGGCGGCGGGGGCCACCACCCATGTCGGCGGCACCTATCTGGCGATGGAAGGCCCGCAATTCTCGACCCGCGCCGAGAGCAACCTGTATCGCAGCTGGGGCTGCGACATCATCGGCATGACCGCGATGCCCGAGGCCAAGCTCGCCCGCGAGGCGGAGCTGCCCTATGCGCTGGTCGGCATGGTCACCGATTATGACTGCTGGCGCGAAGGCGAGGAAGCGGTGGACGTGGCGCAGGTGATCGCCCAGCTCTCCAGCAATGCCGAGAAGGCCCGCAAGCTGGTGATGCACCTGCTGCGCAACCTGCCCGAGACACGCGAAGCGTCGCCCATCGATACCTGCCTCGACACGGCGCTGATAACCGCCCCCTCGGCGCGCGATCCGCTGCTGCTCGCCAAGCTCGACGCGGTCGCCGGCCGGGTGCTGGGCTGATGGCGCGCGCACTGCTCGCAGCAACGGCGCTGCTGTTCGCCGTTCCCGCCATGGCGCAGGAAGCGCCGGTCGATCGCTCGCAGGACCTGCGCTGGCAGAGCGCCCAGTCGCTCGCACTGGCCAGCCGCGGCTCGGCACAAGGCTGGCGCATGCTCGAAGGCGGCCTGCGCTGGCGGCGGGTGAAGGGCGACGGCACGGGCCAGCACCCGGCGGTCAGTGACATGGTGACGCTGCATTATGCCGGCACCTTCGTCGACGGCAGCGAGTTCGACAGCTCGTACGGCGGCCCGCCCGCGCGCTTCCCGCTCGATCGGCTGATCCGCGCCTGGCAGATCGCCGTGCCGCTGATGGGCGTGGGCGACACGATCGAGATCGCGGTGCCCGCCGAGCTCGGCTATGGCTTCCAGGGCAAGGGCCCGATCCCGGGCGGTGCCACGCTGCTGTTCAAGATCGAGCTGCTCGGCATCGGCGGCTGAACGACGACGGGCCTCGCGGACCACCGCGGGGCCCGTTGCGCCGGTTCATGCTCAGAATCCGCCCATCAGCACCCCGGCGATGAGCGGCACGAGAAAAGCGAGCGGGATACCCGGAATCAGAAGCCAGGTGCGGAGTTTGGAGATCGAGAACCGTCGTGCCATCCCCACGCAGCCAAAGCCGGCGATGAGCATCGCCCAAGCCGCCGGCTCCGGCACGGGCGCAAACGAGGCGAACTGGTGTGCTGTATTGTACGCCTGATAGATCTGCGCTGTCGACATGTGATAATTGGGGTTTGTCAGCACGTTAACATTCAGGTTCCAGCCGATCGCGTCAAATACCGCGAGATCGGCCGCAGTCACCACATCGTTCACGCCGTCGCACGAATAAGGATTCATCATGCCGATGAAGCCGGTGCAGCCGCCAACGACTTTCCAGTGCGACGCCTGCCAACCATCGCCGAAATATTCGCCGGTCGAGAAATAGGCGTTGCCGCCGAACGCCGTCGCGCCGCCGTCGATCGAGAAATAGGCGGGCACGTTGAATTGCCAGTTGAGCTGGCCCGGCGCCGAATAGCGGAACAGGTCCAGGCCATAGGCGACGGTGGCATCGTTGATGTGCCAGGTCGGGCCCGCCGCGGTATCGAAGGTGTCGACGCCACTGGTAAAGCCCAGCGCATGCCCGATCTCGTGAATGGCGGTGCCGATAAAGTCGTAGCTACCCGCGCTGATCCCGTCCGAGGGATTGAAGTCGAACGGCTGGGCGGTGGAGAAGATGATCTCCGCATCGAGCCCGCTCACATTGTTCACCAGCGCCTTCAGGTTGGCGCTGGTCAGCGCGACCGTGCTGCCGATGTTGCTGCCATTGGGCGGATTCCGGCTGCCCGACGTGGCGATCCCGTCATGATGGGCCGGATCGTCATAGGCCGGGATCAGCACCGAGGGCGTGCCCGCACTGCTCAGCGGCTGGAAGTGGCTGACCGCCTGTGCATCGAGCGCGCTGTTGCCGGTGACCGCGAGCGCATTCTGGTAGCTGGCGATGGTGATGCCGTCGAAATAGCGGAAGCTCGTGCCCCCCAGATCGTCCGGATCGAGCGCCTGGAAACCGACATTGATGTTGATCGTGGCATTGTTGGTGAGGACCGACTCCCAATAGTTCGCTGCGATCCTGAACGCCGCGTCCGCCGGCGATCCCGTCACGCCGCCAATATCGTGCAATACGATGTGCGTCTGCGCCCCAACCGGCGTCGAAAGCGCGAGCAGCGCCGCCGCGCCGCAGGCGAGTAGCCGTACCTTCCCAGCGAACATCCGAGCCCTCTCCCCACATCATCCCAGCGCGATCGCTGCGCGTGCAGTCTGCCTCCGGGCAGCGACGGTGGGGAAGCGGAGCTAGGTGCGAAATGGACGGATCGGCGGGCAGCGCGCACGAACGAAAACGGCCCCGCTTCCGGAAAAGCGGGGCCGTTCGACCTACGATCGCAGGCGGTTAGGCGAAGCGGACCTGCCGCGAACGGTTGCGATAGCGCATTGCGCCGCCGATCGCGCCGAAGCCGAGGATCAGCATCGTCCAGCTTTCCGGTTCCGGCACGGCGCCGCCGGCGGCGATCCAGGCCTGGGCGACGTCCTTGGTGGTGAACTTGTAGCCGCCATTGGCGAGGACATCGACGTTCACGTTCCAGCCGATCGCGTCCATCAGCGCGAGATCGGCGGAGGTAATCGTGTCCATCTGGCCGCCGCAGGTGTACGGGTTCATCACGCCGACATAGCCGCTGCAGGTGTTGTTGGCCTTCCAGTGCGAGGCCTGCCAGCCATCGCCATTGTTCTCGCCGGTCGAGAAATAATCCTTGCCCTGGAAAACGGTCTTGCCGCCGTCGATCGAGAAATAGGAATCCTGATCGAACGCCCAGTTCAGCTTGCCGTCGCCGCTATAGCGGAACATGTCGGCCGCATAGGCCCACCAGTAATTGTCGGTCTTGAAGCCGGTACCGACCGAATAGTCGAAATCGTCTGCGCCGCTGAGGAAGCCCAGCGCATGGCCCATTTCGTGGATGGCGACGCCGACGAAGTCGGCGGTGCCGGCCTTGATTCCGTCGGTGGGGTTGAAGTCGAACGCGAACTGGTTGGAGAACTGGATCGTCGCGTCGACCGAAGCCGCCGCCGCGCCCAGCGCCTGCGCGTTCGCGCTGCTGAGCGCCATGGTGTTGCTGATCGCCTTGCCGTCCGGCGTCAGGCGGGTGCCCGTGGCGGCGACGCCGTCCAGGGTGGCCGGAATGGCATAGTTCGGCACGATCGCCGAAACGCTGCCGGTGGGGCTCAGCGGCGCCAGGTGCGAGAGGACGGTCGCGTCGAGCGCGCTCGTGCCGGTTGCGGCGAGGGCGCCATAATAGCTGTCGATCCCGACATTGGTGAGCAGCGTGCTGCTGGTACCGCCCAGAATGTTCGGCCCGAGCTTGGCGAAGCCGACGTCGAAGTGCAGCGTCACGTTATTGGTGAGCACGCTTTCCCAGTAGCTCGCGGCGATCTTGAAGCCGAGTTCGGCCGGCGAGCCCTTCACGCCGCCAATGTCGTTGAGCACGATCTTCGTCTGTGCGGCCGCAGGTGCAGCGGCAGTAATCGCCAGCCCGAATGCCGTGGCAGTCGCGAGCAGCGCCTTCATCTTCGTCGTCTTCATCCGAACCCCCATTTTGGTCGATGATTTCGATCGCACCGAATCCCGGTTTACCGATCGTTAACTAAGGTGATGGAGCCGACGGCACCCGGTCAAGCAAGAAATGTTACAGATTTTTGTTTTGTTGAAACCTTGTGTCAGAAGATCATCACATATCTTCACGTTTGTGAATACTTCAGCAGGCCCAGAATATAGAGGCACAAAAAAACCGGCGCCCTCCCCGTGGAGGACGCCGGCCTTTTACTTGGTGCGACGGATCAGGCGGCGAGCTTGCGCAGCACGTAGTGGAGGATGCCGCCGTTGAGGAAATATTCCAGCTCGTTGACGGTATCGATCCGGCACCGGGTGAGGAAGGTTTCCGACGAGCCGTCGGCGCGCGTCAGCTTCACTTCCACGTCCTGGCGCGGGCGGAGACCCGCGACGCCGGTGATGGTGAAGGTTTCCGAGCCGTCGAGCTTAAGCGTCTCGCGGGTAACGCCCTCGGCGAACTGCAGCGGCAGCACGCCCATGCCGACCAGGTTCGAGCGGTGGATGCGCTCGAAGCTCTCGGTGATCACCGCGCGCACGCCGAGCAGGTTGGTGCCCTTCGCCGCCCAGTCGCGCGACGAGCCGGTGCCATATTCCTTGCCTGCGACGATGACGAGCGCGGTGCCGTCAGCCTTGTGGCGCATCGCGGCGTCGTAGATCGGCATCACGTCGCCGGCGTACTTGGTCATGCCGCCTTCGACGCCCGGCACCATCTCGTTCTTGATGCGGATGTTGGCGAAGGTGCCGCGGACCATGACTTCATCGTTGCCGCGGCGCGCGCCGTAGCTGTTGAAGTCCTTCTTGGCGACCTGATGCGACTGGAGGAACGCGCCCGCAGGGCTGTCCGCCTTGATGCTGCCGGCGGGCGAGATGTGATCGGTGGTGATCGAATCGCCCAGGATCGCCAGCGGCTTGGCGTCGACGATATCCTGCACCGGCGCCGGGGTCATCGACATGCCCTCGAAGTACGGCGGGTTGTGGATATAGGTCGAGCTGGTCGGCCAGGCATAGGTGTCCGACACGGTGACGCTGATGCCCTGCCAGTGGCTGTCGCCCAGATAGACGTTACCGTAGCGCGAGCGGAACATCTCGTCGTCGATGTTGGCCGAGATCAGGCCCTGGATTTCCTCGTTCGAGGGCCAGATGTCCTTGAGGAAGACCGGGCCGTTGGTGCCCTGGCCGATCGGCGTCTCGTACATGTCCTCGGTCACCGTGCCCTTCAGCGCATAGGCGACGACCAGCGGCGGCGAGGCGAGGAAGTTGGCGCGGACGTCCGGCGAGACGCGGCCCTCGAAGTTACGGTTGCCCGACAGCACCGAGGCGGCGACGATGTCGTTGCCGTTGATCGCCGCCGAGATCGGCTCGGCGAGCGGACCCGAATTGCCGATGCAGGTGGTGCAGCCATAGCCGACCAGGTTGAAGCCGATCGCGTCGAGATCCTCGGTGAGGCCGGCCTTGTTCAGATAGTCGGTGACCACCTGCGAACCCGGCGCCAGCGAGGTCTTCACCCACGGCTTGCGGGTGAGGCCCAGCGCGCGCGCCTTGCGGGCGACGAGGCCGGCAGCGATCAGCACCGACGGGTTCGAGGTGTTGGTGCAGCTGGTGATCGCGGCGATCACGACGTCGCCGTCGCCGATGTCATGGTCGCGGCCTTCGACGCTCACGCGCGCGGGCTGCTCCTTCTTGTACACCTTGGTCAGGTCGCCGTTGAACACTTCGTCGACGCTGTCGAGGCTGACGCGGTCCTGCGGGCGCTTGGGGCCGGCGAGCGACGGACGCACGCTCGACATGTCGAGCTCGAGCGTGTCGGTGAAGATCGGCTCGGGGCCGCTGACGTCGTGCCACATGCCCTGCGCCTTGGCATAGGCTTCGACCAGCGCGACATTCTCGTCGCTGCGGCCGGTGAGGCGCATGTAATCGAGCGTCTTGTCGTCGATCGGGAAGAAGCCGCAGGTCGCGCCATATTCCGGCGCCATGTTGGCGATGGTCGCACGGTCGGCGAGCGTCATCGAATGCAGGCCGGGGCCGTAGAACTCGACGAAGCGGCCGACGACGCCCTTGGCGCGCAGCATCTGGGTGACGGTGAGCACCAGGTCGGTCGCAGTGATGCCTTCCGGCAGCTTGCCGGTGAGCTTGAAGCCGACGACTTCGGGGATCAGCATCGACACCGGCTGGCCGAGCATCGCGGCTTCCGCCTCGATGCCGCCCACGCCCCAGCCGAGCACGCCGAGGCCGTTGACCATCGTCGTGTGGCTGTCGGTGCCGACCAGCGTGTCCGGATAGGCGACCGTGGCGCCGTCGGGCGCCTGCGACGACCAGATCGACTGCGAGATATATTCCAGGTTCACCTGGTGGCAGATGCCCGTGCCCGGCGGGACGACCGAGAAGTTGTTGAGCGCCTTGGAGCCCCACTTGAGGAACTCATAGCGCTCGGCATTGCGCTCGTACTCGAGCTTGACGTTGTCGTCGAACGCCTGGGGCGTGCCGAACTCGTCGACCATCACCGAGTGGTCGATCACGAGATGCACCGGCACCAGCGGGTTGATCTTGGCCGCGTCGCCGCCGAGCTTGGTGATCGCGTCGCGCATCGCGGCGAGATCGACCACACAGGGCACGCCGGTGAAGTCCTGCATCAGCACGCGCGCGGGGCGATACTGGATCTCGCGGCTGGGCGCCTTGGGGTTCTGCTGCCAGTCGACGATCGCCTGGGCGTCCTCGGGGGTGACGGTGACGCCGTCGTCGAAGCGGAGCATGTTCTCCAGCAGCACCTTCATCGAGAAGGGCAGGCGGCTGATGTCGCCGAGCTTCGCCGCCGCCTTGGGGAGCGAGTAGAAGCTGTAGGTCTTGCCGGAGACGGTGAGCGAGTCACGCGTACCGAGCGTATCGTTGCCGATGGCGGTCATGAGGCGCGGGGTCCTTTCCCTGATCTGGTCCGCCGGGCGCTCGGTGGACGCAGCCCATTATAGGCCGCGCGGGCGCACCGTCGGGGTGCTGCGAATGCGAAGATTCGCGAGGGGCCTTAGCGCGGTGCGGCGGGGAGGGAAAGGGGACGTTGGTAGCGGGATGGGTGGTGGTAGCGGTAACGGTTGAGAACCCGCGACGCGGAAGGCCTCCGTTCGCGCATGCCCCACATTGAGTCATGGGCGATCAGTCGGATCTGCTCCTTACGCAGTTGCGTCTGGCGGCACCTTTTGGCTCCTGAGCAGAATGCCTGTCAGAAACCGCAGGAGTTCCAAGCCGAGTTCGGATGCGTTCTCGACGTAGTGGGTCGTCGGATAAAAGGAGTGGCACGCATAGCCGATCCCGAAAGCAGCGATCTCGATTGCGCCCTCACACTTCACATCTTCGACGACATTCTGGAGATGGTCGCTCAGATATTGAGGCCCATTTTCGTTTAGCGTCGAGTCATCGACGGGAGCGCCGTCCGACAACACGATCAGGATTTTGCGTTTTGCATCGAGGTTGCGAAGCCGAGACGCCGCCCATTCTATCGCCTCCCCGTCAATGTTTTCCTTGGGGAGATCAGCCCTCAGCATCTGGCGATAGGCCCATCCACCCGTGCTGGCGCGATTATCGGCGGCCTCTCGGTAGACGATATGCAGAAGGTCATTTAGCCGCCCGGGATTGCGGGGTCTGAGACGCCATTTCCATCGCTGTCGTGACCGACCGCCGCGCCACGCAGATGTGGAAAAGCCTAAAACTTCACACCTGATGCCTAGACTAACAAGGAACTCCTGCACGACGTCGGCGCTAGCAGCGCTAAAGAGCATCTTTTGCCCACGCATAGAACCCGACTGATCAAACAGGAGGGACACGACAATGCCCTCCCGCTCGTTGCGCGAAAGCTCGGAGAAAACTCGTTCGGCGAGCTCTGCGCCAGCGATATGCAGCTTGGTTTTCCAAGGAAGCAGGCCGGACTGCAACTCTTTCCACGCCTCGTCCAACGCGTCCCGATCCTTGAAGGTCATCGGTCCCAAAACAGAATCCAAATCTTTAGCATCCACGACTCTGTCGAACTTGGTCGTGTAAGCCCGGTAGGCAGAAGCTCGCGCGGATTGTTCATTCTGCATGCCGGAAACGTCGCGTCACATTGCACTGACGTCAATGGACCCTTTGACAACACCCCCCATTGCCGTTTCCCGCCCCGCTGCTAGCGTCGCCGCCATGACCGAAGGCATGACCTATGGGCGCTATCTCGCCCTCGACCATCTGCTCGCCGCCCAGCATCCGCTGTCGGACCGGCATGACGAGCTGCTGTTCATCATCATCCACCAGACCAAGGAGCTGTGGCTCAAGCAGATCCTCGCCGAGCTGCACCTCGCCAAGGGGCTGGTGCGCGACGGCAAGCTGATCGAGGCGTACAAGGGCCTGGCGCGGGTCAGCCGCATCCAGGCGGTGATGACGCTGAGCTGGGACGTGCTCGCGACGATGACGCCCAGCGACTATACCCGCTTCCGATCGGTGCTCGGCGGCAGCTCGGGCTTCCAGTCGGACCAGTTCCGCGCGGTCGAGACGATGCTGGGGCTGCGCGGCGGCGGGGTGCCGGGGCCGCTGACCGACGAAGCCGGTGCGCTGCCGAGCCTGTGGGACGACGCCAATGCCGCGCTCGCCGCCGCCGGGTTCGACCTGCCCGACGCCGTGCTGCACCGCGACTGGCCGACGCCCTATCAGCCGAACGACGATGTCCGTGCCGCCTGGGGCCAGGTGTACCGCGACACCAATCGCTACTGGGACCTGTACCAGCTGGCCGAGAAGCTGGTCGACATCGACGATGCGATGGCGACCTGGCGGCACAAGCATGTCCTCACCGTCAGCCGGGTGATCGGCGGCAAGATGGGGACCGGGGGCACGCCGGGCGTGTCCTATCTCGAATCGACGCTCGCCAAGCGCGCGTTCCCCGAACTCTGGTCGCTCAGGACCGATCTGTGAGCAGCTTCAAGCAGCTGTTCCAGCGCTCGCTGGCCGCGGCGCCCGACCGGCTGCACTTCGCCGCGCACAGCCACCACCTCTGGCCCGACGCCTCGTGGCTCGGCCAGCAGGCGGCGTGGGACGATGCCGCGCGGCTTGCCGACCGCAAATGGGGCCGGGTGATGGACGAGATCTGGCCCGCAGCCCAGGCTCACGTGGCCGCCGAGCTGCACCTGCCCGATCCTTCGACGGTGGTGTTCGCTTCCAACACGCATGAACTGCTGCTGCGGATCGTCTCGGCGATGGCCCCGCGCCGGCCGCTGCGCATCCTGGCCACCGACGGCGAGTTCCACAGCTTCCGCCGCCAGTCGCTGCGCTGGGAGGAGGCGGGCACGGCGGTGGTTACGCGCGTGCCGATGGGGGAGATCGTCGCCACCGCGCAGGCGGGCGGCTTCGACCTGATCGTGGCGAGCCATGTCCAGTTCGGCACCGGCCATATCTTCGATGGCGTCTCCGAGCTTGCGGCGCTGGCGCGGCCTGAGGGCCCCTGGGTACTGATCGACGGCTATCACGGCTTCATGGCGGTGGAGACCGACCTGTCGGCGGTGGCCGACCGGGCGTTCTACGTCGCGGGCGGGTACAAATACGCGATGGCGGGCGAAGGCGTCGGCTTCCTCCACGCGCCGCCGGGCTTCGGGCCGCGGCCGGAGATCACCGGCTGGTATGCCGAGTTCGAGGACCTCGCGTTGTCGCCGGGGCAGATCGGCTATGCGCCCGACGCCCGCCGCTTCCTAGGCGCGACCTTCGACCCTTCCGGGCTCTACCGCTTCGTCGCAGTGCGCGAGATGCTGGCGCGCGAGGGGCTGACCACGGCGACGATCAATGCGCATGTCGCGCCGCTGCGGGCGCAGTTGCTGGCGGGCTTCCCCCTCGACGCCGAGCGGATCAACCCCGCTGCGCCGGAGGCGCCGCAGGCCCGCTTCGTGGCACTGCGCAGCCCGCATGCGGCGGCCTGGCAACAGGCGCTACTGGCGGACGAGATCGTCACCGACGTGCGCGGCGACGTGCTGCGGATCGGGCTGGGCCTTTACCAGGATGCGCGCGACGTGGCGCGGCTGCGCGAGGCGCTTGCCGCGCTCTGATCAGGCAGCGGCGAGCGGGGCGAGGCCGAGGCGGCGGATCTCGATGGCCGGGCAGCGGTCCATCACCACCTTGAGCCCGGCCGCCTCGGCGCGAGCGGCGGCTTCATGGTCGATCACGTCGAGCTGCATCCACACCGACTTGGCACCCGCCGCGATCGCCGCGTCGACCACCGCGCCGGCATCCGCCGACTTGCGGAAGATGTCGACCATGTCGAGCGGCACGCCGATCTGGTCGAGCTCGCGGAAGACGAACTCGCCGTGAACATGCTCGCCGGTAATGCGCGGATTGACGGGGATCACGCGATAGCCGTGCCGCTGGAGCAGCACCATCACGCCATTGCTGGGTCTATTCGGACGATCGGACGCGCCGACCATCGCGATGGTGCGCGTTTCCTCGAGCAGGATGCGGATGTCTTCGTCACGCGTCAGCGGCATGCATCACCTCTTTAGCCAATCATAGACCGAATCGGCGAGCGTTACAAAGGATCCGGAAGACTCCGTATCTCCGGCGGCGGGGGGCGTGCCTGCATCCGAAGCGGAGCGGATTTCCATCGCCAGCGGGATGCGAGCGAGGAACGGGATGCCCAGCGCCCCCGCCGCCTTCTCCGCCCCGCCGCTGCCGAACGGATCGGAGACGCCGCCGCAATGCGGGCAGCAATAGCCGGCCATGTTCTCGACCAGCCCGACGATCGGCACCCCGGCCTTGTTGAACAGGTCGATCGCGCGGGTGGCGTCGATCAGCGCGAGGTCCTGCGGGGTGGAGACGATCACCGCCCCCGCCGGCTTGTGCTTCTGGATCATCGTCAGCTGCACGTCGCCGGTGCCGGGGGGCAGGTCGAGCACGAGCAGCTCGGTATCGCCCCAGTCGGCATCGACCATCTGGCCGAGTGCGCCGCCCGCCATCGGCCCGCGCCAGGCGATCGCCTGCCCCTCGGCGACCAGCCCGCCCATCGACAGCATCTTGAGCCCGAACGGCGTCTGGATCGGCAGCAATACTTTGTCACGCGCCTGCGGCTTCACGCCCTCGACGCCCAGCAACTTGGGCTGCGAGGGGCCGTAGATATCGGCATCGACCAGCCCGACCTTGAGCCCGCGCCGCGCCAGCGCGATCGCGAGATTGGCGGCGACCGTCGACTTGCCCACCCCGCCCTTGCCGCTGGCGACGGCGAGGATGCGGCGGGTGCGGCGCTCGCTGGTGAGGAGAATGCGCACCTCGGAGACCCCCGGCAGGGCGGCGGCGGCGCTGCGCACCTCGGACTCGAGCGCGTCGCGGGTCTCGGGCGCAAGGCCGGTCACGTCGAGCACGACATTGGCGCGGCCGCCTTCGAGGCGCACGGTGGCGCGGCCGGCGGAGACGGGGGCGAGGGCGGCGGAAAGGTCCTGCGGGTCAGTCATCCCGCGGCACATAGGTACACAATCGTCCGACGCCACTGTAAATCCGCGTCGCCCTGCTTATAAAGGTCGGCATGGTGAATAGTTCTGGCCGTGACGCGCTGTCCGGCACCTTCCACAACGAGCCGCCGAAAAGCCCTTGGGGCGGCGGCTCGGACAAGGATGACGGCAATGGCGGGGGCCCGCGCAACCCGTGGTCCGTCCCGCCCGAGGGCCGGCGTTCGCGCACCGGCTCGCCCAGCGCGCTCGACGAGCTGTGGCGGCGGGCACGGAGCGGCGGCGGTGGCGGCGGCCTGCCCGGCGTGCCCACCGGCGCGCGGCTGTGGCTGCTGATCCTCGCAGGGCTGCTGGCGGTGTGGGTGCTCTACACCTCGATCCACCCGATCGGGCCGCGCGAGAAGGGCGTGGTCACCTTCCTCGGCCGCTATTCGGGCACGCTCGATCCGGGCATCCAGTTCACCCTGCCCGCCCCCTTCCAGCTGGTCGACGTCGTCGATGTCGGCAACATCCGCACCGAGAATTTCCCGAACAGCGGCGAAAACCTGATGCTGACCGGCGACCAGAACATCGTCGATCTTGCCTATTCGGTTCGCTGGGACGTGCGCAGCGCTTCTGCCTATGTGTTCCAGATCGCCGATCCGCGCGAGACGGTACGCGCCACCGCGGAAAGTGCGATGCGCGCGGTGATCTCGAACACCACGCTCAACGAGGCGATCGGCGAGGGCCGCTCGAAGATCGAGGCCGAGGCCCAGGTCGCGATGCAGAAGATCCTCGACGAATATGGCGCGGGCATCCGCATCCAGGGCGTCGCGATCCAGAAGGCCGCGGCACCCGCACAGGTGGACGACGACTTCAAGGCCGTCACCGCCGCGCAGCAGGAAGCCGAATCGAACCGCAACAACGCCAACGCCTATGCCCAGCGCGTGATCGCCGCGTCGCAGGGCGAGGCGGCCGAGTTCGACAAGATCTACGAACAGTACAAGCTGGCCCCCGAAGTGACCAAGCGCCGGCTCTATTACGAGACCATGGAGGCCGTGCTGGCCAACACCAACAAGACGATCGTCGAGGCACCCGGCGTGAACAGCTACCTGCCGCTGCCGGCGCTGCGCCGGGGCAATGCGCCTGCCGATGCGCAGGACAAGGGAGTCGCCAAGTGATGGCCTGGGCCCGCAATCCGATCGCGCTCGTCGTCGCGGTGATCGTGGTGCTGATCGTGCTGATGAGCACCGTGGCGATCGTGCCGGAAACCAAGCAGGTCGTCGTGCTACGGCTGGAGAAGCCGTACCGCACGGTCAACGCCTACAAGGCCGGCGAAGGCTTCGGCCGCACCAATGCCGGCCCGGTGTTCCGCATCCCGTTCGTCGACCGCCTGGTGTGGGTCGACAAGCGGATCCTCGACGTCGACCTGCCCGACGAGCCCGTGCTGTCGACCGACCAGCTGCGGCTCGAGATCGACGCCTATGCCCGCTACCGCGTCACCGATCCGCTGCGGATGGTGGTGACGGTGGGAACCGAGGAGCGGCTGCGCGAACAGCTCCAGCCGCTGCTGCGCTCGTCGCTGCGCAACGAACTGGGCAAGCGCCGCTCGAGCACGCTGCTCAGCCCCGAGCGCGGCCAGGTGATGGACAATGTCCAGGATTCGCTCCAGCGGCTCGCCAGCCAGTATGGCGTGCAGATCGTCGACGTGCGGATCAAGCAGACCGAGCTGCCCTCGGGTTCGCCGCTGACCAGCGCGCTCACCCGCATGGCCACCGCACGCCGCCAGGAGGCGGAGACGATCAAGGCGCAGGGCCTGAAGGACGCGCAGATCATCCGCGCCAACGCCCAGGCGCAGGCGGCGCAGATCTATGCGGCGGCGTTCAACAAGGATCCGAAATTCTACGACTTCTACCGCGCGATGCAGTCGTACCGGACCACCTTCCTGAGCCCGGATGCCAAGGGCGAGAGCCAGATCATCCTGTCGCCGAGCAATGAGTATCTGCGCGAGTTCACCGGGCAACGATGAGTCTGTCCGCTCGTTCATATTCAAATCAGGTTCAGCCGCGCTGGGTAGAAGCGCGGTTTGAGACGAACACCATTCCTTTCGAGAGGAAATGACCCCGTGCGTTACGCCTACGCCTTGACTACCGCGATCCTGCTGGGTGGCGCCGCCACCGCGCTCTCGCTCAACCAGCCGGCCGGCGCGCAGACTGCGCAGAACGAGCCGGGCACCATCCAGGCGATGGCCCCCAAGGCCGGCGCGCCGATGAGCTTCGCCGATCTCGTTGCCCGCCTCCAGCCCGCCGTCGTCAACATCTCGACCACGCAGCGGGTGAAGGTGAACGCCAATCCGTTCGCCGGCACGCCGTTCGAGATGTTCGGCCAGGGCCAGGGCCAGCCGGTGACCCGCGAGGCGCAGTCGCTGGGTTCGGGCTTCGTGATCTCGGCCGACGGCTATGTCGTTACCAACAACCACGTGATCTCGGCCGGCGCGCAAGGCGCGGTGGTCGAATCTATCACCGTCACGCTGGCCGACGGCCGCGACTTCAAGGCCAAGCTGATCGGCCATGACGCGCAGTCGGACCTCGCGGTGCTCAAGATCGACGGTACCGCGCTGCCCTTCGTCAAGTTCGGCGATTCGGCGCGCGCCCGCGTCGGCGACTGGATCCTGGCGATCGGCAATCCGTTCGGCCTGGGCGGCACCGTCACCGCCGGCATCATCTCGGCGACGCACCGCGTCACCGGCACCGGCGCCTATGACCGCTTCATCCAGACCGATGCCTCGATCAACCGCGGCAATTCGGGCGGCCCGATGTTCGACCTCAACGGCAACGTGATCGGCATCAACTCGCAGATCCTGTCGCCCACCGGCGGCAATGTCGGCATCGGCTTCGCGATTCCGGCCGAGGAAGCCAAGCCGATCATCGACAAGCTGATGAAGGGCCAGACGATCACGCGCGGCTATCTCGGCATCGCGATGCAGGATCTGACCAAGGATCTCGCGGCCGGCTTCGGCCTGCCCTCCGATCGCGGCACGCTGGTCGCGCGCGTCGAGCCGGGCCAGCCGGCCGAGAAGGCGGGGATCAAGCAGGGCGACGTGATCGTCAAGGTCAACGGCAAGGACGTGACCCCCGATCAGACGCTGTCCTACATCGTCAGCAACGTCACGCCGGGCACGCGCATCCCCGTGGAACTGCTCCGCGACGGCAAGCGCCAGACCGTCACCGTGACGGTCGGCACGCGTCCGCCGGAAGAGCAGCTCGCCCAGTTCGATCCGAACGACCAGGACGGCGCGCAGGGCGATGACGGCGATGACGGCAGCAGCGCCGCCACCGCACCCAGCGCACTGCTCGGCATCGGCGTGACGCCGCTGACCCCGCAGATCGCGCGTTCGATCGGCGTCGACCCCTCGATCGGCGGCGTGGTGATCCTGGGCGTGAACCCGAGCAGCGATGCGGCCGGCAAGGGCCTGCAGCGCGGCGACGTGATCGTCTCGATCAACCAGCAGCCGGTCCGCACCCCCGCCGACCTGACCAAGGCCGCCGCCGCCGCCAAGGCCGCGGGCCGCAAGCAGGTGGTGCTCTACGTCCAGCGCAAGAACATCGGCAACTATATCCCGGTCGGTCTCGCCGGGAACTGATCCGCCGCAAAAGCGGCTGACCAGGGCCCGTTTCTTCCCTATGCCGGCTCCCCACAAGAGGAGCAGGAAATGGCGGAAGAGACGGGCCTTTTCGTTGGTGCAGCCGGGGACGCGCGGATCGAGTTAAACCTTCGCCGGGCCAATCGCCACGGTCTGATCGCGGGCGCGACCGGCACCGGCAAGACGGTGACGCTGCAGGGGCTGGCCGAGGGTTTCTCCACCGCCGGGGTGCCGGTGTTCGTGGCGGACGTGAAGGGGGATCTGGGCGGGCTCGGCATGGCTGGATCGCCGCTCGCCAAGCCGCATGCCGCCTTCGCCGCGCGGGCGGAGGAAATCGGCGACAGCGACTGGAAATACCAGGCGATGCCAGTGCAGCTCTGGGACCTGTTCGGCGAACAGGGCCACCCGATCCGCACCACCGTCTCCGAAATGGGGCCGCTGCTGCTCGCCCGGCTGATGGACCTCAACGAGGTGCAGGAAGGCGTGCTGACCATCGCCTTCCATGTGGCCGACGCCGAGGGGCTGCTGCTGCTGGACCTCGACGATCTGCAGGCGATGCTGGCGCACTGCGCCGAACGCGCCGAGGAACTGAGCACCACCTACGGCAATGTCTCGAAGCAGAGCGTCGGTGCGATCCAGCGCCAGCTGCTCCAGCTGCGCTCCCAGGGCGGTACCCATTTCTTCGGCGAGCCCGCGCTCAGCATCCAGGACTTCCTCGCGCACGACGAAACCGGCCGCGGCGTGATCAACATCCTCGCCGCCGACAAGCTGATGGCGAGCCCGCGGCTCTATGCCAGCTTCCTGCTCTGGCTGCTCTCCGAACTGTTCGAGACGCTCCCCGAGATCGGCGATCCCGAGAAGCCGGTGCTCGTCTTCTTCTTCGACGAGGCGCACCTGCTGTTCGACGATGCGCCCAAGGCACTGCTCGAGAAGATCGAGCAGGTGGTACGGCTGATCCGTTCGAAGGGCGTCGGCGTCTATTTCGTCACGCAGAACCCAATCGATATCCCCGAAGATGTCGCCGCCCAGCTCGGCAACCGCGTCCAGCACGCGCTGCGCGCCTTCACCCCGCGCGACCAGAAGGCGATCCGCGCCGCCGCCGAGACGTTCCGGGCGAGCCCCGGCGTCGACGTCGCCACCGCGATCACCGAGCTGGCCGTGGGCGAGGCGCTGGTCTCGCTGCTGCAAGCGGACGGCTCGCCCGCGCCGGTGTCGCGCACGCTGATCCGCCCGCCCGCCTCGCGGGTCGGGCCGCTCGCGGCGGACGAGCGGAAGATCCTGGTCGAGACCGATGCGGTCGGCGCCAAGTACGACACTACGATCGATCGCGAATCCGCCGAGGAGCTGCTCGCCGCCAAGCGCGCCGAGGCGAGTGCCGCCGCCGCCGAAGCCCAGGCGCGCGATGCCGCCGAGAAGGCCGCTGCGACCCAGGCCAAGGAAGACGCCCGTCGCGCCAAGGAAGAGGAACGCGCCCGCATCGCCGCCGAGCGGGAAGCGGCGAACAACCCGCTCAACCGCGCGATCCGCTCCGCCACCCGCTCGGCCTCGTCGGCGGCGGGGCGTGCGGTGGCGAACGAAGTCAGCAAGGCGGTGTTCGGCAGCAAGGGCGGCGGCGGGGTGCTGGGCCAGGTCGTCCGCGGCGTGCTGGGCGGGCTGTTCCGCGGCTGAACGCCCGGAAAAGCCTGTCCTTTCGCTGTCGCCGGTGCCACGGTGCCGGCAATGCGACGGCGAGGATGCCATGCTGATCCGAAGGGGCCACTGCGTATAGCAGTGGCGCGGTTTGGCACGCCCCGCCCCCACCCCCATTCGGAGCCTCTAGCGCATGGCCACTGCCCCCGCCCGCGCGCCGCTTGAACTCACGCTGCGCGGCGTGCTGCTCGGCGGCGCGATCACGCTGCTGTTCACCGCCGCCAATGTCTATCTCGGCCTCAAGATCGGCCTGACCTTCGCCACCTCGATCCCCGCTGCGGTGATCTCGATGGCGATCCTGCGTTTCTTCCCCGGCTCGACGATCCTCGAGAACAATATCGTCCAGACCGTCGCCAGCGCGGCGGGGACGCTGGCCGCGATCATCTTCGTGCTGCCGGGGCTGGTGATGATCGGCTGGTGGAACGGCTTCCCCTATGTTGAGACCGCCGCGATCACGATGTTCGGCGGCATATTGGGCGTGATGTTCTCGGTGCCGCTGCGGCGCGCGCTGGTCGTCGACTCGCCCGAACTCCCTTATCCCGAGGGCCGCGCCGCCGCCGAGGTGCTGCAGGTCGGCGCCGGCAGCCGCGAGGGTGCGGAGGAGAGCGCGCGCGGGCTCAAGGTGATCGTCGTCAATGCGATCGCCGCGGCGGGCTTCGCGCTGGTCACCCGGATGAAGCTGGCGGCCGAGGAAGGCGCGCTGTTCTTCAAGGCGGGCGCGGGCTCGACCGGCATCATCGGCGGGCTGCAATTCGCGCTGATCGGTGCGGGGCATCTGATCGGCCTCACCGTCGGCATCGCCATCTTCGTCGGCATCGCGATCGGCTGGTGGATCGCGCTGCCTATCCTGAGCGCCGGCATGCCCGGCGCGGCGGAGGCGGTGGCAAATACGGTGTTCCGCAGCGACGTGCGCTTCCTAGGCGCGGGCACGATCGGCATGGCGGCGATCTGGACCTTGCTCAAGATCATCGGGCCGGTGATCGGCGGCATCCGCTCCTCGCTCGCCGCCTCGGCTGCCGCGCGCAGCGGCGCGGACGTGCCGATCGGCGAGCGCGATCTGCCGATCACCATCGTCGCCATCGTCACGCTCGGCATGCTGTTGCCGATCGGCTGGCTGCTGTGGAGCGTGCTGGCGGCCGGGCCGCTCTCCGCCTCGGCGGGGCTGCTGGTGGCAGGCTCGCTGGTGTTCGTGCTGGTCGTCGGGCTCGTGATCGCCTCGGTGTGCGGCTATATGGCCGGCCTGATCGGTGCGTCGAACAGCCCGGTCTCGGGGATCGGCATCCTGTCGGTCGTCGCCGCCTCGCTGATGCTGGTGGGGCTGTACGGGCGGAATCTCGACCCGGGCACGACCCAGGCGCTGATCGCCTATGCGCTGATCGTCACCGGCATCGTGTTCGGCGTGGCGACCATTTCCAACGACAATCTCCAGGACCTCAAGACCGGCCAGCTTGTCGGCGCGACGCCGTGGAAGCAGCAGGTCGCGCTGATCTTCGGCGTGGTGTTCGGCAGCCTGGTCATCCCGCCGGTGCTGAGCGTGCTCAACGCCTCGTTTGGCTTTGCCGGCGTCGCAGGCGCCAGCGCCGACGCGCTGCCCGCCCCGCAGGCGGCGCTGATCTCGTCGCTCGCCAAGGGCGTGCTGGGCGGTGATCTGCGCTGGGACCTGATCGGCGTGGGCGCGCTGATCGGCGCGGGCGTGATCCTCGTTGACGAGCTACTGGCGCGCTTGTCCAAGCTGCGGCTTCCGCCGCTGGCGGTGGGGCTCGGCATCTACCTGCCGATGGGCGTGACGCTGACCGTCGTGGTCGGCGCGGTGATCGGTTGGTTCTACGACCGCGCCGCCGAGCGCGCACGCGACCCCGAGTTCGTCAAGCGCATGGGCGTGCTGATGGCAACCGGCATGATCGTCGGCGACAGCCTGTTCGGCGTGCTCTACGCCGGCATCGTGTACGAAACGGGGAGCGAAGCCCCGCTCGCGCTGGTGGGGCCGGGCTTTGCCGGCGTGGCGCTGGCGGGGGGCACGGCGCTGTTCCTGGCCATTACCGCCGGGCTGTATCTTTATACCCGGCGGCAGGCCAGATAACCCGCACCTCGCGGCTCCTTCGCCCCCCTCCCGCTTGCGGGAGGGGACGGGGGAGGGTGAGAGAGAAAGGCAAGGGCTGAGGGTGAAGAAGCGCCGGGAGGAACC
>Ga0207671_10002444_pt1 | contig 19877 bp, 17 predicted proteins | sample KBSC24metaG_FD_184352 | JGI IMG/M metagenome (GOLD analysis project Ga0207671, IMG submission 184352) | Corn rhizosphere microbial communities from Kellogg Biological Station, Michigan, USA - KBS C2-4 metaG (SPAdes) (version 2) | ecosystem: Host-associated > Plants > Roots > Rhizosphere > Soil... | reverse complement strand
ATACTTATAGAGGGAACAGCAGCAACATGCAGCTCTATCCGAACCCTGTGGCTGCCACCCTGAACTATAGCCTTATCAGCGAAAAAGCAGGCAGTGTCATCGTACAGGTATATAATGCTTCCGGTGTACTGGTAATGAACAGTCGTGTTGAGCTTCCGGCCGGCGCCACTCAACGGACTATCAACATTGACCATCTCAGCAACGGCAACTATTTCCTGAAGCTGGTGGATGCCCAGGGCGCCTTTCAATATACACAGGCTTTTGTAAAGATCTAAATCCACCTACTGATCCTTATCATCATTCAACACAATAACCGTGCGTTTGATCCTCAATAATTGAAAGATAGTGTCCGGATCCACCCGCTGAAATTCTACCCTGACCCTGTTCTGTCCCCACATCCCCTCCATCTCCCAGGTGGTAGTGCTTACATCCATATAACAGAAAAAGGAGCTGTCTTTTCTGTCTGCAAGCCGGAGTGAACGCATCCCCTTTGCTGTATCCCGGCTCACGGTATAGGTCTTTCCCGCATTCAGCTTTGTGGGTATTATTATAGTAACATACCTTTTTCCACCCGTCGTCCTTTCGCTCCACCATCGCCAGCAAACCGTGTCATTTTCCCTGGGTCGTAATGTGTCACCGCGGGAGGGACGGGTGAATACACGATCCCCCAGCGCCCACATAAAGCGGGCGCCACCAAATAAATTTCCTAAGAAATCCTGCGTAAATACCTGCAGCGTCAGAAATGAGAAAAAAAACCGGAATGTGATCTTTTCCCAGTGCTTCCATGGCCGGCGAGTTTGCATCTGTGTCAAGGGGTTAGTTTTAGCTGTGGTTACTGAAGTCCTTAAAGCTAAAAAAGGCTACCCTCTCAATAGTGTAATTTCCCCTTCGGCGGCCTGGCAGGAACGGGGTGTCAGCCCTATTTTTTTATCGGGGTGAAGATACCGATGCTTCCTTGCCTCGTAAAGCCAATTTTGGCTGGCCTCCGCCTCTTCTGAAAATATGCTATAGCAAATAAAGAAAAGTTATGGCCGTCTGGAAGAAAATGGTAAAAGAGCAAGACCTGCATGGAGAGAACTATTTTTTTGACAGGGATGCGGGTCAACAAAGAGGGAAAGGATAGCGGAGCGGACAAGAAAATATTTGCAAGATCCGAAAAAATAGTTTAGTTTGCGTCATAATAACGCAAACAATGAACTCTTTCCACTCTTACAAAAACCCTTCATTAGCCGTCGATCTGATTGTTTTTGGATACTATGACACTACGCTATCGGTTCTGTTACTCAATCGAAAGGATGAGCCTTTTAAAGGAGACTGGACCTTGCCTGGTGGGTTTTTACATATGGAAGAAACCTTTCAATCCACCTGTTCAAGGATATTGAAAACAAAATTAGGTATTGACAATTTATACCTTGAACAACTGTATTCTTTCGATGACCTGGAAAGAGATCCCCGTGGCAGGGTGATCTCCATAGCATATTTCGCTTTGATCAATCCGCAGAAATTTCAAATTGTTGCCGGCAGTATGGCAAACGATGTAAAATGGTTCGATGTCCATAAAATGCCCAAACTGGGTTTTGACCATGCATCAATATTCGAAAAAGCATTGCAACGGCTGAAATCCAAAATTTTATACTACCCCGTCGGCTTCGAGCTTTTAGATGATCTATTTACCCTTCCCGAATTACACCAGCTGTATGAATGTATCCTTGGCATTGATATAGACAGGCGGAATTTTAGAAGGAAAATTCTTGATTCCCAGTATATCATCAATACCGGAAATAAGAGAGAAGGTTTGCAGAACAGGCATCCTGATCTTTATAAATTCAATAAAAAATTGAAACCGAATAATTTTCAGCTCAACATTAGTATGTCTTAAATACCTGATGCAAATGGAAATAGAAATCATCAAAGGAGATATCACCAACATTGCAGCCGACGCCATTGTAAATGCTGCCAATAGCTCTCTTTTGGGAGGTGGCGGCGTAGATGGCGCTATTCACAGAAAAGGTGGCAAAGCCATATTGGAAGAATGTATAAAAATAAGAAATAAACAGGGAGGTTGTCCGACGGGACAGGCCGTTATTACCACCGGAGGGAACTTACCTTGCAGATATGTAATACACACGGTCGGGCCGGTATGGACCGGAGGAACCAACAATGAAGCGGACTTGCTCAGCAGCTGTTATACCAGCTCACTGAATATAGCCCGGGCACACAATCTTAAAACAGTCGCATTTCCAAACATCAGTACCGGCATATACCGGTTCCCCAAAGACCTGGCGGCCCGGATAGCCATTGACACTACCCAAAATTTCCCGGAAGCAGCGTCATTCGATAAAATAATATTTGTCTGTTACGATGCTGAAAACTATACTTTATATAACGATATATTAAAACAACCTTAAATAATCATTTAAACCGTAGAAGCTATGTTTGGGCTTAAATACATCAAATTTGACTCGATGACCTATGTCATCAAATTTAAAAACGGAAAGGTTTCAAAAGAAGGACGCGGGCTTTCATTTTTCTATTTTGCGCCGACAACATCCATCGCCGCAGTCCCTATGGGGAGTAATGACCTGCCATTCATTTTTAGTGAGACAACCAAGGATTATCAGACTGTGAGCATACAGGGGCAGATAACATACAAGATCGGGAACCCCAAGCAACTGGCCGAGCTGCTCGATTTTACCGTAAGTGAAAAAGGAGTTTACAAAAAGGACGATACCGAAAAACTGAATCAAAGAATTATCAGCGAGGCCCAAACTTCCACCTCCTCCTTTATCCATGGACTTGGATTAAAAGAATCCATACGTTCTGCTAAATCCATAGAAGCAAAGATCTCGGAAGGCGTTATGAATTCGCAAGCCATTTCAATGCTTGGCATTGAGATCCTGGGGGTAAACGTACTTGCCATCAAAGCAACTCCTGAAATGGGAAAAGCGCTCGAGACGGAAACAAGGGAAAAATTGCAACAGGAAGCCGATCAGGCAATATATGAAAGAAGAAATTTTGCAGTCGAGCAGGAGAGGAAGATCAAAGAAAGTGAATTAAACACAGAGATCGCCGTTGAGGAAAAGAAAAAGCAGATCTCCGAAAAAAAGATGGAAGCAGAAATACAGCAGGCGGAAAACGACAGAAAACTCAGGGAAATGAAAGTACAGGCTGATATTTCCGTAGAGAATCAACGAAAGGGGCTTATCGAACAGAAAACCGCTAACGAGCGAAAAGAAGCGGAAACACAGGGATATGTTCTTGAAACTACCCTGAAACCTTATAAAGAGATGGATTGGAAAACTTTGATGGCGTTAACAAATAAAGGCGACGCTAAATTCAATGTAGCGCTTGCTTTCAGACAGCTTGCTGAAAATGCAGGCAGGATAGGCAGCCTGAATATCAGCCCTGACCTGCTGGAAACACTTTTAACCGATAAGAAAGAAAGAGGGTAAACGATGAGCATTGAATACGCAATCATTATCAAGAACAAAACAAGGCTGGAGGCGTTGATCGAGCGATTCAACACAAAACAACAGGCGCAGTTTTATATTGAACGGCTGGGTGGGAAATTTGAAGACTACGAAATAGAGCATGAGAATTTTGTAAGATCGCTTTCTCTCGTCCAGCGGCAGCTTTCCACCATTATAAAGAACAAGATCGTTGAACGTTCATTTGTTCCTTCTTTCCTGTTCAATGAAAAGCAGCTGGCCATTGTGATCGGACAGGATGGCCTGGTTGCCAACGCCGCCAAGTATGTGAATGGAATACCCATCGTCGCGGTAAACCCCGATGAAGATAGATATGATGGAGTACTGCTTCCTTTTAACCCTGATAACTTTATTATTGCGGTTGAAAATGTGATCAAAAATAAATCTCATTTACGCTCTGTTTCATTTGCGGAAGCAAGGCTGAATGACGGTCAACGACTGCTGGCCTTCAATGACCTCTTTATCGGCGCATCGACGCATGTATCCGCCCGGTATAAGATCTCTTTTCAAAGCAAGATCGAAGAGCACTCTTCTTCGGGTATTATTGTGTCAACCCAGGCCGGCTCAACCGGATGGTTAAGCTCGATCTTCAATATGTCTTTTGGAATGCATAAGTTCATTGAAAATGACAATTCAAAAAAGAAATACCCCAAATTAAAAGAGAACCAGCTTTTATTCGCGGTACGAGAGCCTTTTGCAAGTAAGAAAACCCAAACGAACATTCAGGCAGGGATCGTAACAGGTCAAACACATCTCGTCATAGAATCCCTGATGCCAAACAACGGTGTGATCTTTTCAGACGGCATTGAAGCCGATTATTTGAAATTCAATTCAGGAAATATCGCTACGATCGGTATTGCCAAAGAAAAAGCAAATCTTGTGGCAAATTAACCGGATGGCCGGGGCGGGAAGTAACGGAAGTATCCGCTGTTGAGCGGATACTTTTTATGATGGCTCCTGTTTATTGATAATCGGGATCAAATACGCGTGCTTTATAAAATTTGGCGCCCGTCACTGCGCGTTGTGCATTCAATGCGCCTGCGGGGGAGTAAAAATCGACGGTGTCCGTCACCCAGCCGGTGGACGGGTTGGGGCGGGGACGGGCCTCAACTATCTGGCCGGAGGGCTGGTTGCCGATGCTTTTTACAAAGTCGCGGTTGGAAGCGCCAGGTGCGGTGGTAAAGGTCTTTGTCGTCTTGTCGTAGAGATAGACGCCGCCGTTGTTAAAATCGGTGTTCATGCTTACCCAGAGCTTGTTGTTATCATAGTAGTAAGGATATACGTCATGTCCCCATGCGCCGGGCAGTATGCTTCTCCGGGTAGTATCTTCCGTCAGTGTTGGATTGGCGGCTGTGCCTCCTACGATCAGGGCAGTGAGTACATGTTTACTGATGCCGGGCATATAACCCGTCACCCAAAGACGGTTGATAGACGGATCCCACAGGACGGCATGAGCAGAGGTGAGATTAAACTGATCATAATTGGCATGGTTGGGAGGGGCCTGCGAAGAGGAGTATACTCTTATCCAGTTGCCATAGGGCTGACCGGTTGTACCCGCAGCAGCGACAGCGATATTCCCGTTGGGTAGCAATTCCACCGAGTGTACGCCCGTGTATTGGTGAAATCCTATGATCCATTCCCTTGCGCCGGAAGGATAGGCGGCAATGGTTGCCATGATACCACCGCTGGTTACAATGGCCTGGCTGGTGCCGGAAAATACGGTGGTATTACGCAGCTTTACATCCGTCGGATCGTCCCACAGACTGACCTCAGAGCTGCTGTATCCTTTGGCCGTCGTAGGTTTCCAGCTCCATTTCAGCGCGGCGGCAGTATTCCAGTCGTAAACAGCCGGGTCATAGACCTCGATCTGGTGATCGCTGTCCTGGTTGGTGGTCGCGATCCAGCAACCGCAAGCCGTGGCGAGTGGCTGCATCACGGAAGTCTTTGATCCCTGCGGTTCAGCAGCAGGCTGCCGGATGGCCGTTTCCCGTTTACAGGCCATGTAAGCAGCGGCAAGTGCAATAGCAGCACCTGCAAGAAAATAAAATCTGATTTTCATTGCTTAGGTTTTTATGTTTTTGAAAAAGCTACGGGGGAGTCCTATTCATACCCATGGTTCTGCGTAAGCCTGGTATTCAACTGTGTCTCGGCATATGGTATGGGGAAAAGCAATCTGTCGGTGGTCAGCTTATATGAGTTGGGGGACAGATAGTCGTTTGCCGTCCTAAGCACATCGCCTTGTGCATTCATGACAGTGATGGCATTGCCCGTTCTTACCAGGTCCAGCCATCGTTTGTTCTCAAAGGCCAGCTCCACCCTTCTTTCGTGCAGGATGGAATCGCGAAGCACGGCCTGGTCGTTGGATGTCAGGGGCGCAAGACCGGCCCTGCCGCGTACCAGGTTTACCCAGGGAAGGGCATCCGCAGACTTTCCTTGTTCGTTCAGACTTTCTGCCAATAGCAATAATACTTCCGCGTAACGGTATACCGGCCAGTTGTCGTCCGTCTTGTACTGCAGGCTGTGCGTATGCAGGTATTTTTTGTTGAATGGTCTCCCCACCTTTCCCGGAGCGGGTGTATACCCTACGATACTTTTTACAGCAGATGCGGTAAAGTCGGAGCTGGAGCTCCAGGTGCCTTCCGCGACAGCAATGGAAGCGTCCAGACGTTTGTCACCTGACTCGTAAGCATTGATCAGGTCCTGCGTCGGCGTATTCCATCCTCCATAAGTGGTAATGGTATTGGCAATATCGCCTGTGACGACAGTGCAGTTGGCCATTCTGGGAATGTACCAGTAAATAAAGGCGCTTTCCTGACCGAGGATGGACATGGAATACTGTATCTCAAAAACAGACTCCTTGCTGTTCTTATTATTCGTGGCAAAGACGGCGGCATAGTCGGTCTGAAGCTGATAGCCCATCCGGGTCACTTTTTCCAGGGCTGCTTCCGCGTCGGCGTATTTCCTTTGTGTCATATAGACGTCCGCCAGCAGGGTCAGCGCGGAGCCTTTTGTAGCGCGCCCTGTCTGAGGAAAAGCGGGGGCATTCAGTTTTTGCGTGGCGTCTGTCGCATCAGCGATGATCTGCGCATATACGGAATCGGTGGAAGACCTGGCTAAGAAAGCTTCGCTCTGATTTTGCACGGCGTGGAGGTACAGCGGCACGCCTCCATAATAACGGACCAGGTAAAAGTAAGAAAGGGCGCGTATGAATTTCGCTTCGCCGGTGATCCTGCTCTTTACGGAATCCGCAAGGGTTATGTCGCCGATACGGTCCAGGATGGCATTTGCCCGGCTGATGGCGACATAGTTGTTACTCCACATACCGGCCGTCTCGGTATTGAATTTGTCATCCAGGAAATTGTCGATGTTCTCGCGATAGACATTCACTACGGCCCTGTCGGATGCCTTATAATCATAAAAGGCGTTGTCGGAGCGCATCTCCCCCATCAGCCAGCAGCTGGTGGCGGAAGCCATGCTGTTGCGGAGACCCTGGTAGGCGCCATTCAGGGCCTGCTCAAAATCGGTTTGTGTCTTGTAAAATCCGGCCGCATTGCCCTGGCTCAGGGGGCTTTGATCCAGGAAGCTCTTTTTACAGGAGGCCAGACCCAGCAAAGCGAAAATTATATATATGGTAATCTTTTTCATTTTTTTAAGCTTGGTGTTTGGAAGAAATTTTACAGACCGACATTGATCCCGAAGGTGAATGTCCTTGGGATGGGATAGTTGCCCAGGTCTTGTCCCTGCGCAGTGCCGTTCAGGCCGCTCTGATTCACTTCCGGGTTCATGCCGGGATAGCTGGTCAGAACAAATGCCTGCTGAGCGCTGGCGTAGCAACGCAGTTTCTTTATGTATCTGAAAGATGGGTTGATGGGCAGCGTGTATCCCAGCGTAATATTGTTACAGGTAAGGTGCGAGCCGTCGTAAATAAACTTGGAGTTGTCGGCCCTGAAATACGCGGTAGTACCTGCCAGGGTACGAGGTACCTGCCCGTTGCCCGGATCGCTCTCGGAGCGCCAATGATGAAGAAGCTCCTTTGGACCGTTGAACACCCCGTCCAGGTTATAGCCGCTCTCCGCCATACCATCCTTGATCTTGTTGCCATATGTCCCGGAGAAGACGATGTTCATGTCGAAGTTCCTGTATGACAGCGTGTTGGTGATCCCGAATACGAAGCTTGGGTTGGGATTGCCGATATAGGTCCTGTCGTTGGTAGGATCGATGATATTATCTCCGTTGAGGTCCTTCATCCTCGCTGTGCCCACCGTCGAAACGCCCGTATAATATTTGGGTCCCTTCAGATATTCCGCCTGGGTCATGAAAACGCCGTCAAATACATATCCATAGAACTGTCCCAATGGTTTGCCTACTTCTGTCCTGAAATCCGTGAACTCGGAGAATGTGTTCGATCCTACGGCGGATATGGGTGCATTGCTGGTGCCCAGCCTGGTTACGATATTCCTGTCGAAGGATATGTTGACGGTGGAATTCCATTTTAGTGCTCCTACAAGGTTCCTGGAGCTGACGGATATTTCATGTCCCCAAAGCTTGACGGCGCCGATGTTGGCCGGTACGCTGGAAAAACCGGAACCCCTGGGTACATCGACCTGGTACAATAAGCCATCCGTAATCCTGTGGTAGTAATCATATGTCAGGCTGATGCGGTTGTTCAGGACGCTGATATCTATACCAAGGTCCAGTTGTTTATTCCTTTCCCAGCTAAGCAGCGAGTTGCCCAGCGTGGATTGTACCAGCCCCTGCGCAAGTGTGGATCCAAAGACATAGTTGGCGGCGGATGTCAGGGCAATAGAAGGATAGTTGCCGGAAACACCATTGATGGTATTGAATGTGTTATTGCCCGTGATACCATAGCTGGCCCGTAATTTCAGAAAGCTCACGGGGCGGGCAGCTTTCATAAAGCTCTCATCGCTTACTACCCAGCCGGCGCCCACGGAAGGAAAGTAACCGTACTGTTTGTCAGTGCCGAAGCGGGATGAGCCGTCCCGGCGGATGGCGCCCTGGAGAAAGTATTTATTTTTATAGCTATAATTCACCCGCCCTATCATGGATAGCAGTGTCCAGACTTCGGAGCTGCTGCCATAGGAGCTGATGACGGCGGCGTAGTTCAGGTAAGGGATGTTGTCATTGGGGTAGGTATTGCCGTTGATATTATTACGGTAGTCGTTGAACCGCTGTGCCGTGTAGCCGGCAAGGGCCTGGATATTGTGGTCGCCCAGCATCTTTTGCCAGGTCAGGGTGTTCTCATTTGTCCAGGTATAGTTGTTGTTGAACGCGGAAATACCCGTGGCCGGCTGCGGAGGAAGACTGTTGAAAGTCCCCTGTGCGGTAGAAGGAAGGAAGTTCTTTCTGGTAAGCCCATTTACATCCACGTCAATAACCGACCTGAAGACAAAGTCCTTTAGAAAGCGGATCTCGGCATAAGCGTTCCCCAGCAGTCTGTAGCGCGTGTAATCGTCATTTTGCAGCAGCAGCACCCGGTACATATTGGGCCAGGTAAAGAGGTTGGGGAAGCCAGTTACGGTGGTGGTGAGCGTTCCATCGGGGTTCTTATACGCGCCCATGGGCGGCATATAGAGCGCGGCGGCTACGATCTGGCGCTGGCCATCTATGTTTGCAACGCGGGTGTTATGTTCCAGCTGCAGGGTTGGGGCGAGGTTTACACCGAGCTTTACATATTCGTTGGGTTTGTATTCGTTGTTCAGCCGTACCGAAAACCGTTTGTAACCCGTATTCTTCATGATACCCTGTTGATCGAGATAACCCCCTATCAGGCTGGTGGAAGATCTTTCCCTGTCGTTAGCCACGGTGATATTGAAGTCCGTAACGGGAGCGTTCCTCAGCATGAGGCCCAGCCAATCCGTGCCCTTTCCGTATTGTGCAGGGTTTTGATAAGCTGCCGGCACACCTCCGGTATAGCCTTCGTATTTGATCTTGTCTTCATAGAACGCTTTCATATAGGTGGCCAGCTCAGTGGCATTCATATACCCGGGTCTTCTTTCATTGGGGAATGCGGCGATACCATTGTAGGCATTAAGCTCCACTGTTGACTGTCCGGCCTTTGCTCTTTTGGTTGTTATGAGGATGACGCCGTTGGATGCCCGGGAGCCATACAGCGCAGTGGCGGAAGCGTCCTTCAGGACGGTGAAGGTTTCGATCTCATCGGGGTTGATGGAATTGATATTGTCGGTCTCGCCGCTGATGGGGATACCGTCGATCACGAACAGGGGACGATTGCTGGCATTGAAGGAGACGGCGCCACGGATGCGGAAGTCGATGCCTTGTCCGGGTCTTCCTGTCGAATTGTTGATCTGTACGCCCGTCACCTTACCCTGGAGCCTGTCCGCAAAAGTGCCGGTGGGCATGTCCTTCATATCGGCGGCGTTCAGCTGGGTTACGGCGCCCACGATCTCTCTTCTGCGTTGTGTACCATATGTTACAATGACGGCCTCTTCGACCCTGGTCTCGAGGGACAGGGTGATGGCGATGTCTGTGCGTTTGTTAACGGCAATGCTTTGCGGCGCATAGCCTACATAGGATATTTCCAGGACTGCGTTTTCCTTTACTCCCTTTAATGTAAACGACCCGTCAGCGGCAGTGGAAGTCCCTCTGCTCATGCCTTTCACCCGGACGGATACTCCTTCCAGGGGTTTGCCGGCCGCGTCCGTCACCCGGCCTGTGATATCGATACTTGCCAGCTCTCCGTTGCCGGCCGGGGCATATGTTTTTTCGCTGATGACGATGATATTGTCCTGAAGAACATACGAGAGCGGCTGATCTTTAAGGCACTCGTCCAGCACCTGCCGGAGGGGCGCCTCACGGGCATCAATATCCACTCTGTTCGCGTGCCGCAATATCCTGTTGTTGTAAAAGAAGTTACAGCCTGTCTGCCGTTTGATCTCTTTAAACACCTGGGAAAGAGGGATACTTTTCCCGGTGATCGTCACTTTCTGCGCCTCCAGGTGTGCGCTTGCCTGCAAGAAAGCCACCATGGTTAATAAAACTGTCAGCTTCATAATCAGCAGCAATTTGGTTGATGCAAAACCTCTGGAAAAAGGGGTTTTGAAAGGTTCTTGTACTGGCATACCTTTGGTTTGTTTGGGTTTTGTTAAGCGAATAATAACTACTCTTTTCACAAAGGGTTACCCAAACCTGTCCGGTCTCCGGATCTGTCGGCCAGGGGTGGGTGAGATCACTCCTGGCTTTTATTTTCCGGCGTATACAGGCGGGGCCTTTGCTTTTCATCGGTAAGGTTCAACCATAACTTTCCGACCTTCGATCGTAAATTTTACTGTTTTTGTCAGCTCCAATATTTTTAATAACGAGGATAAGTATTCTGATCTTGGGAGGGTTCCCGAGAAGCTCTCGTCCATTATGCTTTTGTCGTATCCTACATCCATGTCATACCATCTTGCAGCCTGTCGCATGATCTCCGCTATGTTGGCGTCATCGAACTTGAAGTATCCGTTCTTCCATGCGACAGTGGCTTCAAGGTCTGCATCATCGAAGATCTTTATGTCACCATGAGCCGTTACGCCTGCTTGCTGCCCCGGTCTGAGCAGACCTGTGTTATCCCCCTTTCTTATCTTCACACTACCTTCCAGCAGGGTGGTCCTTATCATCGTCTCGTCGTTGTATGCGTTGACATTGAACCCGGTGCCAAGGACCTCCACCTCCATGCCCCGTGTTCCTGCGCCGGACGATGTATTTACTTCTACGATAAAGGGAATCTTGCCGCCCCCGCTGCGCGGGATGGACTTTATTTCAAAATAGGCTTCTCCTGTGAGCTGAACCCGTCTTTCATTACCTGTAAATGCGGTTGGATATCGCAGTGACGAAACGGCGTTGAGCCAAACCTTGCTGCCATCGGGGAGCACGAGCTGATATTGTCCGCCACGTGGCGTGGTCAGTGTATTAAAAGCAAGTGCCCTGTCTGCCTGTGATGCGCTTGCCAGCGTATCATATATCAGCTGCCCACCCTGCTTTTTGATATCTGTGTTGCCTTCCCTGGTAAGGTTGCCGTTACGGCTGCTGTCCAGCAGGATAATAGCGCCATTGGCAAGTGTAAGCCGCGCCTTATATCCACCCGGCGCCCTGTCTTTCATGGAGTTTGACTTCACTGCCAGAGGCTGGGAGGTGCGGGTGGTGCGTCCATTGTACCAGAGCCAAATGCCTGCGACTATTAAAAGTATGACAGCAGCGGCCGCCGCCATTCTCCAATACCGGGGTCTTCTGATAACCTTTGTTTCTCTGCGTTGCTCTATGTTCCGGAGTATCCTTTCCCTCAGCGCTTCTCTGCCAGGTGCAAATACAGGAGGCAGAAAAACAGTCTCATCCTGGCCGGCGTTGTACCACGCGGCAAACTCTTTTTCTTCTTCAGGAGTAATGGTTCCATTCAACCACTTTTCCGCCAGCTCAAGATATCTTTTGTCAGGATTTCCAGGTGCCATGCAATGGCTTTACTGATAAGTCAAGCGATGCGGATAAAACCCTTAGTGGAGTTTTAAAAAATGTTCAGAAAAGGAGCATGATAAGTTTGGCCAGGTGGGTCCGCAAAGTCCGGATGGCCTTTGAGAGATGGGCTTCGACCGTCTTTTCGGCGATGCCCAATTCATGGGCTATCTCTTTCTGTGAGAAGCCTTTGTCCCTGCTTAGCTGAAAGACGATACGGCATTTTTCGGGAAGGTCGGCCACGAGCTTTCCCAACTTATCCCGGAGGTCCCCGAAGCTCAGCCATTGTTCCGTGGAAAGATCCGCTTCGGTCGTGGTCTGACCGGCGTGCTGCTTATAGCGGAGCTGCCGGTTTCTTTTTGCCAGCGCATTGATCACCCTATACTTTACGGCTGTCGCCAGATAGGCGCTCAAGGAGTTGATCTGCAACTCTTCGCGACGATGCCACACATCCAGGAAAATATCCTGTACCAGCTCTTCCGCCTCGGATGGATTGTATAATTTGTGGGTAGCTACCACGAATAATTTATCCCAATAGATATTATATATCTCGGTGAAAGCGGCTTCATCGCCCCTGGACAGGCGGGAGAGCAATTCCCGTTCATTATATAGTAGCGGATCACGCACGCACGTATAGCCTTAAGATGTGAGGCAAATATAGTGGGTAGCATTTGTGGGAACAAGACTTAACTTAAATATAAAGACAGCGGGACATGGATCCAGTCAATCGGGATGCGAGGCCTTCCAATCCGGCGTTCACTTATCCTCCACCAGGCTGCGTATATCGATACTTTCCAGGGAGCTTGTTGTTGGACCTGTGAGTACGGCGCCATCAGGAGAGTAACGGGCCCCATGACAAGGACAATCCCAGGTCTTTTCCATGTTATTCCAGGTAACGTGACAACCCATATGTGTACAGGTGGGATATAAGGCATGCAGCTCCCCCTGTTCGTCCTTGTATAAAGCAATGGTCTCCCCGTCTACCTTCATAACCCGTCCTTCTCCGGACGCGATGCCGGAAAAGGAATCCAGCTTGTCTGAAGGCAGAAATTTCCCCACCCATTTTTTTACCACGTCCGCATTCTCTTTTACAAAATGAGTAAACCCGGCAATGGGTTTTATACGATTGGGATTAAAAACGGGCGCATACTTTTCAGTCTCTTTGAGCAGAAGCTCTTTGCAAAGCAACGCCGATACAGCGCTGTAGATCATGCCATTGCCGCCAAACCCGGTGGCTACCAGTATATTTCCCGGCTCTCCTGGAAGATGGCCGATATAAGGAATACCGTCAACGGGTTCGAAATATTGGGAAGACCATTTATAAAGCACCTGATCTACATTGAAATGACTGTTGATGTGCGCCTCCAGCCTTAAAAAGGAGGCTTGTGTATTTTCTTCGTGCCCCGTCTTATGATCCTCGCCACCCACGATGAGATAAGGTTGTCCGTCAATCATCTGCGTGCGATAATAGTGGTAGGGATCATACATATCGTAAACAAGTCCATCCGGATATCCATCCTTTAATGTGACGGCCATGACATAGGATCGATAAGGGGCGACTCTTGCGTCCAGGATATTCACGCCGGGTGGGATATGTGTGGCATAGATCAGATATGTACAGGAGATATCACCCCGCTCGGTATGAACGGTGATCGGGTCATTATTCTCCGCACCTGTTACCCGGCAATATTCTATAATACGACCTCCCAGCAATTGAAAGGCTCTCACGAGTCCCATTACATACCGGGTAGGATGGAATTTAGCCTGGCCGTGAATCGCCACAGCCCTGTCCATGGGAATACGGACAGGCAGCTTATGGGTATATTCAAGGTTAATACCCAACCCTTTGCTTGTTTCGTATATCTCCTGCAGCTCCTTTGTCTGATCCTGCGTCTGGGAGAACATGAACGCAGTTGCCCATTCAAAACCGCATTGGATGTTGTATTTGTTGGTATTGCCGCATACCAGGTCAATGGCCGACCTGGCGGCATCGGCTATTATCTGTGCGGTATCCGTGTTGAAGTTCTTAATAATGGTTGTATAGGGGGTATCGAGCACTGTATTAAGATGTGCCGTGGTCCCGCCTGTGGTTCCAAAACAAAGTGTATTGGCTTCCAGGATGGCGCATTTAAAACCGGATTCCTGCAGGAGGACGCCGGTGGTCAGTCCTGTAATACCTCCTCCCACAATAACGACGTCGAAAGTCTTGTCTTCTATGGATATCCGGTTGCCGGTCAGGCTTTCTTTTTCCCTGGAAGTGGTATCCTGCCACAGGCTGGTCAATGCTCCGTCCCTCCGTATCATGGCAAATCGTTTAGAGTGGCTATGCAAATACCGGTCCCGGGGGTTTCAATGGAAATTAGTAGAACATCGTCTACAATTATCTGTCGAAGCGGAACATTTCAGTGTGGCTGTTCTTTTTGCCCATCATCTGGTCCCTAAGCAGAACAGCGGCGATCTGGCTAAAGACGATACCATTGCCGCCAAAGCCAAGCGCGAAATAGAGGTGTTTATGTTGGGGATGGCTACCGATGTACGGTAGTCCGTCCTTTGTTCCCGCGAAGAGACCGGCCCAGCTGAAGTCGGTTTTCCACCGGATATGAGGAAAGAGACCGGTAAATGACCTCTCCAGTTCTTTTACTTTCCGGGGAAGAGCGTTCTCTCTTTTATAAGCGCTGGAAAAGCTGTCGTCCTTCCCTCCTACCATGATACGGTGGTTTTCCGTCGTCCGGAGATAGAGGTAAGGGCTGGCAGTCTCCCAAATAAGTGAATGCTGATGCCAGGACATTTTTTCCGGCAAAGGCTCGCTGACAATAGCATATGTGGTGGACAGGATGTCCACTCTTTTCGGCAGGTAAGCGCCGGATTCATAACCTGCGGCTATGACGACCTTACGGGCATGAATATGGCACTTATCCGTTGTGGTAAGCTGTATACTTCTTTTTTTGTGTGCTATATCTGCGACGGTTGTGTGGTCGTATACTTCCAGGCCCATCTTCCGGCAGTCATTCAAGAGGGCATGGGTAAGCCCGTAGGCGTTTACTGCCGCGCCCTGCTTTGAGAGAAGGCCCGCCTGTTTGTCAAATCCGTACAGGTTTTTAATATCCTCTCTGTCCATCCAGTCGAGCTCCAGGCCTATGGATCTCCGGAGCGTATATTCTTTCTTTAGCTGTGCAACATCTTTTTTAAAGGACGCGTACTGGAAGCTGGGATGCCGCGTGAATGCGGCGTGTCTGTATTTCCCGCACAGCTTTGCCAATTCGTCGATGGCATGTGCGCACAACAGGTAACTATCGCAAGCGTTTTTATAGCCCACTTTATCGATGAGCGCTGCCAGTGGGGTGTCGATCTCATATTGCAGCAATCCGGTGGTAGCGGCGGTGCTTCCCATCCCCACGTGCCGGCGGTCGACCATGACACATTTTACACCGGCATTGCACAACTGCCAGGCTATAAGCGCACCGCTGATACCGGCTCCAATGATCGCTACATCTGTCGAAATATCTTTCTGCAGCGAGGGGTAGGAACCCAGTATACCTTTGTCCAATAGCCAGAAGGGATAGGCTGTCCTCAAATCCATTCACTGAAGATACGCTTAATTATTATGCATCGGGGCCTGCGGCCCGAGTGGCAATCTTATGTCTATCCGTTAAGGACCGAGGAGTTTTGAAGGTATCGTTTTGAGGGGTAATAGATAAAGAAACAGCTGCCGTCCTTTAATAGAGGGATAAGCTGATTTGTCAATTCTTCCGGGATCGCAGGGCAGCCAAAGGTTGTCCCCATCACACCATATTTGTGAAGGATGCGTTCGCTGACATAAGGAGCGCCGTGGATCACGATATTCCTTTCGCTGGCCAGGCTGTTAAATCCTCTATCCATGCCATCTATACGAAGCGAAAGACCATTTTCGCCGTAGTAGGTGCTGCGTGTGACATAAAAGCCCAGGCTGCTTTTATGGGATTCGGGTGCGTTGGAAAAAGAGTTGGCGAATTCGTCACCCGAGCTGATGCCATGAGCCACATAATTGCGATAAAGCAGCTTTCTGCTGCGCATGTCGATGACATACATTCTTTTGAAACTGGAGGACTGGCTGAAATCACAGATGGTGAGTATGTCCGTATTATGCAAGGCATGTTTTTTCAAAAGCCTGTGGTAGCCCATCAGCGCATATTCCAGCACTTTTTCATCCAGGCCTGAATCCGCCAGCTGCGTTTCCGCAAACAGCATATTGGCTTCCATGCTGATCATTTTCAGCTCTGCCTTGCGAGCCGTGGCGCGTTGAACGGCAGCAAGACGGGCGGCGACGGCTTTTGCTTTGGCGGCCGACCGGGCGAAAGCCTTATTACCGGCAGCTTCAGCATGATAATATGAAAAGATGGTTGAAGACTCGGAGGAGCTTGCCTTTTTTGCCTCCACCAGCGGTGAGGGCACGATAAAAAGAGAAAGGCACAGGAGCTTGCCAACATAATGAACCGGCGTTGTCATATAGGGTGATTTAGGATTAACTACTGTAGTAGTTCATAGCCTAAAGGATCGTGAGGAAATTCAAAGGATGGGAGGACCCTGGTGAAAATGTGGCTGAGTAAAAAATCTAAAGCGATGGTATTTCGAGGAGATTGGGTACGGTCGTCAGGTGAAAAAGAAATTGATCTGAGTCAATACAAAAGTAATTCCTGGTTTGGGTTTATGCAAGGTTTTGGAGGGGTTTTTTCACTTTACAGATCAGTGTTATATGTATTAGCTATGAAATTGCTAATTTTCCTGTATGAGCCTTCCACCCGGATTACATGAAACGCTGGTTGACACGTACAGGATATTGGGCCTGCCCATGGACATGATCCATGCCAATGCGGGGTTTACGATCCACAATCTGGCGGATATTCATCATGAATTTCCGTTTACTTCTTCCGTCTACCGGACCAATTATTTTTCGTTTGTGTTTGTAAAGGATGCTGAGGGAAGATATACCACCGATGAGCAAACTTTTAAAACGGTGCCGGGCACTATTTATTTTACCAACCCCGGGCACTATAAATCCTTTGAATGGCGACGGATAAAGGAAGCTTACCTGGTAACTATGAGCGAAGCCTTTTTGAAGGAGAATGTCCATCATGATGTATTTAAGGAATTCTCCTTTCTGCTGGCAGAAACAGTTCCTCCGAAGGTCCTGGAGCCAGCGGTCTTTCAGGAGTTCGAACAGCTGTATCTGCAGATCAACAAAGAGTACTTTGGAGATTCAGCTTATAAATACAGGATGATCGGCAACTTATTTGTCGTCCTGCTCTTAAAAATAAAAGAGTACTTCTGGAGCGATTATAATCCTATCTATGAAGGGAACCGCAGCAGCCAGATCGTCAAGCTTTTTAAACGGAGCCTGGAAAAACACTACCGTGACCTGGTCAGCGGCAAGGCGGAGAAAATGTTCCGGGTGCAGGATTATGCCCTGCAGCAGCATCTCCATCCCAATTACCTGAGCAATGTCATCAAAAGTAAAACTGGTAAACCCATCGGTACCTGGATCGCGGAGAAGACTATTGCCGAAGCCAAGTCCCTTCTTCAAAACTCTACCATTTCCATAAAGGAGATCGCCTATAAGCTGGGGTTCGCCGAAGCCGCTCATTTCAGCAACTTCTTCTCGAAACATGCCGACATGTCGCCAGCGGCTTACCGCAAACGGCACTCATAGAATGAACCAACGATCCATTGTCCGGCATCTTAGGATTTTGCAACTAATCCTATAATCTGCGTACTTTTCCGGGCGGCGCTTGTACCAACTTTGTTCTATCAAAAACAAAGAAATATGAGCATGTTACATGAAAAAGTAATACTGGTGACCGGGGCCTCCAGGGGCATCGGAGCCACCATCGCCCGCGCGCTGGCAACGGCAGGGGCCAAAGTGATCGTCAATTATGCCGGTGGTAAAGAGCTTGCCGAGCAGCTGGTAACCGGGATCAGGCAAGCCGGTGGCGAGGCTGTTGCTTTACAGGCCGATGTCAGCCAGCCGGACCAGGTAAAAAATCTCTTTGACGCAGCCATCGCTTATTATGGCAGGATCGACGTGCTGGTAAACAACGCCGGCATCATGATCACAAAGCTGCTGAAAGACACTACCGATGAAGATTTTACCCGGCAATTCGACGTCAATGTGAGGGGTACTTTTAATACGATGCGGGAAGCCGCCACACGCCTTGCCGACAAAGGCAGCATCATCAATTTCTCCACTTCCGTCAACCGTCTTATGCTGCCTGCCTACAGTACGTATGCGGCTACCAAGGCTGCTGTAGAACAGCTGACCAGGGTCTTCGCCAAGGAGGTAGGCGCCAGGGGTATCAATGTAAATTCCGTCTCGCCCGGTCCCACGAACACAGAACTTTTCACTAAGGGCAAACCCAAGGAGGTCATTGACCGTCTGGCCGGTCTTTCCGCCTTCGGCAGATTGGGAGAACCGGAGGATACCGCCAGGGTCGTCGTGTTCCTGGCCGGCGATGAAGCTAAATGGATCTCCGCTCAGAACATCGGCATCAATGGGGGTATGGCATAAACAGTCAATCGAAATAACTTTAAAATTTACAATTATGAACTCCTTAAAAGGTAAAACCGCTTTGATCACCGGTTCGGCAAGAGGTCTGGGCAAAGCTATCGCGGAACGTTATGCCGCCCTGGGCGCCGACATCGTCATCAACTATTCAAAAGACAGGGCTTCCGCCGATGAGGCAGTGAGCAATATCAAGGCTATGAACGTAAAGGTCATAGCCGTACAGGCGGATGTCAGCAAACCCGCACAGATAGAAAAATTATTCAACGAGGCAAAAGCGGCGTTTGGAAAGATCGATATCATCGTAGCCAATGCGGGTATTGAAATGGTGGAAGTACCTGTTACTGATTTTACAGAAGAACAATTCGACCGGGTGTTCTCCATCAACACCAAGGGGTCCTATTTTACGATACAGCAGGCAGCCAGGCATGTGTCGGACAATGGAAGGATCATCTATATCGCCAGCAGCACCACCTCTTTTCCTGTTCCGGGCATGGCCGTCTATGGAGGTAGTAAAACAACACCCCGCTATCTGGTGGATATTCTTGCCAAAGAGATCGGGCATCGTGGTGTGACGGTGAACTCTATCATTCCGTTTGCGGTGGATCATTCCGGCATATTTGCAGACCCTGCCGCCTATCCTGATCTGAGAAAACAGCTGCTTGACAGCTGTCCCATGCACAGGTTGGCTGAAGTGGAAGATGTGGCCAATGTGGCGGAGTTCTTTGCCAGCGATCTTTCTTCGTTTGTCAGTGGTCAGCACTTGTTAGTGAATGGGGCGGCGACGAACTAAAAAAACCCGTCCGCCAGCTGGCGGACGGGTTTTATATTTATAATCTGATCACCTTGGTAATGCTGGTAATTCCACTCTCCACATGTACGATCTTCAATAACCAGACACCATGCGGGATCCCGCTGATATCCAGGGTAAGCATTTGCTGCCCTTGCGTTCCCGCTGTGTAGTTTTTCTTTCTCACTGTGCTGTGCCCTACAACATCCAACAGCTCGACACGCAGTCTTTCTCCTTCCTTTGCATTCAATGACACCTGCAGGCTGTTGCCGGATACAGGGTTGGGATATACGTTGAACGCTGCCGGATCCTCCGTAGCCAACTGCATGGATTTATTGGAAACAGCGGATGTCCGGGCTGCTGAGCTGCTGCTGCAAGTGCCCAGGGCTTTCCACCACCAATCGGCTGTACCGGGTGTAACGTTGTATAGAGCATCTGACTGGCTGAGATACAATACACCGTTGTATACCACCAGGTCTCCATTATTATAGATCTTCGGATAGGGCTGGTAGGTTGCCACGCCGGTACAGTTGGCCGTACCGCCGGAGCCATTGACGGTGACTGAAACAGGGGTGGATGTGGTTGCCGCACCACCATT
>Ga0207671_10002442_pt1 | contig 19886 bp, 19 predicted proteins | sample KBSC24metaG_FD_184352 | JGI IMG/M metagenome (GOLD analysis project Ga0207671, IMG submission 184352) | Corn rhizosphere microbial communities from Kellogg Biological Station, Michigan, USA - KBS C2-4 metaG (SPAdes) (version 2) | ecosystem: Host-associated > Plants > Roots > Rhizosphere > Soil... | reverse complement strand
GAGGAGGAGGAGATCACCCCGGACGCCAAGTTCGACATGCTGGGCATCGACTCGCTCGACGTCGCCGACCTCATGGCGATGGTGGAGAAGGAGTTCAAGGTCTCCATCCCGCGCAGCGAGCTCGCCGGCGTCACCCTGGGCGGCCTGGCCGAGCGCATCGTCGCGGGCGTGCCGCGTTGACGGCAGGGCTGATCCCGCCGGCCGGCCTGGAGCAGCGCGTCTACCTGGTGACCGGGGTGCTGAACAACGAGTCGATCGCCTGGCACGCGGCGGCCGCACTGCAGCGTGCCGGGGCCGAGGTGGTCCTGACCACCTTCGGCCGCGCGGCCCGCATCACCGACAAGGTCGCCGACCTGCTGCCGTCCCGGCCGCAGATCCTGGAGCTGGACGTCATGGCGGACGCCGACGTCGCGGCCCTGCCCGGCCGGATCGAGGCCGGGTGGGGCCGGCTGGACGGCGTGATCCACAGCATCGCCGCCGCGCCGCCCGAGGCGCTGGGGCCGGGATTCCTGAGCGCCCCGGCGGCCGGCGTCCTGGACGGCTTCCGGGCTTCCGCCTACTCGTTGCACCACCTCGCCACCGCGCTGGCGCCGCTGCTCGGGCAGGCGCCCGGCGGCGGCGCCGTCGTGGGCCTGACGGTCGACAGCAGCCGGGTGATCCCCGGCTACGGCTGGATGGGCGTGTACAAGGCGGCGCTGGAGTCGATCGCCAAGTACCTGGCCGCGCACCTCGGCCCGGCCGGCGTCCGGGTCAACCTGGTCGCCGCCGGGCCGATCGAGACGGTGTCGGCGCGCGGCGTGCCCACGTTCCAGGCGCTTGCCGAGCACTACGAGCGCTGGGCCCCGTTGGGCTGGGACCGCAAGGACCCGGCCCAGGCGCTCGGGGCCCTGCTGTTCCTGCTGTCAGACCTGTCCCGCCACACGACGGGACAAGTCGTGCACGCCGACGGCGGCATGCACGCGCTGATCGGCGGTGTCGAAGCCGAAGCCGCCGCCAGTCCCGTCGTGAGGACCTCGTGAGGAGGGGATCGTGCGTCTAGTGGTCAAGGGGGTGGGCGAGCCGCTGCAGGGCGCGCTCGACATCCCGGCGTCGAAGTACCACGCCCACCGCGCCCTCCTGCTCGCCTCGGTGGCCGAGGGCACCAGCCGGATCCACGGCGGCTGCGACGCCGAGCACGTCCGGCACACCGTGCGGGCGCTGCGGGACCTCGGCACGCCGGTGACCGTCGACCCGGCCGGGTTCACCGTGCAGGGCGGCGGCTCGTACAAACCGGTCCGCACCGAGGTGTCCGTCGGAAGTTCCGGGACCACGCTCTACTTCCTGAGCGGTCTGGCCGCGCTGGCCGAGAAACCGGTCACCATCACCGGGCAGAAGTACTTCCGCCGCAGGCCGATCGGCCCGCTGCTGGCCGCGCTGGCCGGCATCGGCGTGGAGATCTCCTCCGACGGCGGCCGGCTCCCGCTGCGCGTGGCGCCCCGGCGCCCGGCCGGCGGCCGGGCGGAGATCCCCGGCACCCTGTCGCAGTGGATCTCCAGTCTGCTGCTGGTGAGCCCGTTCGCGACCGGACCGACGGTGGTGGACGTCGTCGGGCCCTTCAACGAACGCTCATACGTCGACCTGACCATCTCGATGATGCGGCGCTTCGGCCTGCACGTGGCGGTGAGCGCCGACGGCCGGCGGTTCGAGGTCGAACCCGGACAGCGGGCCGTCGCGGCCGAGATCCACCTGCCGCCGGACGTCGGCTCCGCGGCCTTCGGCCTGGCCGCCGCCGCCCTGCACCCCTCGGACGTCCTGTTCCGCGGCCTGCCCGCGGCCGGGCCGGGGGAGCTGGACCATCCCGAGGCGGACCTGCTGGGGGTGCTCGCGGAGATGGGCGTCCCGCTCGCGCGCGATCCGGACACCGGCTGGGTGCGGGTGCGCCACGACGGCGCGGTCCTGGAACCGGTCCGGGTGGACTGCCGCAGGCTGCCCGACATGCTGCCGGTGCTCAGCGTCCTGGGTTCCCAGGCGCGGGGAACGACGGTGCTGGACAACGTGGCGCACGTCCGCCTCAAGGAGTCCGACCGGGTCAAGGCCATGACCCAGCTCAACCGGATGGGAGGCCGTGTGCGGCTCGACGGCGACTCCCTGGTGTGCGAAGGGGTCGGGCAGCTGCGGGGCGCTGACCTGTCATCCTTCAACGATCACCGGGTACTGATGGCCCTGGCTGTGGCGGGCTCGCGCAGCGATGGCGAGAGCCGGCTCACCTACCCGCACGCCTACCGGATCTCCTATCCCGGGTTCCTCGACGACATGACGTCGCTCGGGATGAACCTGGCCGTGGACCGGGCGGCGGGACTGTGACGGGGCGGCCGGCGGGACCGGCGGACTCGGCAGTGCAGGCCCAGGTGGGCACGCAGGACTCGGAAGGCTTCGCGGCCGATCCGGTGCGTATCCATGCCCGGCGTCGTCCACACGACGACGCGGTGATCGAGGTCGATTCCGCGGGCCGGCCCGGAGCCACGCTGACCTGGAGCGAACTGGACCGGCAGGCCGACCGGACCGCATCCGCGCTGCTGGACGCGGGCGTGAAGCCCGGCGACGTCGTCGCCTACCAGCTGCCCAACCGGACCGAGTTCGTCACGCTCTCCACGGCCGTCCGGCGGATCGGCGCGGTCTGCTGTCCGATGATGCCGATCTTCCGCGAGCGCGAGATCGACGACCTGCTGCGCCGGTCCCATGCGCGGGTCTTCGTGATCTGCGCCGCCTTCCGGGGGCGTGATCACGTCGCCGAGACCGCCTCGGTGCTGTCCGCCCCCGGTGGCCCGGCGGTGGAGCACGTCCTCGTCGTGGGTGGCGACGGCCCGCTTCCCGGTAGCGGGGATGTGCGGTGGCAGCGCTTCGACGAAGCGGTGTCCCAGAGTCCTGATTCCTCCGAACTCGGCGTCCCGGAACCGTCGCCGGATGCCATCGCCCAGCTGATGTTCACCTCCGGGACCTCCGGCGAGCCGAAGGGAGTCCTGCACAACCGGGGCGCGCTCGACCGTGCCGTGGCCGTCCAGGCCCGGCACCTCGGCCTGACCGACCGTGACCGGCTGTTCATCCCCTCGCCGCTGGCCCACCAGACCGGATTCCTCTACGGCATGTGGCTCGGGACCGCGCTCGGCGCGCCTATGGTGCTGCAGCCTGCCTGGAACGGCTCGGCCGCCCTGGCCGCGCTGCACCACACCGGCGCCACGTTCGTCCAGGCGGCGACGCCTTTCCTGGCAGACCTCGTCGAAGCGGTCGACGCCGGCGGTGAGCCGCCGGAAGCGCTGCGGATCTTCGTGGCCACCGGCACCGCGGTGCCACGGTCCCTGGCCGAGCGCGCGACGCGGACGCTCGGCGCCGCGGTCTGCGGAGCCTGGGGATCCACCGAGTCCTGTCTGGGCACCCTGGGCTCTCCCACGGACGAGCCCGCGCGCGCTTGGGGCACCGACGGTCGCGCGCCAGAGGGCGTCCGGGTGCGTGTCCGCGACACCGAGGGCCGGGTGCTGCCGCCCGGCGTCGAAGGAGACTTCGAGGTCTTCAGCGACTGCCTGTTCGTCGGCTACCTGGACCGCCCGGAGCTGACCGCCGCGGCGCTCACGGAGGACGGCTGGTATCGCAGCGGGGATCTGGCTGTCATCGACGAGGCCGGATACACGCGCATCACCGGACGGGTGAAGGACATCGTCAACCGCGGCGGGGAGAAGATCCCGGTCGCCGAGGTGGAACAGCTGCTGCACACCCACCCGGCGGTCCGCGAGGTCGCGATCGTCGCGATGCCCGATCCGCGCCTCGGCGAGCGGGCCTGCGCGTTCGTTGTAGCCCGGGAGCCGTTCACGCTCGGCGGGATGCGGATGTTCCTGGACGAGCACAAGGTCGCCAAACAGTACTGGCCCGAACGCCTGGAGACGGTGGCCGAGCTGCCGCGCAACGCGGTCGGCAAGGTGCAGAAGTTCGTGTTGCGGGACCGGCTGGCGGCGGTCGTCGCCGAGGAGGAGAGATGACTCAGAGCACTGAGGGCGACGCGGCGTTCGAGGCGCTCGCCGCCGAGGTGGAGGCGTTCGTGCGCGGCCCGGGAGAGGAGTACGCCCGGGAGATCGAGCGCACCCGGGCCGTTCCGCAGAAACTGTGGGACGACCTGCGGGAGCGCGGCTACCTCGGGCTGGCCGCGCCGGCCGAGTACGGCGGCGCGGGCCTGCCCTTCAGCCGCTACCTGGAACTGCTCGAACTGTTCTCGATGTCCCACGCCTCGCTGCGCATGATCGTGCACGTCTCCAACGGCGTCTGGCGCTCGATGGACCGCTACGCCAGCCCCGAGCAGCGCGAGCGGTTCGTGCGCCCGCAGGTGGCCGGCGATCTGCGCGTCGCGTTCACCCTCACCGAGCCGACCTCGGGTACCGGCGCCGACCTGCGCTGCAGTGTGGAGCGCGAGGGCGACACCTACTTCCTGTCCGGGAAGAAGCACCTGATCACCTTCGGGACGAGCTGCGACTACTGGCTGCTGTTCGCCCGGCTCGCCGGCACCAGCGGCAAGGACGGCACCGTGGCGCTCATGGTGGACCGGAACGTCGACGGGGTCCGGGTCGAGGCGATGCCCGACAGCATGGGCGTGCGCGGCACCGACCACGCCCGGCTGTTCTTCGACCGCGCCCCGGTCCCGGTGGCCGACCGGCTGGGGGAGGAGGGCGCCGGACTCGATGTCGCGCTCGGCGGGTTCCTCACGCCCAGCCGCATCGGCGTCGCCATGACCTGCGTCGGTCTTGCACGCCGAGCGCAAGAGCTGGCGGTGGAGCACGCCGGCCGCCGCGTCACCTTCGGCAAGCCGCTGGCCGCGCGTCAGGCCATTGCGTTCGCACTCGCCGAGAACGCCGCGGACATCGAGGCCGCGCGCCAGCTCACGCTGCACGCCGCCCGCGAGTGGGAGGCGGGGCGGGAGGCCGGGGCGCTGTCCTCGATGGCCAAACTGGTGGCCGTCGACATGATCACCCGGGTCACCGACAAGGCCCTGCAGGTGCACGGCGGCATCGGCTACTGGGAGGACTCGGCGATCGAGCGCGTCTACCGCGACGCCCGCGCGCAGCGTTTCGAAGAGGGCACCAACGAGATCCAGAAGACGGTCATCGCCCGCGAGATCCTGGCGGGTACGCGATGAGCGGCGGCGAGGGCCGAACCGAGGGCCGGTCTGAAGGCCGAACCGAGGGCCGGTCCGCGGATCGTTTCATGGGCGGCTTCGAGGGCAAGACCGCGCTGATCACCGGGTCCTCGCGCGGCATCGGCCGAGCGCTGGCGCTGACCCTGGCACGGGGTGGCGCGCGGATCGTGGTCAACTACAAGAAGAACGCCGACCTGGCCGAGCAGACCCGCAAAGAGATCGAGGAGGCCGGCGGCACGGCGATCACTGTGGCCGCCGACGTGGAGGAGCCCGCGGAGATCGACCGGCTGTTCGACGTGGCGGCCGCGGAGTTCGGCACGCTCGACTACTTCGTGAGCAACGCGGCGGCGAGCTCGTTCAAGAACATCCTCGACCTGCGGCTGCACCACCTGGACCGCTCCTACGCCATGAACACCCGCTCGTTCGTGCTCGGCGCCCAGCGCGCGGTGGCGCTCATGCCCTCCGGCGGCCGGATCGTGGCGCTGTCCAGCTACGGCAGCATCCGCGCGTATCCGACCTATGCGAACCTCGGCGCGGCCAAGGCCGCGATCGAGGCCTGGGTCCGGTACATGGCCGTGGAGTTCGGGCCCCGCGGGATCAACGTCAACGCGGTCAACGGCGGCATCATCGAGACCGAGTCCTCCGAGTACTTCTACAACGTCCCCGGGATGGCGCCGTTGTCCACGGTCCTGCCGAAGATCCCGAAGGGGCGCATGGGCTCGGCGCAGGAGGTCGCGGACGTCGTGGCCTTCCTGCTGTCGCCGGCGGCGGAGTACATCACCGGGCAGTCGCTCGTCGTCGACGGCGGCCTGTCGGTCGTCGCGCCGCCGTTCGCGCAGGACCTGAGCGGGCCCCTGGTGGAGCCCCCGACATGACGGCCAGAGCTCTCGGCATGACGGCGAGCGCCCTGCAGCACGTGTGGCGGCCGGGCCGCATCGGGGCCCTGACGCTGCCGCACCGCGTCGTGATGGGCGCGATGCACCTGGGCTGGGAGGCACGCGACGACGGCGGCCGGGCGCTGACGGCGTTCTACCTGGAGCGCGTCCAAGGCGGCGCCGGGCTGATGGTCACCGGCGGCGCCGCGGTGAACGCCGCCGGCGCGGGCGGACCCGGATACGGCGTGCTGGACGACGCCGGCTTCCGGGCGCGGCTGGCCCGGACCACGTCCGAGGTGGACGCGGCGGGCGGGCTGCTGGCGCTCCAGCTGTTCCACGCCGGGCGCTATGCCCGCCCCGGGTCCGGCGGCCCGGCTCCGGTCGCGCCGTCGGCCGTGTTCAGCCGCTTCTCCGGAGCCGTCCCCGAGGAACTCACCGACAGCGGCATCGAACAGACGGTGGCCGACTTCGCCCGGGGTGCCGAACGGGCCAGGGACCTCGGCTTCGCGGCTGTGGAGATCATGGGTTCCGAGGGCTATCTCCTGGACCAGTTCCTGTCCCCGCTGACCAATCTCCGCGACGACGACTGGGGCGGCGATGCGCAGCGGCGGATGCGCTTCGGCGTCGCGGTGGTCGCGGCGGTCCGCGCCGCGGTGGGCCCCGACTTCCCGGTCGTACTTCGGATGACCGGCGCTGATCTGATGGACGGCGGCGTAGCGCCGGCGGCCGTGGCGGACTACGCCCGCGCGGCCGTCGCCGCCGGTGCCGACGCGCTCAACATCGGAGTGGGGTGGCACGAGTCGCCGGTCCCGACGGTGCAGTCCGTGGTGCCGCCCGGGCACTGGGCCCCGGTCGCGGCGGCGGTCAAGGACGCCGTCGGAACGATCCCTGTGCTGACCAGCAACCGGATCAGCACCCTGTCCGAGGCCGAGGCGGTGCTGGCCGGCACCCGGCTGGATTTCGTGTCCATGGCCCGGCCCTTCCTCGCCGATCCGGAGCTGATCGCGCGGGAACGCGCCGGTCTGCCGGTGAACGTCTGCGTGGCGTGCAACCAGGCCTGCATCGACCGCTCCCTGGCCGACGAGCCGGTGTCGTGCATGGTCAACCCCGGGGTGGGCCGCGAGCGCCGGCGAGATGCCGGCAGCCGGCCGAATTCCGGCCGCCGCGCAGGCCAAGGCGCAGCCGAGGACGCGGCCCGGGTCGCGGTGCTCGGCGCCGGACCGGCCGGCCTGGCGTGCGCGCGCGAACTGGCGTCGGCCGGCTGCCGCGTGGACGTCTATGAGCGGCAGCCCGAGCCGGGCGGCCAGTTCTGCCTGGCCCGCCGCGTCCCCGGCAAGGCCGCGTTCGCCGACTCCGTCGCCTACCTCACTCGAGAACTGCGGCGCCTGGGCGGCGTCATCCACCTCGGACGACCCGTCACCGCCGCCGACCTGCCATTGCTGAGCGGCTATGCCGGCATCGTCGTGGCCACCGGTGTGACCTCCGCGCCGCGGCCCCTGGACCTGCCGGGAGCCGGGCTGCCGCGGGTCCTGGACTACCCGGCGGCCTTCGGCGAGGGTGCGCTGGGGCGGCGGGTCGTCGTCATCGGGGGCGGAGGCGTCGCGGTGGACCTGGCCCACCTGGCCGCCGCGCCCGGCGCCCACCCGGCGCGCCAGGTGACGATCGTCCATCGCGGGGCCCGCCTGGCGCCGCGCATCGGCAAGTCGACCCGGTGGGTGGCGCTCGCCGCGCTGCGAGATCAGGGCGTGGACATCGTGCCCGGCGCGCGCGGCCTGCGGATCGACTCGGCGCGCGCCGAACCGTCCTGCACCGACCCGGTCGGCGGCCCGACCGGCGGCCTGGCCGTCCGCCTCGCCGACGCCGACGGCCGCCCCCGCACCCTGCCCGCCGACACGGTCGTGCTCGCCACCGGTCAGAGCCCTCAGGACGGCCTCGTCGAGACCGTGCGCCGGACCGGGGTCTGGCACCGGGTCGTGGGCGGCGCCCGCTCGACCGCCGGGCTCGACGCGGTCCGGGCCTTCGAAGAGGGTCATGCGGCGGCCGCCGCATTCCACCACCACCTGCGCAGGAGGACCCAGCAATGCCCAGCGTGAGCTTCGCCGAGGCCGGGTTCGACCCGTTCTCGCCCAGCGCGATGGACGACCCCTATCCCGCCTACGCCGACCTGCTGACCCGCTACGACGAGCCGCTGTACCTGGAAGACCGGGACATGTGGCTGGTCCTGCGCTGGGAGCACGTCCGGGCCGCGGCCAAGAACCACCGGGCCCTGTCCTCGGCCGAGGGCATCGCCTACCACCGCTCGACCCTGCCGGTGCTGTTCGGCCTCGACCAGCCCGACCACACCCGGATCCGCAAGCTGATCCGCCACGACTTCTCCCCGCGCGGCGTGCGGTTCTGGCGCCCGCTGATCGAGAAGGTCTGCGGCGAGCTGCTCGACGAGGCGGTCGCCGCCGGCGACATCGACCTGGTGCAGCACGCGATCATCCTGCAGCCGGTGCGGGTGATGACCACGATCGTCGGCGTGCCTGGGGAGGACCTCAAGACCCTGAAGCTCACCGCCGGTGTACTGGAGAGCTTCGTCGCCAACGCCCGCGTGGGACCCACCGGCACGCTGGAGCCGGACGACCCGGACGAGTCCGTGCTCCGAGTGAAGGCGGCCAAGCAGGCATTGTCCGGCGTGGCCGGCCTTTCGGCGTTCCTCACCAAAGTGCTCGCCGAGCGGCGGACCCAGCCGCCCCGGGAGGACCTGGTCTCCGAGCTGTTCGCCGCCGAGGAGGGCCGGATCAGCGAGAACGAGATCATGTGGCTGTGCCTGAGCCTGCTGGTCGGCGGCCAGGAGACGATGACCCACTTCCTGGGCAGCATGCTCGACGCCCTGCTGAACCACCCCAGCGAGCTGCGCAAGGTCCGGGAGCACCCCGAGCTCATCGGCCCCACGATCGAGGAGACCGCCCGCTTCTACCCGGCCGTGCAGAACGTGTTCCGCACCGCGACGACGGACGTGATGGTAGGCAATACCCTGATCCCCAAGGACGCCCGCGTCGAGCTGTCCTTCGCCGCGGCCAACCGGGACCCGCGCAAGTTCCCGGACCCGAACACCTACGTGATCGACCGGGTGACCGACGGCCACCTCGGGTTCGGCGACGGCATCCACACCTGCGTGGGCGCGCACCTGGCGCGGCTGCAGGCCACGACGTTTCTGCGGATGCTGCTGGAGCGCACCACCGACATCGAACTCATCGGCGAGCTGGTCAAGGTCCAGAGTCCGGCCTTCCGCGGCCTGGACCATCTTCCCCTGCGGCTGACCCCCAAGGTGGCGGTCCCGGTATGACCATCGCAGACGTCGTCATCACCGGCCTGGGCGCCGTCACGCCGCTGGCCCTGGACCGGGACGGCACCTGGCAGGCGCTGCTGGCGGGCAAGTCGGGCGTCGGGCCGGTCACCGCCTTCGACGCCCGGGACCTGCCCACCCGGATCGCCGCCGAGGTGCGCGGCTTCGACCCGGCCGAGCACTTCCCGGCCAAGCGGATCCGCCGGATGGCCCGGTTCAGCCAGTTCGCCGTGGTCGCCGCGCGCGAGGCGGTCGCCGACGCCGGGTTCGCCGTGGACGCGGCGAACGCCGACCGGGTCGGGGTGGTCGTGAACGCCGCGGTCGCCGGGTTCGACACCGTCGAGGCCGCCACCCGCGCTCTGCTGGCGCCCGATCCGGCGCCGCCGTCGGCCTACTTCGTCCCGTCCTCGCTCACCAACATGCCGGCCTGCGAGGTCGCGATCGACCTGGGGGCGCACGGTCCGGTCAACGCCAGCGCCCTGGCCTGCGCCAGCGGACTCTACGCGGTGCTCGAAGCCCGCCGGCTGATCCTGTCCGGCGAGGCCGACGTCGTCATCTGCGGCGGCACCGACGCGGCGATCACCCCGGCGATGTTCGCGGGCCTGGTCGCGATGGGCGCCATGACTGAGCGCAACGACGATCCGACCGGGGCCAGCCGGCCCTTCTCCGCCGACCGCGACGGCTTCGTGTTCGGTGAGGGCGCGGTGGTCCTGGTGCTGGAATCGGCCGAGCACGCGCGGCGGCGCGGGGCGGTCGCCTACGCCGCCGTCGCCGGCGGGGCGCTGACCAGCGACGCCTTCCACGTGAGCGCGCCCCGGCCGGGCGGGGAGCACGCCGCCGCGGCGATCCGGCAGGCCGTCGCGCGCTCCGGGGTGACACCGGCGGACATCGACTATGTCTGCGCCCACGGCACCTCCACGAAGATCAACGACCGCACCGAGACCGAGGCCCTGCGCGCCGCCCTGGGCCCGGCCGCCGACCGGGTGGCGGTCAGCGCGCCGAAGTCGATGCTCGGACACCTGATCGGGGCGGCCGGCGCGCTGAACGCCATGGTGTGCGCGCTGGCGATCCGGGACCGGATCGTGCCGCCGACCGCCAACCTGCACCGCCCGGACCCCGAATGCGACCTCGACTACGTCCCCGAGGGGGCCCGGCCGCTGCGCGTGCGCACCGCCTTGACCAACGCCTTCGGGTTCGGCGGACAGAACTGTGTCGCAGTGTTCACCGATCCATCGTTCACCGATCCGCCGTCCACCGATCCGCCGCCGACAGGAGAGACTGCGTGACCGAGATGTTCCCGCTGACCAGGACCGACCGCCCGACCTCGCGGGAGGAGATCGCCGCGATCCTGGCCGACCCCGGCTTCGGCCGGTACTTCACCGACCACATGGCGACCGTCTCGTGGACCCCGGACGAGGGCTGGCACGGGCACGACGTGCGGGCCCTGGCGCCCTTCAGCCTGCATCCGTGCGCGGCGGTCCTGCACTACGCCCAGGAGATCCTCGAGGGCCTGAAGGCGTTCCGGCACGCCGACGGCAGCGTGTGGCTGTTCCGGCCCGAGCTCAACGCCCGCCGGTTCGCCGCCTCGGCCGACCGGATGGCGCTGCCGCGGATCGACGAGGAGACGTTCGTCGAGAGCGTGGCCGCGCTCGTGCGGGCCGACGAGGCGTGGGTGCCCTCCTACGGCGGCGAGCACAGCCTGTACGTGCGGCCGTTCATGTTCGGCGCCGAGGCGTTCCTCGGGGTGCGGCCGGCGCGCGAGGTCACCTACTGCGTGGTGGCCACTCCCGCCGGGGCGTACTTCCCGAACGGCGTCGCCGGCGTGACGCTGTGGATCAGCACGGCCTACAGCCGGGCCGCGCCCGGCGGCACCGGCGCGGCCAAGTGCGGGGGCAACTACGGCGCGAGCCTGGCGCCGCAGCTGGAGGCCGTCGAGAACGGGTGCGACCAGGTGCTCTACCTGACCACCGGCGACCGGCGCGTGATCGACGAGTCGGGGACGATGAACGTGTTCTTCGTGACCCGTGACGGCGAACTGGCCACCCCGCCGCTGGGCACCATCCTGGACGGGGTGACCCGTGACAGCGTGCTGACCCTGGCCGAGGAGCACGGACTGAAGCCGGTGGAGCGATCAATGGACCTGGACGAGCTGCGGGAGGGGATCGCCGGCGGATCGATCGCCGAGGCCTTCGCCGCCGGGACCGCCGCGGTGATCAGCCCGATCGTCGGCTTCAAGGCCGAGGGTTTCCAGGCCGTGCTCGGCGAGGGCAAGCCGGGCCCGCTCACCATGGCGTTCCGCGGCGACCTGCTGGACATCCAGTACGGCCGGGCCGAGGACCGGCACGGCTGGCTGCGCCGGGTGCTGTGAGCTTCCCGCCGACTACGCCGATCGCGGTGGTCGGGACGGCCGTCCGGGCTCCGGGCGGGATCGCCGGCCCGGCCGCGTTCTGGGCCGCAGTGACGACCGCCCAGGACCTGATCGGCGAGCTGCCCGCGGATCGCCGGGACCGGTTCGGCGCCGCCTGGGACGGCATGGTGACCCGCGGCGGCTACCTGGAGGCGCCCTTCGACTTCGACGCCCGGTTCTTCGGCATCTCACCGAAGGAGGCGCGCTCGATCGACCCGCAGCACCGGCTCCTGCTGGAGACGGTGTGGGAGGCGTTCGAGGACGCCGGGATACCAGTCGCCGCGGCCTCCGCGACGACCGGGGTCTACGTCGGCATCACGGGCGTCGATCACCGCGAGTGGCTCGCCGGCGAACCGAACTCGTCCTGGACGGTCGGCACCGGCCACAGTTTCGCCGCCGGCCGTATCGCCCACACCCTGGGACTGCGCGGCCCGGTGTTCGCGGTGGACACCGTCTGCTCGTCCTCGCTCGTCTCGGCGCACCTGGCGTGCCGCGCGCTGGCCGCAGGGGACTGCGACGTCGCGGCCGCCGGCGGCGTCAACCTGGTCCTGGCGCCGAGCGTCACGCGCTCGGTGTACAAGACCGGCGCCCTGTCCCCGGAGGGCCGCAGCCGGCCGTTCGACAAGGACGCGGACGGCTTCGTCCGGGGCGAGGGCTGCGGGATCGTCGTGCTGAAGCGGCTGGACGACGCCTTGCGCGACCGCGACCGGGTCCTCGCCGTGATCGCCGGAACCGGGATCAACCACGACGGGCACACCGCGACCTTCACCGCTCCCAACGTCGCAGCCCAACAGGAGCTGATCACCAGGGTGCTGACGGCGGCCGGGGTGGACGCGGCGGAGGTGGGCTTCCACGAGGCGCACGGGACCGGGACCCCGATCGGCGACCCGGCGGAGCTGGAAGCCGTCGCGGCGACGCTGGGCCGGCGCGGCGGACGGCGGCTCTACGTGGGGTCGGTCAAGGCCAACTTCGGCCACACCGAGTCCGCGGCGGGCGTCATGGGCCTGATCAAGGCGGTCCTGAGCCTGGACCACCGCACCGTCGCGCCACAGGCGAACTTCGGCACGCTCCATCCCCGGATCGACCTGACCGGCACCGGGATCGAGATCCCGACCGTGCCGGTACCGTGGGACGACGACCTCGGCGCCTGCGCGTCGGTCAGCTCCTACGGGATGAGCGGCACCAACGCCTACGCGGTGCTCAGGCCCGCTCCGGCCGCGGTGCCGGACCGAGATCGAAGCGGCGCGGCCGTAGCAGGCTTCGGAATGTCTGCTGCCGCCCCGGCCGCCTTGACCGAACTGGCCCGGCGCTACGCCGATCATCTGACGAAGGCGCCCGAGGCGGACTATCCGGCGTTCGCGCACACGGCCACGGCCGGACGCACCCGGCTCAAGCACGCGGTGTGGATCGAGGCCGCCCAGCCTGCCGGTGCGATCGAGGCATTGCGAGCACTGTCCGAGGGCGCTGAGCATCCGGCGGTTCGCGCTCTGGCGACGGACGAGCCGTTTGTGGCCGCGGTTCCGGTGCGTGAGGTGACCTCGCTGCCGACGTATCCGTGGCAGCGGGCCACTCATGTAGCGAGTCTGGTGCCGGGCGCAGCCGGCTGATCCTCGGCCTGGGTCCGCATGGGCCGGATCGCCGGAGCCTGCCGTATCGTGCCTCAGGCCTCTGGCACGATGCCCCGGGTCGCGCGCGAGGGCAGCGGGAAGTGCAGGGTGGCGGCCGCGACCAGGCTGTCCCGATGATCGTGAGCCCGGGCGGTCACGACCGCCGAGCGGCCGGCGAGGTGCAGGACCTCCGCGCCGATCCGGAGTGGCCCCGGCGAGGCAGGTGTCAGAAAGCTGATGTCGGCGTGCGCGAGCACGATCGCCGGCGTCCAGCCGACGACCGCGTTGACGGCCAGGAAACCCGTGACGTCGACCGCCCAGAAGATCGCCGGACCGGACAGGCCGACGCCGGGCCGCAACTCAAGGCCTTCCGGAGGGGCGACGCAGAGCACGCCTGACTCATCGACGGCCTCGACCCGCAGCCGGTCCGTGCCGGACAGCAGGCCAGCCAGCAGGGAGCGCGCCTCGTCGAGGGTCAGGCGCGGCGCGAAGGCCATCGGGCCGCGCCCCCTCGTTGCCTGCTCAGCCGATCCTCCGCAGCTGTGCGCGGTATCGCTTAGCGTTTCCCACGTACATGGCCACCGCTTCCTGGAACGTCGCCGGGTCGGCGGCGTCCAGCCGGATCCTGGCCGGGACGCCCGAGGCCACCGCCCGCTCCGGGACGGTCAGGCCGTTGCCCACCAGAGCGGCCGCGCCGACGATCGCCCCGGCGCGCACGACGGCGTTCAGGACCACGGACCCGGATCCGATCAGGCATCCGTCCTCGACCACGCTGCCCTCCAGATGGGCCACGTGGCCGACCACGCAGTCCGAGCCGACGCGCGTGGGCGTCCGCTCGGTGGCGTGCAGGACGGCGCCGTCCTGGATCGAGGTGCGCTCCCCGATCACGATCGGGCCGTAGTCGCCGCGCAGGACCGCCCCCGGCCACACGGAACTCTCCGCGCCGACGGTGACCTGCCCGATGACGATCGCGTCCGGATGGACGTAGGCGTCCGGGTGGATGTCCGGAGTCACGTCGTCGAGTGCGTAGATGGCCATGCGCGGTGGCGGTCCTCCCTTCGGCGGTGCGGTGGCGGGCCGCCGCGCCGGGTTCGCGGCGGCCCGGGCTGAGCGGTCGTCATGCCTCCTCCGCAAGGCAGGAACAGCCCGTCAGGTGGTGATGGGCCACGATGCCGATCTGCAGCCGGGACTCCAGGCCCAGGGCGGTCATGATGTGGCCGATGTGCACTTTCACGGTGAACTCGGAGATCGCGAGCAGCTTGGAGATCTGCCGGTTGGACAGTCCCCGGCCCAGACAGGCCAGGACGTCCAGCTGCCGCGCGGTGAGCGTCGGGATCCTCGGCGCCGCCGTGGTGAGCGGGGAGGCGTGGACGCGGTGGTGGGCCGCCGCCATCGGCGACTACACCTGGGAGGCGGGGAGCGGGCCGGACGCGTCCCAGTGGATGTCGCCGGACGTCGCCGACGCGCCGGGCGAAGCGGCCGGCAGGGCCGCCGCGGCCGTGGCCGCGAACACGCAGATCAGAGTTCTGATTCGTCGCATGAAATCTCCGTAATAAGGCGTTAACCTCGGCTTTTCCAAGGAATGAGACGCGACGCTGCGTCACTCGTCCATCGTGGACGGTCACGATAGTGTGGTCGATACCAGTGCGGCGACAGCAACGTGCATTGCAGGAAGTTGCGATTCCCCGCATGGATATCCGGCGTTCGGCGGGTGTCCGGCGGGACGGCGACGGGGGGACGTCGATGATCGATCACACCAAGGACGTGTACGCACTGGCCGTGCGCCGCCAGCGGCTGCGGGCCTCGGGGATCGCCGCCGAGCTGGACGTGGAGCCCTCGGAGGCGGCCGAGGCGGTCGTGGCCTTGGTGGAGGCCGGTCTACTGGCCCGCGAGGTCGACGACGCGGACCTGCTGTACCCGGTCGTCCCGCAGGCGGTCCAGGCCCGCCTGTTCTCCGACGTGAGCGCCAAGATCGAGCGCTGCCAGCGCGAGTACGACGCGATCCGCACCCGCCTGGCGGACTTCGTGGCCGTCCACGACGCCACGATGGGCGAGCTCGACCGCGGCCAGCAAGTACGAACCCTGATGGGCATGGACACGATCAACGAGGAGATCATCCGGGCGTCCCGCCGCTGCACCACCGAGGTCCTCACCGCCCAGCCCGGCGGCGCCCGCAGGCCCGAGGCCCTGGCGGCCGCCTGGCGCGACACCGAGGCGTTCCTGCGCCGGGGCGTCCGCATGCGCACCGTCTACCAGCAGTCGGCCTGCTCCAGCGCGGCCACCATGAACTACGCCGAGAAGGCCACCGCCGCCGGCGCCGAGATCCGCACCGTCGTCGGAGCCTTCGAACGCCTCATCGTCTTCGACCGCGAAACAGCCTTCGTCCCGGCCCGGGCCGACCGCCGCGCCGCGGCCCTGATCCGGGAGCCCTCGGTCGTCGCCCACCTGGCCGCCACCTTCGACCACATGTGGGAGATCGGCCGCCCCCTGATCGCCGACCGCCCCGCGCCCGCCGACCAGGACAAGAACACCGCCCGCCTGCGAGCCGCGATCGTCCGCCTGCTGGCCGAGGGCCTCACCGACGAGGGTGTGGCAGACCGCGTGGGACTGAGCGTGCGGGCCTGCCGCAACCACATCGCCAAGCTCTACGAGCAGTACGGCGCGCGCAGCCGCTTCCAGCTGGGCATGCGGCTGACGTCCACGGGCGCCATCGACAGTGCCAGTTCACTGATGCTCGGCACCGAGGGTGCCTCTTGAGCATCAGGATTCTGTTTCACCGGACGTAGCCGGGAGGTCGGGAACGCGCCGGGCGAGAAGAAGGCCCCGCTGCCCGGCTGGTTCAGTTCGCCGGCTCCGCCAGAGCGGCGAACACCCGTTCGCGCAGCAGCGCGTACTGCTCCCGCATGCGCCTCGGCCCGTCCGGCGGCCGAACGACCACCTGGCCGTTGACGACTTCCTCGCCGGGCAGGAACTGGTCCGCGGTGAGGTCGACCTCGGTGCCGTCGGGCAGGCGGTTCCAGTAGTGATTGCCTTCCTTGGCGCCGTCGACGTGGACCTCGCCGTGGATCAGATCACCGCCGAGCAGGTCCTGGACCACCAGCGCCGTCACCCCGCACTGCGCCCGCGCGGGGTTTTGCGGCCCCCACTCGGCGGACGTGTTCGGTTCACAGGTGTCAGGCCCCCAGGAGGCGCGCATGATCGGCGTCAACTGCTCAACGTTCACCATGCGGCGAGCATCGCAGAAGGCTCCGACAGCCGCAGACAGAGGACAGCGGCGAGCGCTGCCAGGCAGTCGCCCGCTGAACCCCGAGCGCCGTCGCGCACCGGGCCGATGGGACCAGCCGGGTGACCCTCTGCGACGGCGGGCTGGCCGTCGCCGATGCCGGCTGAGCTCGGCAGGGAGGACCACAGCGCTGTTCGGGTGCGTGCCCGGTGGCTGGCCGGCCGAGCTGCCTTTAGCCTGACCGGGTGGATGCCTTGCAGCGGGGCGAGCCGGGGCCGCCTGCCGACTCGAACGATTCCGGGCCGCGCGCGACCGGCCCGGACCCGATGTGCCACGGGCTGGAGCGTCCCGGCTCATCGGCAGGGCGAGCGCGTTGACGGGAGCGGCTTCCGACGGCAGGCGCCGCGCACTGGTGATCGAGGACGCCGCCGACATCTGCCTGCTGGTGTGCGACACGCTGCGCCAGGCCGGGTTCGACGTGACCGGGGCGGGCACCGGCGCCCGCGGGCTGGAGCTGGCGCAGGAGCTGTCCCCCGACCTGGTGACGCTGGACCTGATGCTCCCGGACATCGACGGGATCGAGGTGTGCCGGCAGCTGCGCGCGATCTCGAACGCGTACGTGATCATGCTGACCGCGCGCCGCGGGGTGCCCGACCGGCTGGTCGGGCTCGAAGTCGGTGCGGACGACTACATGGTCAAGCCGTTCTCGCCGCGGGAGCTGCGCGCCCGGGTGGGCGCGATGTTCCGGCGCCCTCGGCTGGCCGATCCGAGGGCCGGGAGACAGGGCGCCGTGGTGCTGCGCTACGACGGGCTGGAGGTGGACCGCGAGAGCCGCCACGTCACCCTGGAGGGAGTGCCGGTCGCGCTGACCCGCACCGAGTTCGACCTGCTGGTCGCCTTGATGAGCCGCCCGCACCGGGTGTGGGAGCGCGACAGCCTGGTCCGCGAGGTGCAGCACACCGACTGGCCCGGCGAGGACCACGTCATCGACGTCCACGTCGCGAACCTGCGGCACAAGCTGGGCGACACCGGCCGGCGGAGCCGCTGGGTGCACACCGTGCGCGGCGTGGGCTACCGCTTCGGCGGCTCGGCACCCGTCGACCCGAATCACGGGTGAACGCGGCGGGACGCCGGGACCGGGGGCCGCATGAGTCACCAGCGGCTTCGAAAAGAGCTCAGAATCGCGTCAGTCCGCCGCCGTGCCCTGATCCGCCATGTCCTGATCAGCCATGCCCGGAGCTGCCGAGGCTCGTGGCCGCGTGGAGCACCGGGGCCGCCAGTCGAGCCTCGGTGCGTAGTTGGCAGAGCTGCACCGTACTCGGCATGAGCCCGCCTTCCAGCGCCGACTCAAGGGTCGTGAGCAGCGCGGCCAACCGCCGGGCGCCGAGCATCTCGCTGCTGATCTGGAGCTCGATGATCACGTGGGCGGCCTCGGCGGCGTCGGCGGCGCCGACCGCCCGGCCGATCCGGTCGAGCCGCTCGGGCAGCAGATCGAGATAGGCCTGCGCGTAGCGGCGCAGCATCGTGTCTCCCACTTCGGCGCGCATGCGGGAAAGGTGTGCGCGGCTCACCGGCTCATCGCCGGTCTCAGATGGTTCCGCTCCGGCCATCGAGTACGCCCTCCTTCGAGATCCGCCTGGCCCCAGCTTCCAAGCGCCGTCCCAAGGTGACCTTTGGTCTCGCTCAGGATCTGCTCAAGAAGAGAATCCACACCCCTCGCCTGGGACATTCTTGATGAAACGTTAACAATGACTTAAATAGTGCTGAAGATTCCCCGTCGAGCCTGGTTCCAAGGGCAGCGCAACCGCTCTCAGGGAACCAGGTGAAAGCGCGATGTCCGCTCGCGAACGACAGAGGTCTGACGGGGACGTTCCGTCGTTGGAAGCACAGATCGTGGACTTGCCCGGCGGCCACGTCGCCCGGATCACGCCGCACGGCCCGCTCTTCGCGAGTCCGCCCCACAGAACAAGGATCGAGCGGTCGACCCTGATTCGACGGCCGGCCCACGGGCCTGACCGTCGACCCCTGCTTCAGCGGCGGCCAACTGCCCGAAATCCGTACCCCCGCCGAGGCGAAGGCGGTCATCCCCGCCTGCAGCGCGCTCGCGGGCAAGGGCCTGGACCTGGAGAAGCTGTTCCAGACGAACACTGGAACGACCGACTACTTCGGGCGCGTCATCACCTCGCCGCCCTCGATCGGGGCTGCGTGACCGTTCGCAGGGGTCTGGTGTCGGTTCGTCAGGCTCCTGCGAACTTGTCGAGAGCGAGTGCGGAGCGGCGGGTGGTGCTGGTGTTGTGTGGCCGGTGCGGTTTGTCTGTTGTTTGACAGTCAAAGGCGTTTCTTACGGCTTCGCGCTGGTTTAAGAAGGATTCGCTGGGTGGCGCAGTTCGGTGGTGCGTGGCTGGGTCGCGTTGGCGGTCGTCGGCTGTGTGGGGGGTCTGAAAGTCAAACCCATGGTGAAGGGCCGGCGCCTCCGGCGGGCGCTCTGCAACGGGGGGCGGGGCGGGGTCGCGTTGTTCGGCGGCGGCCGTTGCTTGTGGTCGCCTTCGTCCCGGATCCCTCGTCGCTGTCGTCGCCCGGAGGGAACCAGCCCGTCCTGGCGGTGTCCAGCCGCATCACTGCTGCTGTGGTCCGGCACCGTCCGGCCGGACACCGCCAGGACGGGCTGGTTGTGCAAGCACCGCCGACAGCGACGAGGGATCCGGGACCACCCCACCTGTGGGAAGGATTCCCCGCGCCTCGTGCACGACATCTCGCCGCCGCGTGTGCGCACCAAGTGGACCCCGTCCACACCACAGGGGTGGTGTCCCGGATCCCTCGTCGCTGTCGGCGGGCGAAGCCAAGCTGGCCGGGCCGGTGGTGTCCAGCCGGACGAAGCCGGACCACAGCAGCTGTGATGCGGCTGGACACCACCGGACCGGCCTGCTTCCGTTAGGCGACGACAGCGACGAGGGATCCGGGACGAAGGCGACCACAAGCAGCGGCCGCCGCCCAACAACGCGACCCGCCCCCGCCCCCCGTTGCAGAGCGCCCGCCGGAGGCCCTGCTCTTGATCTTCGGTGCCCACCAAACGCGGCCGCCAGCCGCCATCACAGACGTGTGCGCAGTGACTCGGACCTGCGCGCGGTCGTGGCCACCGAGACCGCCGGCCGCCAGCGCAACCCCTGGCACCCCACCGAACTGCGCCACCCAGCGGATCCTTCTTAAACCAGCGCGAAGCCGTAAAAATCGCCTGTAAAACCACACACCAACTGCATTAGCATCCCCACCGCACCGCACCGCACC
>Ga0207671_10002440_pt1 | contig 19899 bp, 18 predicted proteins | sample KBSC24metaG_FD_184352 | JGI IMG/M metagenome (GOLD analysis project Ga0207671, IMG submission 184352) | Corn rhizosphere microbial communities from Kellogg Biological Station, Michigan, USA - KBS C2-4 metaG (SPAdes) (version 2) | ecosystem: Host-associated > Plants > Roots > Rhizosphere > Soil... | reverse complement strand
GCACCTGCAAATGCCGGTGCGAGCAGGGAGAATATGACCTCGGCGACGAATATGTCGAGGACGCGCTCACCGAAGACGAGGTTGCCGAAGGTATGGTGCTGACCTGCCAAATGGTCGTCGAGTCCGACTGCGTGATTGCAGTGCCGGTAGCGTCTTCGGCCTGCAAGGTGCAGCCGGTGGACTTCGAGGCCGAGATCGTGGCGGTTCAACACCTGTCTGCCAACCGTATCGCTCTAACGGTTCGCGCGGCCAGTGGCAGCCTCCCGCAGTTCCTTGCCGGGCAATATGTCAACATCTCCGTTCCAGGCGCGGCAGGTACGAGCCGCTCTTATTCGTTCAGTTCCCTACCAGGAGCAGAGACTGGCACGTTCGTAATCCGCAATGTCGAGGGCGGCTTGATGAGCAGCTACCTCGAACACGTTGCTAAGCCGGGTGACCGGCTGACGCTGCGCGGGCCGTTGGGCAGTTTCTATCTTCGCAGCCCGAAACGGCCGATGGTGTTTCTTGCCGGCGGGACTGGCATCGCGCCGATCCTATCGATGCTCGAAGTGCTGGCGGAGGACGGGGCCCACGGCCACGCCGTCACGCTCATCTATGGGGTTCACGAGATGGCCGATCTCGTTTGCAAGGAGCGGATCGATGAGCTGGCACGGCAGATCCCAAACTGTACCGTCATCACCACCTGCTCTGGCGCGAATCACTGCCACACCCGGACCGGTCGCGTGATCGCCCATCTCGATGCGGCCCATCTGAACGCCGGCGATGTCGACATCTATCTGTGCGGGCCTCCCGAAATGGTTGAAACCGTGCGCCAGCATGTCGAGTCACTCGGCGTGACGCCGGCCGCGTTCCACTACGAAAAGTTCATTGCCGCCCAGCCCGAGGCCAAGGCGGCATGATCTTCGCCGAGCGCTTTGACACCAAAGTGATCGTAGTCACCGGAGCGGCGCAAGGCATAGGCCGCGCCGTGGCACTTCGCGCCGTGGCGGAAGGCGCAAAGGTGCTGCTCGTTGATCGGGCGAATTTCGTTGGCGATGTCGCTGCAGAGGCGGAAGGCGACGCGCACGGCTTTGTCGCGGATCTCGAGACGCACGCTGGCGCATCTGATGCGATGACGGAAGCTGTCAGGCGCTTCGGGCGGATCGACATCCTCATCAACAATGTTGGCGGGGCGATTCGCATGCGGCCGTTTGCCGAGTTCGAGCCAGAGCAGATCGAGGCGGAAATTCGCCGTTCGCTATTCCCGACGATGTGGTGCTGTCATGCCGCTCTCCCTCATATGCTCTCGGCCGGCAGCGGCACGATCGTCAATGTTTCCTCGAACGCGACGCGCGGCATACGCCGCGCGCCCTATTCCGCGGCGAAAGGCGGAATCAACGCGCTGACCCAAAGCCTTGCAATGGAATATGGCGAACAGGGCATACGCGTCGTCGCCACGGCGCCAGGCGGCACCGAAGCGCCGCCCCGCCGGATCGCCCGCAACGCCGCGGGCGACAGCGCCCAGGAGCAAGCCTGGATGGCGGAAGCCGTCGCGCAGGTCACGGCCTCCACCTTCGTGAAACGCTACGCCACGCTCGAGGAGCAGGTGGCACCGATCCTGTTCCTCGCGTCCGAGGAAGCCTCCTACATCACCGGTTCGATACTGCCCGTCGCGGGCGGCGATTTGGGCTAATGGCGAGGATTGACCATTGAAGAGCAAGATCTACGACAGCCCCGCCGCCGCTCTTGAGGGCGTCCTGTTCGACGGCATGACGATCATGTCGGGAGGATTTGGCCTGTCCGGCAATCCAGAGAGCCTGATCCCGGAAATCCGCGCCAGCGGTGTTCAGGGTCTGACCGTCATTTCGAACAATGCCGGCGCCGACGGCTTCGGGCTCTGGATGCTGCTGGAGAGCCGGCAGATTGCCAGGATGATCTCGTCCTATGTTGGCGAGAACAAGCTGTTCGAACAGCAATACCTCTCCGGCGAACTGGCGCTTGAACTGACGCCACAAGGCACACTCGCCGAGCGAATCCGTGCTGGCGGCGCGGGCATACCGGCCTTCTACACCAAGACCGGCGTCGGCACCGTCGTTGCCGAGGGCAAGCTCGTGGAGACGTTCGAAGGCGAGGAGTATGTGCGGGAAACTTGGCTGCGCGCCGACTTGTCGATCATCAAGGCATGGCGCGCCGATCCAGCCGGCAATCTGATGTTTCGGAAAACCGCGCGCAACTTCAATCCGAACATGGCCACGGCAGGCAAAATAACTGTCGTGGAAGTGGAAGAGATCGTCGAAGCTGGCAGCTTCGATCCCGATTGCATCCATACGCCCGGCATCTTCGTCGACCGGGTCGTGCTGAGCACCATCAATGAGAAGCGGATCGAGAAGCTGACCGTCCGCGAAACGGAGACCACATGATGGGCTGGACCCGGGAACAGATGGCCGCGCGGGCCGCGCAGGAGCTTCGGGACGGCTTCTACGTCAATCTCGGCATCGGCATCCCGACGCTGGTGGCGAACCATGTGCCCGCCGGCCTCGACGTGACATTGCAGTCCGAGAACGGGATGCTGGGCATCGGCCCGTTCCCGACCCGCGATGCGGTCGATCCCGACCTTATCAATGCGGGCAAGCAAACGATCACCGCCCTGCCGACGTCGAGCTTCTTCTCCTCGGCGGACAGTTTCGCGATGATTCGCGGTGGCCATATCGACATGGCCGTGCTGGGCGCGATGGAGGTCAGCGAAGCCGGCGACATCGCCAACTGGACGATCCCAGGCAAGATGGTGAAGGGCATGGGCGGTGCGATGGACCTCGTTGCCGGCGTCAAGCGCGTGGTGGTGGTGATGGACCATGCCAACAAGGCCGGCGAAGCCAAGATCCTGGCCTCATGTACTCTGCCGCTAACCGGGAAAGCCTGCGTCGACCTGATCATCACCGACCTGTGCGTGTTGGCGTGCGACAAGCCCGGACTGCGGGTGATCGAACTCGCGCCCGGCGTCACGCTCGATGAAGTGCGAGCGAAGACGGGCGCCGCATTCGCGACCGACGCTGGCTTGGTAAGGACGGCTTGATGCCTTTCGCCCAGTCCATCGGCGCGCGCATCTACTGGAAGGCCGAGGGAGAAGCGGGGAATCCCGCGCTTGTGCTGCTCAACTCGATCGGCACCGACATGGATGTTTGGGCAGCCGCGCTATCCCGGCTGCGCCGCCATTTCCTCGTCCTTCGGATCGATACGCGCGGCCATGGCGCCTCCGATGCGCCTGAAGGCGATTACGACATGGCATTGCTCGCTGGCGATGTCGGGATCGCGATGGATGCGGCCGGAATCGAGGTCTCCATCATAGCGGGGGTGTCGCTTGGCGGCATGATCGCGATGCGGATGGCGTTGGACGCGCCGGCGCGGGTCGCCGGTCTCGTGCTCGTCTGCACGTCGGCGACGATGGATCCGGCGGCCTGGCAGGCACGGGTCGACACGGTGCGCGCCGACGGCATGGAAGGCATCGCCGATCTGGCGATGTCACGCTTCCTGTCGCCGACATTCTCCCGCGAACACCCGGCGATCGCAGCCACCGTCCGGCGCGGCCTGCTGTCGATGGCACCTGCCGGATATGCGGGCTGCGGCGCGGCGATTCGGGACATGGCTCTGGCTGATCGCCTCGCCGACATCAGCCAGCCGGCGCTGGTGGTGACCGGCGCGCGCGACACATCGACGCCGTTTGAAGGGCATGGCGAACATCTCGTCGCCGGCATTCCCGCCGCCCGGCATGTCGCGCTCGACGCGGCGCATCTTGCGCCGCTGGATGCGCCCGACACGCTGGCGTCCGCGATCATCGCTTTTTCAACAGGTTGAAATCCCATGCCCGACGCCTTCATCTGCGACGCCATCCGTACGCCAATCGGCAAGTTGGGCGGCGCGCTGTCGACCGTTCGCGCCGACGAGCTCGCGGCCATACCGATCCGCGCGCTGGTCGAGCGCAATCCCAACGTCGACTGGTCGGCGGTGGACGACACGATCCTCGGCTGCGCTAACCAGGCGGGCGAGGACAATCGCAACGTCGCGCGCATGGCCGTGCTGCTGGCAGGGCTTCCAGAAGCTGTACCCGGGTTGACCGTCAACCGCCTATGTGGGTCGGGTCTGAACGCGGTGGGGTCGGCGGCGCGAGCGATCCGCTCGGGCGATGCCGATCTGATGATCGCCGGCGGTATCGAGAGCATGACCCGCGCGCCCTATGTCCTTGGCAAGGCAGGCGCTGCATTCGACCGCACCCAGACAATCGAGGATACGACGCTTGGCTGGCGCTTTGTCAATCCGGCCATGCGCGAGGCGTATGGCGTCGATACGATGCCGCAGACTGGTGAGAATGTTGCCGACGAGTGGAAGGTCAGCCGCGAGGACCAGGATCGGTTCGCGGCGGCCAGCCAGCAAAAGGCAGCTCTGGCAATCGCAAACGGTCGGCTAGCGAAAGAAATCGTGCCGGTTACCGTCCTACAGGCAAAGGGTGGGTCGACCGTCTTCTCGCAGGACGAGCACCCTCGTGCGACCAGTCTCGAAGCGCTTGGAAAGCTCAGGCCGGTCGTGCGCGCCGACGGGACGGTTACCGCCGGCAACGCCTCGGGCCTGAACGATGGTGCCGCAGCCATGCTCGTCGCGTCCGAGGCGGCGGCCGCCCGTCACGGCATAACGCCTCGCGCCCGGATTCTCGGCATGGCCGCCGCGGGCATCGCCCCGCGCATCATGGGGGCTGGCCCGATTGAAGCGGCGCGCAAGCTCGTGCGCACGACCGGCGTGACGCTCGACCAAGTCGATGTCATCGAACTGAACGAGGCCTTCGCCAGCCAGGCGATCGCGACGTTGCGCGACCTTGAGATCGCGCCGGATGACCCCCGCGTCAACCGGAACGGCGGCGCGATTGCGCTGGGCCACCCGCTAGGCATGTCTGGTGCGCGGATCGTGATGACGATGGTCGAGGAACTGCATCGCACGCATGGCCGCTACGGCCTTGTCTTCATGTGCATCGGTGTGGGGCAGGGCATAGCGCTACTCGTCGAACGCGTTTGATGGCTGGATCGTGAAGTGGCGAGATCCTGCAACGGCCATCAAGGGCCAAGGAGGATAGTATGGACGATCTGCCAAGCGGTTCGCTGCACGTACGATTATCGTCCGCGATCGAATCGATGGATCAATTGTTCGAGCAGATAAGCAAGATCGTACAACGCGAGGACCGTGAGCGGCTGTATGAACTACTCCGATGTCGACGTCTGCTGACGAGCCAGATCGACACGCTGGCGCATCTCGCAGAGGAGGCGGGCGACAAGGCCTCTGAGCAGACATTGCGGCGACGTGTCGCCGACCTGCGCTACCAAATCGCGGAGCTTCAATCCCGCTGGCCGGCGGTCATGATCGACGGGTCAGCGGAATATCACCGATCCGCGACCAGCGTGATGCAGACCTATCGCGACCTCTCCCTCTGGCTCCGCACGATTCTGTTGTAACTTCGCGGCCACCCGCTTCCGGCGGGCGAGCGATCGCCCACCGACAGGGAAGTCATCCCGCTGGCTGCAATCCCATGATGGTGCGCGCCTCCGCTGGAGTCGCGAGTTCGTAGCCAAGCTCCTCGACCAACCGCGCGGCACGCTGCGTTAGCATCTGATTGGTCGCGAGACGCCCCTGCGTATAATAGAGATTGTCTTCGAGACCGACGCGAATATGCCCGCCGAGCAGCAGTGCATTGCAGATGCACGGAAGTTGCGCGGGTCCGATCCCAGTGACGCCGAAGATGGCATCCGGCGGCAATAGATCCACCATCGTTTGCAAAATCTTGGGCGAGTAAGGCATCGCGTTCTGAAAGGCGCGGTCGGTGCCGAGAACGATGTTGACGAAATAGGGTGGCCGGTCGAGTCCCGCGGCAGTCAGCGTGGTAACGTCCTGGACGATATGGCTGGGACTGAACACTTCCCATTCGGGCTTGATGCCGCGTGCCATCATCAGCTCCGCAAGCTGGCGCGAGCGCTGCGGTGACGTATGCATCAGCAGCTCCCGCCCGCCGAAGGTCGCGATGATCGTGGTCGCGTCGAGCGTGCACATCTCCGCGCCCGCTTCGACGCCCTTGATCCGCTCGTCCCAGAGGATTTCGGGATAGCCGTTCGGACCTTCTCCGATCATGTCGCCATCAACGCCGCCACCGGTGGAGTTGTTGATGACGATGTCGCAGCGTTCGCGCACCAGACGATTGATACGTGCGTAGATTTCCGGGTCGCACGTCGCCTTGCCATCCGCGCGGCGTGCATGGATCGCGGCTACGCTTGCGCCCAGTTTCCAGCACGTGTGGATATCGTCGGCAATCTCTTCCGGCGTGGTCGGAAGCGCCGGGTTCTGCGCCTTGCTCGCCATACCGCCGGTTGGCGCGATCGTTAAGATGATCTTGCGGGACATTTGGGTTCCTCTCTATCGCCGGTCAGGCTGGCGTCAGCACGCGCAGCGTCACGCGCGAGACGCACACGGTGTCTCCGGCTCCGTCGTGGATACGGACCGACCAGATATGCGTGCCGCGGCCTAGTTTGTCGGGACGCGCGACACCGGTCACACGGCCAGTGGACACCTTGCGAACGTGGCTGGCGTTGATCTCGACGCCGACAACGGCGCGATCTTCACCGGCGACCAGAACGCCGGCGATAGAAGCCAGCGTCTCCGCCAGTGCGGCCGAAGCGCCGCCATGGAGAAGGCCAAACGGCTGTCGAGTACGTTCATCCACCGGCATCGTCGCCGCCAGCCAGTCGTCGCCGCTTTCAGTGAATACGATGCCGAGATGACCGATCATATTGCCGTCGCCGGCCGTATTGAGATCGACAAGATCGATTGGACGGTTCCAGATCGGACGGCTGTCGCTGCTAACCTTGTTATTCATATCGCCACGTCCGCATCAAGAGGCCAGATCGGCCGGCGGACGTTCCGGAACGGGAAGCGCGTGAAGTCAACCGAAACGAGCCCGCCAGAATCGACGAAAATGATCTCGCGCGCGATCGCCTCGAAGTCGGCGCGGAAATGGTTGATGCCCTTCATCGCCATGATCGTCGTGCGCTCGGGGTCGACTCCCACGATTCGATATTGCTCGCGATCCTCAGGCTGGCAGAGCAGCGAAACCAGAAGGATCGATACCTGACCGACCCTGACGAGCGCGCAGTCGCCCATATGACCGATCGTGCCCGTGGCGTAAGCGCCTTTGCGGCGATAGTCGCCATCCGACAGCCGGACGACCTCGGCCGCGACGGAGATCGGGCCGCCGCCATAGGTAGGATCCTGCCGGCCACCGATCGTCAGCGCGACCGTCGCGCCGACCCCAGAGCCACGCGCCACGCCGACTGAGACCGGATCGAAGATCGGACCAACGACGGTGCCGGCCGGATCTATCCGCAGCAGCTCTGCGAGCAGTGCGGTGCCGTCGCCATAGCCGCCTCCCATCATCCCATCGGTATAGTCGGCGAGGATGACTGGGCCGTCTCCCGCCGGCACGGCGATCGCCTTGGCGACCGCTTCGGCAACAGGGAGGTGCGCGATGCTGACATAGTCGCGCGTTTTCCAGGCCTCGCGGATCAGCCGTTCCGCCACAGCGACATGGCCGGCATCTTCACCATCTCCGACGACGATTACCGAGGGGCCTGCATCCTCGACATCGCCATAATAAAAGCCGGCATTGAGCGAGACATCGAGGATTCGCGGATCGTCGCACTCGATCGCGCGAGCGACGTCAAGCAACTGGCGCATCGGTCCTTCGGGGTCGATCGTTCGACCCATGTCGAGCCCCGCCATCATCGGCAAGCGCGCGACCGTTGCGCATGGCCTGATCTCACCGCGCATCGCCCGATCGAGTAGTGCCGCAGCGCGGTGCGCGGTCTCCCAATGGTCCGTATGCGGCGTGGTGCGATAGCTGGTGGCGATATCCGCCAGCGCCGTCATTCGGTCCGACGCATTGGCATGAAGGTCCAGGAGCACTGCGATCGGCACCTCCGGGCCGACAACATCTCTCACGCGTGCGATGATCTCGCCTTCGCTATCTGGATAGCCGACGACGAACATCGAGCCATGGAGCGGCAACAGGACGCCGTCGACCTTGCCCAGCCGCTTCAATCCATCGATCAACCGGCCCGCGATGATGTCGAAGGCTTCGGTCGTCACAGGGCCGGACGGAATCGCCTGGGCGAAAAATGGGAAAGTCAGCGTCCAGCCGAAATCGCGTGCCGCCGACAGGATGCCGCCTTCGATCGATCGCGACGCGATGAGGTCAGGCTGGGCGTCGATCGACCCGCTCACCGCACCAGCAAAATCTTCGATGGTGGTGAGCCGTTTGCTGAAGCTGTGACTCTCATGGGAGAAGCCGCACGCATAGACGATCATGGCCAAATCCACTTTCCCGGGAATATCGTTTAGAAAGCCGGCATGTCATATTATTGCCCAATGGGCAATGCCATGATGCGCGGCAGGACAATATTTGGTCGCCATCGGCGTCGTTGCCTGATAGACGGGGGCCTCGGTTGATCTGCACAGGCGAAGACATGGCGGCGACGAGGCGCGGCAAGCCCGCGAAGAACGAGGATCGCGGACTCACCAAGGACATTATCCTTGAAGGTGCGCTTGCCCTGGTCGACGAGATTGGCCTTGAGAAATTCAGCGTGCGGACCCTCGCGGAGCGGTTGTCGGTCTTTCCCTCGGCGATTCGCTGGTGGGTGCCGACCCGAAACGAACTCCTCTCGGAGATCGTGAACTACAGCTATCGTGAAGTTAATCTTGCAGATCTCGACGTGGATTGGAAGCAGTGGATTAGAAATCTATTCGAATCTCATCGGGATGTTGTGCGTCAACATCCCAATATCGCGCCACTCCTTGCTTCGCAGCTTCTGTCAAATGCCGGTACAGACTTCGTCCTGGTTGAGAAGATTCTGATTGTTCTCGATAGAGCGGGTTTTTCCGACGAAAATATACTTGAAGCGTTCGATGTGGTCATTGCTGGCGCCCTCGGATTTGTGGCTATGGAATATGCTGCAGTCCCCGAGGATGATGAGGGTGAATTCCAGGGGAGGATCCGCCGCCGGATCGATGAGATGGACGATGGCGACTTTCCGATGATCGCGCGCCACCGCAACGCCCTGCGCAATCGGCATTTCATCCTGCGGTGGGAGAATGGATCGACCGTACCGCTTGACGCCAGTTTTGAAGCTTTCACCTACACGATCGTCGAGGGGTTGCGTCTGCTGCTGACCCGATAAGACCGATCTATCCACTTCCCATATTGCCCTCCGAACAATTAAATATTGTTCCTTGGACAATTACCCTGTAACGACAGTGTCACGATTCGGCGGGGCGTCCAAACGAGCAGGGCTTCGCGTGAACGCAGCCGAAGCGCTCGAACGGCGAACCGACAAGAGATTCGGGCACAGGAAACGGGTGGGTCGGCGTCAACAATGTCGGAAAACGAGATTACGAATGAGGGATTGCAGCGCGCTTTAAGTGCCGCGGTGGCGGCCTATTCGGGAAACAACCCGCGCAGCCGTCAACTTGCCAAGGATGCAGCTTTGGTGATGCCGGGAGGAAACACCCGGACCACGCTGTGGAACGACCCTTTCCCGCTTTTCATTCAGCAAGGCCAGGGAGCAAAAATACTCGACGCCGATGGCCATTGGTATGTCGATTTCCTGGGTGAATTTACGCAGGGAATCTTTGGTCATTCCCCCGAAGAACTGAAGCACGCGATTACCGACGCGCTTGAGCGCGGACTCAATCTCTCGTCACACAATGCGTATGAAGGCCAGCTGGCCGAGCAGATTTGTGGCCGCTTCCCTTCGATTGATCGCGTCCGTTTCACAAACTCGGGCACCGAAGCCAATCTCATGGCGATTACAGCCGCCAAGGCGTTCACCGGGCGGGATCTGATCATCGTCTTTGAAGGCGCCTATCACGGGACGGGCCTGGCTTTCGCCTCCGGGGTCACTGCGGAAACCATCCCACATCACTTTCTCGTACTGCCCTATAACGATAAGCAAGCACTTCTGGCGGCCGTAGAGGCGCACGGTGCGGAACTTGCGGCTATCATCGCAGAGCCCATGCTCGGCGCCGGCGGCTGTATGCCCGGCGACGCCGATTTCCTTCGATGCGCCCAGCGACTGGCCCGCTCGGCCAAAGCCCTCCTCATTTTTGACGAGGTACAAACCGCCCGATTGAGCCCTGGTGGCAGGCAGACGCTGCTGGGCTTGTCGCCGGACCTCACAACGCTGGGAAAGTTCTTTGGAGGTGGCCTTGCGTTCGGCTGCTTCGGGGGGCGCGCGGATATCATGGCGCTGTTCGATCCACGCGAACCCGGCCATCTGACCCACGCCGGCACGTTCAACAACAACAGTTTGACGATGGCCGCGGGGCTGGCCGCTTGCAAATCGTTGCTGACCGCAGACGCGCTCGCCGCCCTGAATGCACGGGGTGATTATCTCCGCGAGCAGATTGCCGAGACTATCAAACGATACGGCGCCCCGTTCCGGGTAACCGGTCTCGGGTCGATCATGAATATCCATCCGCTGGGTTCCTCCGGTGACGTGCCGGCATGGCGCCAGCTTCTGTTCTTCGAGATGGCTCAGGCCGGCATCTTCTTCGCGATGCGAGGACTGATCGCTCTCTCCTTCGCGGTCGCCGATACGGACATCGCGCGATTCCTGGAGGCCCTTGAAGCATTTCTTGCGAGATCGGCGCCGCTGTTCGCTGCTTCCCAAACATTTGAGCGGGCCGGCTGAGCGCTATGCAGAAGCTTTCAGACCGACAACTGCAGTCTAGCCGCCAGGCTAACGGTCGCGATTGGATCATGATCGGTCTGTTCGGGCTCGGATACGTGCTTTCCGGCGTCGACCGGCAGATCCTCGCTTTTGTGGCGGTCGATCTCAAGCGCGATCTTGCTCTCAGCAATTTTCAGATCGGATTGGTGCAAGGGCTGGGGTTCACCTTATTCTATGCAGCCGCTGGCCTGCCGCTGGGCTGGCTTATCGATCGCGGCCCTCGGGTCCGAATCATCGCAGTGGCTATGGCCCTCTGGAGTGGCATGACGCTGATCTGCGGGAGCGCGCAGGGCTTCGCAGCCCTGGCGGCTGGCCGGGTGGGCGTCGGCGTTGGCGAAGCAGCGCTAACGCCGGGGGTTTACTCCATCATTGGTGACCGCTTTGCCGGGCGTCAGGTTGGCCTTGCCTCCTTATTATACTCACTTGGCGCGCCCATTTCGATTGCCGCCGCAGCCTCGCTCTCGGCGATCGCGCTCGGAATAACCAGCGCGGATGCGATCACCTTTGGCGGCGTAGAGCTCTTTGGCTGGCGCCTTGCCTTCTTTTTGGCGGGCGTGCCCGGCCTGGTGCTCGCGGCAGCCTTGATCGGGTTTCGCGAACCTGCGCGCACCAACGGCCCGGTCAACGTCCAGCCGATAAAGGGCTTTGCCCGTTATCTGGGGCAGCATTGGCGCCTGCATGGCATCTTCATCACCGGAGCGACCGCTGTCGTGATGCTGCAGTATGACGCTGCTGCTTGGGCTCCTACGGTCCTGCGCGAGGTTTACGGCTGGGCGCCCGGTAATATCGCCTCTGTGCTTGGTGCCATTGGCCTTGTCGGTGGGATTGCCGGGTGCCTGCTTGGCGGCGGCCTCGCCAGCTGGGGTCTCTCGGAGAGAAGACTCCCCAAGCTGCTCACCGCGATGGCGCTGGCAACGGTCGGGTTGGCACTTACCGGTGTGTTGCTGTCGACAAGTTCAAACATTCGCGCGGCGGTCGCTGCATTCATTTTGATTGGTTCGACGGCACCGATGATGCTGATGCTCATCCCGACGGTCCTGCAAAGCGTGACGCCGCCCCACTTCCGCGGCCGCATGACCGCGTTTCAGCTCTTTGCGAACGTCGGCATTGGTGCTGGTCTCGGCCCCACCATAGCGGGTGCGATCAGCACGGCCGTTGGACCAAGCCATAATATTCAATTCGCCGTCGGATGTGTTGCGACAGTTTCCGGGGCCATTGGAGCAGTCGCATTCTACTTCTGCATCAGATCATTCAAGAATCATGGCCAGTAATTCCAAAACACCACACGAGAATTGCGTCATCAGGAGGCGCATGGACATCTGTCATCGGATTGGAAGGGGGAACGTTATGAAACATCATCTATCATCTACTCTTTGTGGCCGCTTTTCGGCCCTCGCTTTGATCAGCATCTATGCGGCCGCTCCGACGAGTGCGCAGGCGCAAGACACGGCGATGTCGGCTAAGCAACCTGCGACGGCCGACGCCGGTGCCGCCCAATCTTCACCGAGCACGCCGAACGACATTGTGGTTACGGCCACGCGCCAGTCCGAGCGCTCGAGCAGGGTTCCGATCAGCATCGCGGCCTATACGCAGCAGCGGATGGACGCGCAGGGCGTGCGCAACATAACCGATATCGCGCGCCTGACTCCCGGTCTGGCGCTGACGCCCGGGACCCAGGATCTGGGCGGGACATCCAAGACGATTTCGATCCGCGGAATCAGCTCGAACGTCGGCGCGTCGACGACCGGCATCTATGTCGACGACACGCCGATTCAGCAGCGCAGTTTGGGCAATGCTTCAAGCAACGTGTTTCCGCAGGTCTTCGATCTGGACCGTGTCGAAGTTCTCAGGGGACCGCAGGGTACACTCTTCGGCGCCGGCGCCGAAGGCGGTGCGGTGCGGTTCATCACGCCTCAGCCAGGCCTGTCCAAGTATAGCGGCTACGCCCGTTCGGAAGTTGCGTTTACAGACGGAGGGGCGCCGAGCTACGAATTCGGCGCGGCGGTCGGCGGTCCGATCGTTCAAGACAAACTCGGCTTCCGTATCAGCGGTTGGTATCGACGTGATGGAGGCTACATCGATCGCGTCGACCCTACGACCTCCGCAGTGGTCGACAAGAACGCAAATACCAATACCAGCTATGTCGTCCGCGGGGCTCTCAAGTGGGCGTTGACGGATAATTTGAGTGCAACGGTATCGGTCTTGCGGCAGCAGATCGAGGCTGACGACGCTTCATCTTTCTATGTCGCATATTCCGACCCTTCCAAAGATCGCTTCGCCAATCCTCGTGTCATCCCAAATACGTCGCGAGACCGCTTCACGCTTCCCAGTCTCAATCTCCAATATGATGGGTCGACCGTCAGCGTCATCTCGACGACCTCCTATTTTGCGCGCAACGTCGATCGTGTGGTCGATTACACCGACTATCTCTCCGCACTGTTGCTCGGCGGGCTGAACCGCTTCCCCAGCGGCCAATATTCGGACGCCGTGGTCGATGACAGCCAGCGCAGCTTCTCGCAGGAACTCCGCGTTCAGTCGAACGGCACGGGTCGCCTGCACTGGGTCATCGGCGGATTTTACAGCCGCTCGATCCAGAAGGCCTTTCAATACAATTACGATCCCTATCTCAACGCCATTCGGACGAGCCTGGGATTGCCGGCTTTCAACCTCCTGAACGGCAACAGTCTCTTCGAGACGAATGCCCGCTCGGTGGATAAGCAAATAGCGGGTTTTGCACAGGTCGATTATACGATCCTGGACGGTCTCAAGCTCACGGGCGGTTTGCGGTACGCCAAGACCGATTTGTCTGCGACGCGGGTCTCAACCGGTCCGGTCGCTGGCGCGGGCACGAATTTTACGACCGGGCAAGCCGAGCACCCGCTCACACCGAAGGCCGGCATTTCCTATCAGGCCAATGCCGATATGCTATTCTATGCGTCGGTGGCCAAGGGTTACCGCATCGGTGGGGTCAACGGACCGCAGAATGCGCTTTGCTCCTCGGCTCTCGCCGGACTGGGCCTCACTTCTTCTCCGACAACCTACAAGTCCGATAGCGTATGGTCATATGAAGGCGGCGCAAAGCTCAATGCGGCTGGCGGAAAGGTTCATTTCGAAGCCAGTGTGTTCAACATCGACTGGCGCAATATTCAGCAGAATGTGACGCTTGCGGCCTGCGGTTCGGGCTTCGTGACCAATCTGGGCAAAGCACGAAGCACCGGCTTCGATATAGCGGTCGACCTCCATCCGACCAGTCGCATCACGCTTGGCGCGACGCTTGGTTATGCAAACGTGCGCCTCACGGAAACCACCGTGAGCAGCGCCGGCCTTAGCTACGGCAACAAGGGTGACAAGATCGGCGGGCCGCCCTGGACCTGGACGGTGGCTGGCGAATATTCGCTGCCGATCGGCGATCGTCGACACGCTTATGCTCGGGTCGACTATCAGCATGTCGGGCAGGGCCACACCATCGACACCACGGTCGTCGGGGTTGACCCTGCGGTCCCCCCTTCGCAGGCCTATGATCAGGTCTCACTTCGCGTCGGTGGCCGCATCCAGGGCCTGGATCTTTCGATCTTCGTGAACAACCTGCTCAACCAGGCGCCCCGCCTGTCCTATGTTCGCTACCCGAATGCGTACGCGAATTTCCAGGAAACCACGCTGCGGCCGCGGACCATCGGCATTACCGGTTCTTATCGTTACTGATTTGATCCAGGCGGAGATCAAAATGCTCTTTCGATCGTCTGTCGAAAACCCGGAAGCGGCGGTGGGACAAAAGTCCCGCCGCCAAACCGGCCACGGAAAATCGAGACCTGGCGTTTGGCTTGCGTCCGCTCACCTGGCGTTGGCTCTGGCGCTCTGCTCACAGGCCGCCATCGGTCAAAAGTTGCCGTCCGTGATTGTGGACACTCCCGACGGGGAGATCGCTGGCCAGAGCAGTGGACAGATCAACGTCTTTCGCGGCATTCCGTTCGCTCTGCCCCCAATTGGGGGCTTGCGTTGGAAGCCGCCGGTACCGCAGCCCGCGCGGCCAGGGGTCTCATCCGCAGTCAGGTTCGGACCGTCCTGCATGCAGCCGGCGCAGGGATCGCCCCAAACCCTAACAGACGGTTTCCCGCAGCGCTTTTCCGAGGACTGCCTTACTCTTAATATCTGGGCACCCAAGGGTCATAACCTACCCGTCATGGTTTGGGTGCATGGGGGCGCCTTCTTCCTTGGGAGTGGATCGGAGCCGCTCTTTGACGGCACCAACTTCGCCCGTGATGGCGTCATCCTCGTCACGATCAACTATCGATTGGGGCCGTTCGGATTCTTTGCCCATAAGTCGCTGATGAAGGAGGCTGGACCTTACGCTCCGCTGGCGAATTATGGCATCATGGATCAGCGCGAGGCGCTTCGCTGGGTGCAACGAAACATCGCGGCATTCGGCGGCGATCCAAACAATGTCACCCTTTTTGGACAGTCGGCAGGTGCGGTCTCGGTCTTGGCACTCCTTACCCTGCCAGATGAACACCTTTTCGCACGCGCGATTCACCAATCCGGTGGACCCTGGGTCAACAATACGCCGCTCTCCATTTCTGAGACGCAGGGGCGCCAACTCGCTGAATTCGCCGGAGCCGCGCCTGATGCATCAGCCGAGCAATTGCGCTCATTGCCTGCAGAGGCGCTGTTATCCGCGGCCGGAAAGCAACGGAGGGTGCTTCCTTACCCATTTAGAAATGGCGAGATCACTACGCAGCCGATCATTGATGGTCGATTTATCCGGGACCGACTGGATACACTGGTCGAGACCGGTCATCTCCAACGGGTCCCCCTTATCGTTGGCTTCAACAGCGGCGAGGATTCGCTAATACCGGGAGAGAACGATCCCTCCGACTTCTTGAGCTATTTTAAAGCCGCCAGTCCACAAGCGTTGAGCAACCTTTATCGCGCGGATCGGGCAGACGCCTACGGCGCTCACGTTTCCTCTCCGGACGTCGGCCGCAGCCTCTTTCAAGACGCAATACTGGGAGCTCCCGCCCGTTGGCTGGCGCGGCAAGCTTCGAAGGCGGCGCCGAGCTACCTATATTTTTATGATGCGGTGCCCCAGGGAAGTTCGAAACTGATCGGAGCGCCTCACGGCGATGAATTGCCAATGCTTTTTGGCAATTTGCTGCGGCCAGATCGAGGAGCTCTGACCTCGAGCTTTTCCTACAGGTTCCGGCAGTGTTGGGTCTCATTTGCTAAGTCTGGTTCGCCGAATTGCGGTTTCGACACGGCTTGGGTGCGCTATTCCAATGAAGACGACAAGCTATTGAATTTCACGTCTTCCGTCTCTCTGATATCGAAGTTTCGTAAAGACAGATTCGATTGGCTGGACAGCATCCATGAGAAATATCGTTCAGAGAAATCAAGATGGTCAGACTTAATCTCTACGAAGGAGGGTAACGGCACCAAAGGATGAGCACAGGACTGCACAAGTATGTGCAGCGCTGAAAGATATGCTCGGTCACAGCGGAGCCGGGTTTGTCGACCGGATGAAAAAGGGGAGAAGGACGCAGGAGTATGCCGTCTAATCCTAAGTGGCCGGGAAGCTTATTCTGCCTGGCACTGACCGACGCCGTTGTTGGCGCACTCCGGACGCTCGCCACACGAGACGAACTCGTTTCGCTGATGGACGCCGTCGCGCGCGAAATGGGTTTCCGCTATTATGCGTTGATCCATCATGACGACCTCCGAGCGCCGCTGTCCGACCGCGTCGATCTCAAGGACTATCCCCCGGCGATCACAGACCGCCTGATCGGGCAACATCGTTATCGCCGTGATCCCATCATCCGCGGCTGTATCTTTGCCGACAGCGCCTTCCTCTGGTCAGAGTTGTCCCGCTTCATTCATCTGGACCGACAGGACCGCGCCAGCTTCGAATTCGGCGTGCACGAAGGCCTGAATGAAGGCATCACTGTGCCCTATGCCCGGCTCGGCGATCGCATGGGATCGTGCACCTTCGCGGGCATGCGCCGCCCTGAACTCGCGCACCGTTATCTTGGGGCCGCGCAGATGATCGGCATCTTCGCGTTCCAGGCCGCACGGCGGCTGGTATTGGGAGAGGTGCGGATTGTCGCTGCCTTGCCAAGGTTACATCCGCGTCCCCGTGACTGCGTCATTCTGGCAGGACGCGGCTATTCAAACAAGCAGATCGCTCGTGCGCTTGGGCTGACGTCGCGTACCGTCGATGGTTATTTGACCGAGGTGCGTCGCCTGTTTGAGGCGCATGATCGAACCGAGCTTGTGGTCAGCGCCGTGCTCGCCGGCGAGATCGCGCTGGACGAACTGAAGGCCCGTCAACCCGAGTAATCGCTCGGTCTATTTTAGTCCGCTCAATGCTGCTTCCTTCGTGTGCGAAATCACGACTGGGAGCACCTCATGATCCACATCATCGACAGCCATTCCGGACCGGAAAGCCAGTTGCTGCTCCAATCCATGTTCGCCGACCGCAAACGTCTTTTCGTCGACCTGTTGGGCTGGGACGTGCCCGTTATCGACGACCGGTACGAAATCGATCAGTTCGATAACTTCCACACCATCTACCTAATAGACGACGACGATGGCGGCCACGCAGCGTCGATCCGACTCTTCCCTAGCACGCAGCCGCATATGCTCGGTACGCTTTTCCTACACCTTTGTCCGCTTGGCGGCCCCATCGACGAGGCCACCTGGGAGAGCACCCGGCTCTGCCTGCCCCAGCGGCATGGTGCGGAGCGGCGACGCGAACTGCGCAACAGGCTTTTCTCAGCAATGATAGATGTCGCGCTGGAACGCGGCATCGAGCGCTATACAGGCGTCATCCCCGACCCGTTTCGCAAGGAAGTGCTGTCGCTCGGCTGGCAGGCCGAACCGCTCGGCCCCGCGGTGCGCATTCCCGGCGGGCCGATCGGCGCCTTTCTCATCCATGTCCGGCCGGACACGCCGGAGCGGTTGGGCTGGACGGGCGTCTATTCCCCCGTCCTTGACCGGGTGCCGGCGTGAACGCCGCGGTCGATCGCCACGCGGCGCTGCTCGCGCGCAACGGCTGGTGCGTGTTCGGTCGCGCGGTCGAGCCTGCTCTGATCGCAGGCATCGAGGCGGACCTGAAGCCACGCTTCATTGCGACGCCACTGTGCGAGGGCCCTTTCTATGGCGAACGGACCAGGCGCTTCGGTTCACTGTTGACCCGCTCAGCGGCGATTGAACGGCTGGCAATGCACCCGCTGATCCTCGAGATCGTCGAACAGATGCTGCTGCCATGGTGCGAACGCATCGCGCTCAACCTCACCCAGGCGATCGAGATCCACCCCGGCGCGCTTCCGCAGCCTCCGCATCGCGACCAAGACATGTGGCAAGGCCCTATCATCACCACAGACCGACGCACATATCATCTCCAGCTTGAGAGCACGGCGACGACGGCGATGTCGGCGTTGTCCTGGACTTACCCGCAGGACGAATTGCGAGCGATCAAACGGGCGGCAGACCAGCATCGCGCTGCGACGCCGGTTGCGAGCGGGCTCGCGGTCGAGCAGTTGAACTTCGGCTCGGCGAGAAGAAACAAGCCGTCGTGCGGATCACGCGCGGCGGCGACGCGGGGCGCCCGAACCGCCGGAGGGCATCATGACCGACGAAACCACCGAACGGCCGGCGCCCGCGAAGGCTGATCCCGAAACCCTTGTCCTGCGCGGTTCACCCGGCCGGGTCGTCCGGTTCCGGCGCGGTGCGGTCGTCGCGATCGCCGCTCTGGGATCGACCGCGATCGTTGGAGCGGCCTGGTTCGCACTGAAGCCGACGACGTTCCACGTCATTGCGGCGAACGAAGATAGGACAGACATTGGAGCGAAGGCGCCGGCCGACGCGCTCGCCAACGCGCCGAAGAGCTATGGTGACGTGCCCCAGCTCGGTCCGCCGCTTCCGGGCGACCTTGGGCGGCCGATCCTTGAGCATCAGCATTCGATCGGCAGCGCGATCCCGCCTGGCCGTCCCGACCAGCGGGCACAGGCTGCGGAGGCCGAACGTCAAAGCCTCGCCGCCGAGCAGAAAGCCGCGCGCGAGTCAGGCGTGATGATGCAAATTTCGGGTGCGAACCGTCCGGGTGCAGCGGAGCCGCCGCCAACTGTCGCTTCGACAACGCCTCCCGGGGATGCCGGGACGGCGAAGATTGCGCTCGATCCGGACCGCGATCCGAACGGGCAACAGCGCAAGGCGGACTTCGTCGGTGCGGCGGACCGGACCAGCGATATCAATCCGCACGCGCTCATGCCGTCGCCATCACCCTACACGCTGATGGCGGGCAGCATCATCAGCGCCAGTCTTATCACGGGTCTGAATTCCGATCTGCCCGGACTCGTGACGGCGCAGGTCACCGAGAATACCTATGACAGCGTCACCGGCCGGATCCTGCTGATCCCGCAGGGTTCACGGCTGGTCGGCAGCTATGACAGTGTCGTCGCGTTCGGACAGAAGCGAGCCCTCGTCGTCTGGCAACGGATCATCCTGCCCGACGGTGCGTCGGTCCGCATCGACAATGTGCCGGCGACGGACACAGCGGGTTATGCGGGACTGTCGGACAAGGTCGACGTCCACACCTGGCAGCTGCTCGAGGGCGTCGCACTATCGACATTGCTCGGGGTCGGCACGCAGCTGAGCTTCGGCAGCAATGAAAGCGATCTGGTTCGCGCAATCCGGGAGTCCGCGCAGCAGAGCGGATCGCGGGCGGGCGATCAGCTCGTCACGCGCAATCTCAACATTCAGCCGACGATCCGGGTGCGACCGGGCTGGCCCCTCCGGGTGGTCGTGCACAAGGACATTATACTCCGCCCCTGGCAGTCGAGAGGGATGTAGCCATGTCTGATCTCAAGCTCGCGAAGCTGCCCGATCGCACGCCGGTCAAGCTGACCATCACCATTACGCCGAAGCTGCATCGCGCGCTTGCTGACTATGCCGCCGTCTACAACGAAGCGTATGGCCAATCGGAACCTGTCGCCGAGTTAGTGCCGCACATGCTGTTGGCCTTTCTCACCAGCAACCGCGGCTTTGCAAAGGCGCACGCGCCTCGCTCCCGAGTTTCAAGCGTGGCGATGCCTGATACCTGGGAACAGCCTGA
>Ga0207671_10002436_pt1 | contig 19904 bp, 21 predicted proteins | sample KBSC24metaG_FD_184352 | JGI IMG/M metagenome (GOLD analysis project Ga0207671, IMG submission 184352) | Corn rhizosphere microbial communities from Kellogg Biological Station, Michigan, USA - KBS C2-4 metaG (SPAdes) (version 2) | ecosystem: Host-associated > Plants > Roots > Rhizosphere > Soil... | reverse complement strand
TGGCGTTGTCCATCGCATAGCTGCGACAGTCGCGCACCGCAGCCACGCGTTTCAGGTCGCGCACGTCGTAGTCACCGCAGGCCTGTTCGGCGGCGCGGCTGATGCGGCGGTGGAGGGTTTTCAGCCCAGCATCGGTCTTGAGATCAAGATCGCCGAAATGCACCGCGACGCTGTCGCCTGCTTCGATTGCCGCGGCACCCGCCGGCGCCCCCGAAGCAACCAGCATCGCTCCAGCCGCGCACAGCGCATGCCCAAGAATAAAGTGGCGCTTCATTACTTTCCTCCATGTAAATAGATAATGCTATTCAGTCGCAATCGATTGGGGAGCGGCCGTTAGAGCCTTTATATTTCATCACCATTAATGCGGTCACGCCCGGTTCGACTGGCGATCGTTTTTCTTCCATCGACGCTGGATGGGGCGGACCAACAGCATAGTGGGTTCGACAAACGGCATGTGCCGCGTGTAATCCGGCGTGGGATTTGGGAGAGATCATGACCGCGCGCACCTATTTGCGGCCTACCGGCTTCGTGGATGCACCCTTCGGTTATGACCGACAGGTGCTTCGGCTGGCGGGCGGGCTGATCTGGTTTTCCGCCGTCGAGCTGATCCGGGTGGAGCATGACGGGCGCGTTTCCCAGCAGCTTCTGCCCGTCAGCGAACTTGAGGCGGCGCTTGACGACCGCGGACGCGACGTGCTGGCGCGGATCGTTGCGCCGCGCACGCCCCTCCGGCTTGGCGAACGCACCATCCGCTTCGATCAGCCGCAGACGATGGGAATTCTCAACGTCACCCCCGACAGCTTCTCGGACGGCGGCAAGCATGTCGGCGATCCCGAAGGAGCCGCGGAAGCGGGCGTGGCGATGGCGGCCGCCGGCGCCGCGATTATCGATGTCGGGGGCGAATCCACCCGCCCCGGCGCGGCTGCCATTTGGGAAGGGGATGAGGCCGCCCGCGTGGTACCGGTGATCGAAAGGCTGGCACGCGCCGGGGTGGCCGTGTCGATCGATACGCGCAAGGCTGCGGTCATGACGGCGGCGCTGGGCGCGGGTGCAACGTTGGTCAATGACGTCTCGGCCTTGACTTTCGATCGAGAGGCAGCGGACGTCGTCGCCGGTTCCGGCTGTCCGGTGGTGTTGATGCACCATCAGGGCCCGCCCGAAACCATGCAAAAGGACCCGCGTTACGAAGACGTGCTGATCGAAGTCTACGATTGGCTGGAAGCACGCATCGCAGCCACGGAAGCGGCCGGCGTGCCACGCGACCGCATCCTGATCGATCCCGGCATCGGCTTCGGCAAGACACTGGCGCACAGCCTTGCGCTGCTCAACGGGCTTTCGATGTTCCATGGACTCGGTTGCCCGATCGTGCTGGGCGCCAGCCGCAAGCGGATCATCGGCGCGCTCGACAACGAAGCGCCCTCCTCCCGCCGGCTCAGCGGTTCGGTCGCGCTGGCGCTCAAGGGCGCGGAGCAGGGCGTACAGCTGCTACGCGTGCATGACGTGCCCGAAACGGTGCAGGCGCTCAAGGTCTGGCGCGGGATGCGCGATGAGGCATTGACACCGCGAGCCGACTACAGCGTATAGCCGCCGTCACTGACGAAGGTCGCGCCGGTCACAGTAGCGCATTGGTCCGAAAGCAGGAAGGCTATCTGGGCAGCAATTTCCTCCGGCTTTGCATAGCGGCCCAGCGGAATGGCAAGCGAGCCCAGCTCCGCAAAGGCAGCCTGCTCGCTGCCCGTTCGCGCCACCATCTCACGAAAGAAGGCCATTTCGCGCCAGATCGAGGTCTCGACGCCCCCTGGAGCGATCGCGTTCACTCTTATGCGATGTCCGGCCCCTTCCTTGGCCGCGACCTTGGCCAGATGCAGCACCGCCGCTTTCGATGCGCCATAGGCGGCTACGCCAGGTTCGGCCTTGAGCCCTGCGGCCGACGACATCAGCACGACGGCACCGCCGCGGCAATGTGCCTGCATCGCCCGCATCACCGCACGGAGACCAAGAAACATGCCGTCGAGGTTGATCGAGAAGGTATGTCGCCATTCGGCGAAATCGAGTTCGGTGATTTGCCGTGCGGTAGAAATGCCTGCATTCAAAACGGCAGAATCGACATCGGCAAGATCAGCCGCGAGCCCCTGCCAGAATGCCTCGTCCGTAACATCACCAATATGAAGAAGAACCTCCGCATCCCCTGACCAATTGATCGAAGACAGCTTTTCTGCGTCCCGATCGACAAGGATCATGCTGGTTTCCGCGCACCCGGCGAGGCGACGCGCGGTGGCAAGGCCAATCCCAGATGCCGCGCCGGTGATGAGGACAGTTTTTTGGCTGGCATACACAGCAGTGTAGCGCAGCTGGCGCGCGAAGTCAGGCGACGTCGCTGATGCCGAGTTCCGCCAATTTCCGGTAAAGCGTGGAGCGGCCGATGCCCAGGCGACGGGCGACCTCGCTCATGCGGCCCCGATAATGGCCGATGGCAAGCCGGATGACGTCCGCTTCGATCTCGCTCAAGGCGCGCAGGTGGCCGCTTGGTTCGAACAGGGTGATGCCGCCGGCCGCGGTGCTGGGTGCAGCGCCCAGAGCGCGCGGCGTCGCCGCCTGATGCGATGCCTCGACAGCGATATGCGGGAAATCCGCCGGCGTCAGCGTGTCGCCTTCGCAGAGAATTGCAGCGCGGAATAAAGCGTTGTGAAGCTGACGCACATTGCCCGGCCAAGCGAAACTCGACAGGAGCTGGATCGCTTCGTCCGAGATGCTGATACGGCGCATGCCCGGCTGTTGTCCGATCCGGACAAGCAGGTGGCGGGCCAGGGCCGGAATGTCCCCTACCCGCCTGCGCAGTGGCGGAATGGTCACGGGCACGACATTGAGCCGGTAGTAGAGATCCTCGCGGAAACGCCCTTCAGCAATGTCTTCGGCCAGGTTGCGATTGGTAGCGGCGATGACCCGGACGTCGACATGCTGCACATGACGGCTGCCAAGCGGCTGGATCTCTCCCGACTGCAGCACGCGCAGCAGCTTCACCTGCGCGTCAAGCGGCAACTCGCCGATTTCGTCGAGGAAAATGGTGCTGCCCTCGGCATGGGCGAAGCGGCCAACCTGGCGTTCGAATGCGCCGGTGAAGGCGCCCTTTTCGTGGCCAAACAGCTCCGATTCGACCAGATTGGTTGGGATCGCACCGCAGTTGACCACGAACATCGGGCGCTTGCCGCGCGGCGACGCCGCGTGAATGGCCTGCGCGATCACTTCCTTGCCCGCGCCGCTCTCGCCCTCGATGAGAACAGGAACGCGCGCTCGTGCGGCCTTGGCGGCGATGGCCAGTGCCGCGCGAAATTCCGGAGCAGAGCCGACAATCTCGTCAAAGGCCAGCGAATAGGCGATTTTTTCGCTGAGCGGCCGCAACTCGCCCTTGCGATTATTGCTGTCTCGAAGCGTTTCGAGCGCGGTCAGCAGGCGGTCCGGCGCGATCGGCTTGATCAGGAAATCAGTGGCGCCCGCGCGCATCGCCTTCACGGCATGCTCGGTGGAATCCTGGGCAGTCAGAACCATCAGCGGAAGCTGCGCAAAGTTGGCGCGCAGCTCGCGCACTATGGCCGCTGCACTGTCGTCCGCTGCCCATTGATCGATCAGCACCACATCGACAGACTGGGCATGCCGGCCGCTCAGGACATCCATCGCCTGATCGACGTCATGCGCCCGGATCACGCGCCAGCCGGCCCGCGCCGCGATCGCCTCGATGAGGCGACTCTGCGCGGGTTCGTCGTCGATCAGTAGTAGCGAGCGGCCGTCGCGGTGCGCCATCGATCAATTCCAACTGTCCCAACCGGAGACAGCGCTGTAATCCCAAGGCGTAAAAGTCGGATTAATTGCGGCCACGATCTCTTACCGTCAGGCCGAAGCCATTCCATCCGTCCATATCCCTCCCCCCACCTGCGGTGCCCCTCCTCGCCCCTTGAGGAGGACCTGGCGGCACCCACTGAGCAATGATCGGCCAAGATCCTCCCCCGGCGGGAAGTGGCCGCGCGAAGCGCTGACGGAGGGAATGCGCCGCGAGAGTGCTGGCCGCAATCTGTGCACCTGCCGGACGGTGGCGGCCTTGTTCATTGAATGGGGTTGAGCCGGCAGGCCCTGCGCATTAAGAGCCGCCAATTGGATTGAACTGGGGAGAAGCAATGGCTGCCAACGACGCGCAGAAGGACATGCAGGCACACGCTACAACCTACACCGGGTTTCTCGCGCTGCTGAAATGGGGTGCGCTTCTCAGCTTCATCGTCGCCTTCATCGTCATCCTGCTGATCGCGAGATAGGCATGGCCATCAAAATTGCGGTTCTCAAGGAGACCGCAGCTGGTGAGTTCCGCGTGTCCGCGACACCGGAGACAGTGAAGAAGTTCACGGCGCTGGGTGCACAAATGGCGGTCGAGGCCGGCGCTGGCGCGGCGGCTTCCTATAGCGATGCGGGCTATACAGATGCCGGAGCCGCAGTCGGCGACCGCGCTGCGACGCTGGCGAGTGCTGACATCGTACTCGGCATCCAGGGCCCCGATCCCGCCACGCTGGTTGGTGTAAAGCCTGGCGCGTGGATCGTGGCGGGGCTCAACCCGTTCGTCGAGCGGGTCCGAATCGATGGCTATGCCGCCGCCGGGCTGGAGGCGCTGGCGATGGAGTTCATGCCGCGCATCACGCGCGCGCAATCGATGGACATTCTCTCGTCGCAATCCAACCTGGCTGGCTACAAGGCGGTGATCACCGCCGCCCAACATTATGGCCGCGCCTTTCCGATGATGATGACGGCGGCGGGCACGGTCTCTGCCGCGCGGGCCTTTATCATGGGCGTCGGCGTAGCGGGCCTTCAGGCGATCGCGACCGCGCGGCGCCTGGGTGCGCAGGTCTCTGCGACTGACGTGCGCTCGGCTACCAAGGAGCAAATCCAGTCGCTCGGCGCCAAGCCGATCTTCGTCGAGAGCGTGAAAGGCATCGAGGGCGAAGGCTCGGGCGGTTACGCCACGGAGATGAGCGAGGAATATCAGAAAGCGCAGGCCGAGCTGGTTTCGTCCCATATCGCCAAGCAGGACATCGTCATCACCACGGCGCTGATTCCCGGCCGCGCTGCGCCGCGTCTGATCAGCGACGCGCAAATCGCCTCGATGCGTCCCGGCAGCGTGATCGTCGATCTCGCGGCCGAGAGCGGCGGCAATGTCGAGGGCTGCGTTGCCGGTGAGATCGTCGAGAAGCATGGCGTCAAGATCATCGGCGCCAAGAACATGGCCGGCACGATGGCGGCCGATGCCTCCGCACTGTTCTCGCGGAACCTCTACAATTTCCTGTCGGCCTTCTGGGACAAGGACAAGGGCCAGCCCGTCCTCGATGATGAAATCGGCGACGCCGTGCGGCTGACCAGGGATGGCAAGGTCGTCAACCAGCGCCTGCTGGGCTGATCGGAAGGATAGCGCATATGGATTTCATCTCGATCCTTTCGATCTTCGTGCTGGCGGTGTTCGTCGGCTATTATGTGGTGTGGTCGGTCACGCCCGCGCTGCATACGCCGCTGATGGCGGTGACCAACGCGATTTCTTCGGTGATCATCGTCGGCGCGCTGATCGCCTCGGCTGCAGCGGGCTCGGCTACTTCCAAATGGCTCGGGCTGCTCGCAGTGGTGCTAGCGAGCGTCAATATTTTCGGGGGTTTCGCTGTCACCGCGCGGATGCTGGCGATGTACAAGAAAAAAGAGAAGAAGGGCTAAGGGGGCAAGATCATGCACGAAGGAGCACCCGTAAACCCTTGGGCGGCGCTGGCCTATCTGGTCTCTGGCGTCTGTTTCATCCTCGCGCTGCGGGGCTTGTCGAGCCCGACCAGCTCGCGCCGGGGCAACCGCTTCGGCATGTTCGGCATGGGCCTCGCGGTGATCACGACGCTGATCACGCACGTGCCACTTCGTTCGTATGCATTGCCGCCCGGCAATCCTTTCGATCTCCGGCTCGATCTCGAGACTTCTTTGGAAATCCTCGGCGCCATAGCCATCGGCGGCAGCATCGGCTTTATCACTGCGCGCCGGATCGCGATGACGGCGATGCCCCAGCTTGTCGCAGCCTTTCACTCGCTGGTGGGCATGGCTGCGGTGCTGGTGGCGGCAGCAGCCTATCTCAACCCTGAGGCGTTCGGCATCGCCCAGCGGATCACGCCGATCTATGGCCCGTCGATCATCTCGATCCTGCCGGTCAGCCGGATCGAGATGGGGCTCGGTATCGCCATTGGCGCCATTACCTTCTCGGGCTCGGTGATCGCCTTCCTCAAATTGAACGGCAACATGTCGGGCAAGCCGATCCTGCTGCCCGGCCGTCACGTCATCAATCTCGGCACGCTGGCAGCGATCCTGCTGATGATCGGCTGGTTCTACGCGATGCCGATGCCAAGTGACGCACCGTGGCTGTTCTGGACGATCACGGCGCTTTCGTTCCTGATCGGCTTCCTGCTGATCATCCCGATCGGCGGCGCCGACATGCCGGTCGTCGTCTCGATGCTCAACAGCTACTCGGGCTGGGCGGCAGCCGCGATGGGCTTCACGCTGCACAACACCGCCATGATCATCACCGGCGCACTGGTCGGTTCCTCGGGCGCGATCCTCTCCTACATCATGTGCCGGGCGATGAACCGCAGCTTCATCTCGGTGATCGCCGGCGGCTTCGGCGCGGAGGCAGCGGCCGGCGGCGGCGAGGCCAAGGAGCAGCGGCCGTGGAAGCGCGGCTCGGCGGAGGACGCAGCCTTCCTGATGAAGCAGGCCGAGCAGGTGATCATCGTCCCCGGCTACGGCATGGCGGTGGCACAGGCACAGCATGCGCTGCGCGAGATGGGAGACCTGCTCAAGGCTGAAGGCGTCACCGTCAAATATGCGATCCATCCGGTTGCAGGCCGCATGCCCGGTCATATGAACGTGTTGCTGGCGGAGGCGAACGTTCCTTATGACGAGGTGTTCGAGCTGGAAGACATCAACTCGGAGTTCGCGCAGACCGACGTCGCCTTCGTGATCGGCGCCAACGACGTCACCAACCCTGCCGCCAAGACCGACAAAACCTCGCCGATCTACGGCATGCCGGTGCTCGACGTGGAAAAGGCCAAGACCGTCCTGTTCGTGAAACGCTCGATGGGCGGCGTGGGTTATGCCGGCGTCGACAATGACGTGTTCTACATGGACAACACCATGATGCTGCTCGCCGACGCCAAGAAGATGGTCGAAGACATCGTCAAGGCCATGGCGCACTGATGGCTGACGAAACCGACACCCCGCCGAGCGAAGGCCCCGCTGCGATCGGCGCGGTGGCCGCGGTAAGCGCGCTCAAGAAGCCCGAGGTCGTCAGGGCCGCGAAATGGGTGGGGGTCGGCATCGGTATTGGCTCAGCGGCGGTGGCGGCCGCCCTGCTCTATTCGCGGCAGCGTAGCAAAGCTGACGATAAGAAAAACGGCTGAAATCCGGATCATCATCCGCGGGAGCGGATGATCCGGATTCAGATCGTTTCCACCTCTTCAGCGCCGGCCTCGCAGGTTTTGCCCATTTCGCCGGTCTGCTCGATCTGTTGGTAGAGGTCTGCCTGCCGCGCCCTTAAAAGTTCACCAATCGCTTCCAGATCGATCTTGCCATCAGCGTGCGCCTTGGTTGCATCGACGAACAGTTCTTCATCCTCTTCGTCGATATGATGGATCGTTTCCTCACCGAGGACGTGAAGCTTGGCCCGGTAAAGCTCTTCCGTACCGTTGAGCTGCTCGATCTCGGCCACGAGGTTCTTGGCCGAGGCGTGTTCGACAATGCCTTCATTCACCTCGTCCTCACCAATCGCCGGCTTGAGCGTCGGATAAAGAATCTCCTCCTCTATCGTCATATGAACCGCCAGACGCATGCACAGCTCGGCCGCAATCCGCGGCAGTGCGTCATCCTCGGCGGATTCAACGTCATCGAAAAGCTTGCGAAAGATATGATGCTCGTCCTTGAGCACGCGGATCGCCAATGGCTCATCCTGAGCAATGCGATGACGTCCATGCTCGTTGCGCTGAGAATATTTGCCCGACATATTGCCTCCCGAACGGATCAGCTTCCCAACGGGACTGCCCGGAAAGGGTTCCAATCGGTTCAATCTGGTAGAAACATGCTAGTCGCAATAAGAATTGGCTCCACTCCGGCGCTATTTTCGCTTGGCCCGGGTCTGCGGTGACGGCGATGTTATCATTATCAGGAGAAACGGCGATGCAGGATCATCATGCCCTGAGAAACCAACTTCAAGATATTGATTACGGGCCGGCACCCTCGATCCTGCTTTTTTCTGACGATCCTCACCAGCGCGATTGGATCGCGTCGGCGGTATCGGCCGCAGGTGGCCGGATCGCTGCGGTGCTGGACTTGGCCGATGCAGTCGATCGGATTGCCGAGCAGGCTGCGCCCGATGGCGTGATCGCGGACATCGGTAGCGCGCCGGAATTACAGGCGGAAAGCATCCTTGCGGCGCTCGAAACGGGCGCTCAGAGCTACCGCTTTCGCAGCATTGCGTTGATCGCGCGCGAGCGGATCGACTTGGCCGTGGCCACGGCGGAACATGGCGATGTGCAGCTGCTCTGCGAACCGGACCACAATGCGCTGGCCTCAGCTATCGCCGGCCTGCTGGCGCCGCGTGACCGATCGCTAAACGATGTCAGCACGGAAGCCCGCCCGATCAAGCTGCGCGAGCTCAGCGAGGAAGTCGGCCGGATTGCGCGCACGCTTGCCGCTCTTTCGCAGCCGGATAGCGATCGCGACGGCAGCGAACCAGCGATCGATGCCGCGGCCATCCGTGCCATGATCCGGGCACGCCGCCTGCGCGACCGTTTCTTTGGCGACGAACTCTTTCAAGACCCGGTATGGGACATGCTGCTGGATCTCGCGGCGGCGCGGCTTGAGGGACTTAAGGTCTCCGTATCGAGCCTGTGCATCGCGGCCGCCGTTCCACCGACGACAGCGCTTCGCGAGATTGGCAAGATGACGCGGCGAGGCTTGCTGGAGCGAATGGCCGATCCCGTCGACCGCAGGCGCATTTTCATCACCTTGTCGGAGGATGCCGCGGAAGCTGTGTTCGCTTTCCTGAGAGCCGCCCGGCGCATCACCGCTGGCCCGATTTAAGAATTTTCCTGCCGGGCGTCACTGGCCTGGAACTCCTCTTAGCGCCGTTCGCTTGGTGTGGCTCGTGAAGGAGGACCCAATGGCCAAAGCGCTGAGCCTATTCAGTATCACCCCATCCGGCGACGGCTATGAATTGCATATCGAGGATGAGGACGGCGAGGTCCTGGAGCTGGTCGCAAGCTTCGAGCAGCTCGACCTGATCTCCGAGGAAATCGATCGGCAACTCGATGATGACGAGGACGAACAGCGCTCCGTCGACGAGGAACCAAGCGACGAGGATGAGGAGTAGCCCGAACCGGCCTGCGCTGCTCCTCGTCCTAAAGATGCATACGAAGGCCAGCGCGCCAACGGCGCGCCGCGCCGGGGCTTAGACTACGCGGATTGCTGGCGCCCGGCGCCTCCCTGAGCGCCACGGCATCCGTTTCCGAAAAGGTCCCGAACGTAGCATAACGCTTGTCGAACAGGTTGGTGGCCTCGCCGAACAGCCAAAGCGAACCGAGCAGGCGCACGCTGCCATGCACGCGAACGGTCGCGAACGGCTTGGTCTTCGGCTGCTCATTGCCCTCGTCTCCGAACAGATAAGTTCCGGATTGTAGCTCGATATCGCTGCCAAAGCCGAAGTCCTTTCCTGCATACTCAACACCGGCGGTGCCGCGATGGCGCGGTATGCCAGGCAGGCGATCGCCCTTCCCGACTTCGGTCAGGCCATCCACGGCAGACGGGTTATCGGGGCTGTTCAAGGTGAACGGCGTACGAAAGCGCGCATCGATGAAGGCATAGCCCAGATGCACGCTCCACGCCCCCCGCGAGATGTCGGCACTGGCATCGAAGCCCTGGCGCCGCGTCTGGCCCACATTGGCGAAGAAGGCGCGTCCGCGTACCGCCGCGGCAATGAATTGGATATCGTCACTGTTGGTGGCGCGCCAGGCCGACAGAAGCCAGTGGACCGTCCATCGGCCCGTCATCTTTCCTGAGGCGCCCGCCTCCCAAGTTCGTGCAACGACTTGCTTGAGCGGCGGATCGCCGACGAAAAAGTTGGTGAGGCTGCAGGGCGCGTCCGGGCCGGCGCATGAAAGCTCGATCGGCGTCGGCCCACGATTAGCCTCGGAATAGCCGGCTCGGAGCGTGATCGAACGGCCGAGCTTGTAATCGAACTCGATGCCGGGATTGATCCGGTCGAAGCTGTGGCGCCCGTTCAGGGCGGCGCCGTTCCGATCGTCGAGAAGGACCTTGGCATGGTTGTACCGCACGCCGATCTCCGCCGTCAGGCCTTCGGCAAGCGGCAGCTCGTCCGACAGAAACAGTCCAGTATAGCGCGTGCGTGCAGTGAGCGCGACGGGCGTGATCGATCCGTCCGCCTGATCGATGATCGAACCAAGCCCGGTAACGCCGCGGTCGTCCTTCAGCACGCCAAGCTCGGTTGAGGAATCGAAGCGGGTGCGGCTGCGATCATGGCTGAAGCCAATGATCAGATCATTGTCGCCAGCGAGCAGCGGCCGTTTATCCGCAAGCTGGATCAGAACGCCGCCCGCGCTCGACCGGGTCCGGCTGCGGTTGAGCATGCCATAGCCATCCTGCCCGAGAGCGGGAATAGCTGCGCCCTCGCGATCGGTCAGCGTTGTCGTCTCCCCCTCGGCGCCTTCGAGGCATAACAGGCGTTCGCGGGTGCCGTCCTCGCAGGATGCAACGTCGGCGGCATCGCCGTTCAGCGTGCGTTGGCGCAGGCGCTGAAGATAAAAGCTGGCCTCGACCCGCGTCCGTTCGGACAAGGACATCCATGGATGAAGGCTCGCCCGCGCGAAGCGGTTGCGCGTGATGTCAGGGTAGGTGAACACCGCGCGGCGATCAGCGGCGAGCAACTCGACCGGAGCCGAGCCATTGCCGGTCAGATCACTGTCCGCGCCGAGCAGCTTGAGGTGAACGCCGCCGCCCGCGGCCTCCCAGCCCAAATCCGCAAAACCATTATAGACAACGGACGGCGAATGCCGCCGCCAGCCGGCGTCATGGCGCTCCTGAAGCGCAACATAAGCGCTTGCCGAGCCGCGCTTCCACCCAGCCTCGACGGAGCCTTCCGCCGCGCCGTAATTTCCACCCGCGGCTGAGAGCGATAATCCCGGCGTATCGCGGCCGGTCTTGGTCGCGACCACGATCGCCCCACCCAACGCGTTCAAACCATAGACCGGGCCGGCATCCTTGACCGCAATGGATTGGATCGCGACATCGGGCAGGAGATCGAAGTCTGCTGTGTCGCCAAATGGCTGATTGAAGCGACCGCCGTCGAGATAGATGGCGAGGCCCTGCGCATTGCCCTGCAATGGTGATGCCACGAAGCCGCGATAGACAAGATTGGGCTGGAAGGGATTATCCTGCGCTTCGGAGAAGGAAACGGCAGGGAGCGCATGCATTGCGGCAAGAAGATCGGGGGCACCCCCGCGCCGGACATCCGCAGCGTTCAAAATGGCAGCATCGTCGAGATCGTGATCGCCGCCGGGCGCGGTTACGACAATCATCTCCTCCCCCGCAGCAGCGGCGCTAGCGACGCGCAAGCAGATCAGGGCGGGCGCAAGAGCACAGATCGTCCAACACTTCACGACTTTCGTTCTTCTCCACCACCACGAAAATGGATCGCGCGGCAATGGAAGCTCATGCGCAAAGTTACAAGCGACCCTAAGCCCTCTTGCGATTCCGAATAATGGCCGTAGAAGCCCGTTTCCGGATCCGGGCGGTTAGCTCAGTTGGTAGAGCATCTCGTTTACACCGAGAGGGTCGGCGGTTCGAGCCCGTCACCGCCCACCAGGACTGGGATGTTACGCACAAGCGCCGCGCTGCGTTTTGCTCGAGCGCCACAACGCCAGCCGCCGGATCAAGGTTACAGCACATTGGTGCCGGCGCATCGGCGAACGGGGTGCCCTATTGCCGGCGATCAACTTGCCAGACGATTCCCGCGAAGCATTCCCCGCGCTAGGCGCTCCTGCTCTCGATGATCAAAGCATGGAAGAGTCATAACCTACGACTTCGGCGATGTTACAGGACCACGCCTGTTGCGTGCGTCTTGAAAGCTATAATTGGAAGAGCGAAAACATGAAATGATATATCAAAGCTTATGAAGAACCATTGATCTATTCGTCGGAACGCGCGAAACTCAAGATCAGGACCGCTCAAAAGCAGCGGCCACTATTAGGAGAGAGCGCTATGGCACTGAAAAGTTCAGCCCTCATATATTCCGCAGCAGCTTGCCTGGTAATGGCGCCGGTTTCATCGCTGCGCGCGAACGATGCTCTTCTGAAGATGCAGCAAGATGCGAACCAGTGGGTCATGCCGCTCGGAAACTATAGTAGCACCCGCTACAGCACGTTGAACCAGATCAACCGCGATAATGTCAAGAATATGCGAGTTGCCTGGTCGTTCTCGACTGGCGTGCTGCGTGGCCACGAAGGCGGCCCGCTGGTGATCGGTAACATGATGTACGTGCACACGCCTTTTCCCAACAAGGTCTACGCGCTCGATCTTTCCAAGAATGGCGCCATTGCTTGGTCATACGAGCCGCGTCAGGACAATAAGGTGATCGCCGTCATGTGCTGCGATACGGTCAATCGCGGCGTTGCCTATGGTGACGGCAAGATCTTCCTGCACCAAGCCGACACCACCCTAGTTGCGCTGGACGCCAAGACCGGAAAGATGGTCTGGACCGCTGTCGATGGCGATCCCAGCAAGGGCGAAACGGGTACCGGGGCGCCGGTGGTGGCCGGCAACTATGTCATCATCGGCAATAGCGGCGGCGAATATGGCGTGCGTGGCCATCTCGCGGCCTATGACATGGCGACCGGCAAGCTTGCGTGGCGCGCCTATTCGCAAGGGCCGGACAGCGACACGCTGATCGATCCCGTCAAGACCAAATCGATGGGCAAGCCAGTCGGCAAGGATTCGGGATTGGCCGGTTGGAAAGGCGATCAGTGGAAGCTTGGCGGCGGCACCACATGGGGCTGGACAAGCTTCGATCCGACCACCCAGACGATCTATTATGGCTCCGGCAATCCCGGCACGTGGAACCCCGTACAGCGGCCGGGCGACAATCGCTGGTCGATGACGATCTGGGCGCGCGATCTGAAAACAGGCAAGGCCAAATGGGTCTACCAGATGACGCCGCATGACGAGTGGGATTATGACGGCGTCAACGAAATGGTGCTCATCGATCGTGACTGGAAGGGAAAGAAGCGCAAGCTGCTGGTGCACTTCGATCGCAACGGCTTCGCCTATGCGCTCGACCGGACCACCGGAGAACTGCTGGGCGCCGAAAAATTCGATCCGGCGGTGAATTGGGCTTCGTCGATTGACCTCAAGACCGGACTGCCGGTTCGTGTATCCGAATATTCGACAGAAAAAACCGGTGAGGACGTTTCGACGAAAAACATCTGCCCGGCGGCGCTAGGGTCCAAAGATCAACAGCCGGTCGCCTACAGCCCCGATACCGGGCTATTCTATATCCCCGGCAACCATGTCTGCATGGATTATGAGCCCACCAAGGTCGCTTATGTAGCCGGTTCGCCTTATGTCGGCGCGACGCTTTCGATGTACCCGCCAAAGGGCGAGAGCAATCTTGGCCGCTTCGCCGCATGGGATCCTGTCGCGCAGAAATCGGTATGGGAAGTCAAGGAGCCCTTTTCCGTATGGAGCGGCCCGCTGGCAACGGCCGGCGGCGTCGTATTCTATGGAACGATGGAGGGCTATCTGAAGGCAGTCGACGCCAAGACGGGTGAAGAACTTTACAAGTTCAAAACCCCCTCCGGCATCATCGGCAACATCAACACCTATACCTATAACGGCAAGCAATATGTCGCGGTGCTCTCGGGCGTCGGCGGTTGGGCGGCGATCGGCATGGCCGCCGGCTTAACGGGCGACAATGAAGGGCTGGGAGCCGTCGGCGCCTATCGCTCGCTGTCGCAATATACCAACCTCGGCGGCACGTTGACTGTATTCGAGGTCCCATAAAGCGACGCGATCGTTTCAGCCGCATCTAGATAATCGAGGTAAGGATGAATTCTCGGATTGTTGCATTGATCGGCGGGGCGGCAATTGTCGCCAGTGGGGTGGCGCTCGCCCAAGGAGCGCAAAACTCCCCATCCCCGTCGCCCGCCGATAGCAGCTCCAAAGCTGCGGCGACCAACTCTGGCGCGGTTTCGGATGAGGTGGCGTGGTCGCGCTTCAGCGGCTGGAAGCGTTATCACGCCAATTGTTCGGTCTGCCACGGCCCGGACGGGCTGGGGGGCACATTCGCCCCCAGCCTCGTCAATTCGCTCAAGAGCATAGACCATGATCAGTTTCTCAATACGGTCGTGAACGGCAAGCAAAATGCTCAGCTCGCCATGCCCTCGTTCGGGGCCGATCCGAACGTGATGTGCTATATCGAGGATATCTACACCTATCTGAAGGCTCGGTCAGACGGCCAGATGGATCGTGGCCGCCCCACCAATCAGCCGGCCAAACCCAAGGCATTCGCGGAGACGGAGACTGCATGCATGGGCAGCTAGACCGGTGAGACCAGCCTATTTTCTATGTGCGGTTTTGCCGATGCTTTGCGGTTCGCTGCGCGCCGATGCCCAGGCAGTGGAAGCCGTCGATCGTTCGGCGTTGCGGGTGTGCGCCGATCCAGCGGCCATGCCGTTTTCGTCGCAAGACCAGCGGGGATTTGAGGACAGGATCGCGGCGCTGTTCGCCAAGGATCTTGGCGTGCCGGTCCATTACACATGGTTTCCCAACACGATCGGCTTTTATCGGCGGACGCTCAACGTGCGCCGGTGCGACATCGTGATCGGCGCGCCCGCCGATGCGGAAATGGCACAGAGCACCAAGCCCTATTATCGCTCGACCTTCGCGATCCTGACGAGATCCGCCGACCATCTCGATATTTCGAACCTGCACGACCCCGCGCTCAAGCAAAAGCGCATCGGCATCCAGGCGCGTACGCCCGTGGCCGATCTCATCGCCCGCAACGGCCTGGCCGACCAGACGCGCTCTTATGACCTGATGGTGGACAGCCGGATTACGTCGATCGGCAACGCAATGGCGGCGGACCTGCTCGCCAACAAGATCGATGTGGCCGTCATATGGGGGCCGGTCGCAGCCTATCAGATGAAGCTGCATCCCGGCGCGCTACGAATGGCAGTGCTCGGCGAAGCCGAAGATGGCGTTCGGCTCGCTTATCCGATCGCGATGGCGGTTCGCCGTGGCGAGCCGCAATGGCGGGCCAGGGTTGAACTTTTCCTCAATAGCCATTCCGGCGAGATAGAAGCCATTCTAAAAGAAGCGGCTGTCCCGCTCCTGCCATTGGATCAAGGCCAACCATGACCGCAATGATGTTGCCGCTCGCCTTGCTGGCCGCGTCCGCACCGGCTGCCGCCATATCGGATTATCCAACCGAAACGCGCGTCGACTATGTCATCGGCTGCATGGCCGCCAACGGCCAATCCTATGACTCGCTCAGCCGCTGTTCATGCAGCATTGACACTATTGCATCGCTCCTACCCTATTCGGATTATGAAAAGGCGGAGACGGTAATGAGAATGCGGGACGAAGCCGGCGAACGCGCCTCGCTGTTTCGTGAGGTCAAAACGCTGACCGACGCCGCGCAGCGCCTGCGAGAGGCGCAGGTTGAAGCGGATTTGCGCTGTTTCTGAATCGATGAGGAGATATAAATGCCAAGACGATTTCGCCGCCTTGCAATGCCTGCGGTGCTGATTGCTGCCCTGGCCCTCGTGCCAGCCGTTATTCAGGCTGCCGGGCCTGCGGGCGACACGGCGGCGGGCAAGCTCGTCTTCGCCAAATGCGCCATCTGCCATTCGATGGCACCTGGCGACAATCGGCTCGGCCCAACCCTGGCGGGCGTCGTCGGCCGCAAGGCAGGAACCGTCCCGGGCTACAATTATTCTCCGGCCATGAAGAATGCCGGCCTTACTTGGACGCCTGCCAATCTCGATGCCTATCTCGCCAATCCGCGTGGCAAATTGCCGGGCGTGAAGATGATCTTCGTCGGCCTTCCCAAGCCTGAGGATCGGGCGAATGTGATTGCCTATCTCGCCAATCCGAAATGATGCAGCGCGTTGGCCGCCACGGATTGCTCGCCGTGGTGGCTCTCGCCATGGGATCCACTGCGATGGCCGCACGCGGCGCTCCCCAAAGCGCTGCTCACGCAAACTGGCCCTGCAATGATCCGCCGCCCCACGCACCCAGCCAGAGCTGGCTGTGGGCAGGCGCCGAATTTGACCCGTCCTGGCGTGCGGACCCGGCGATTGCAGCGCTGGTGACGCAGACCGCGCAACGCCGCATGACGGAAACCGACGCGGTCGCGCAGATCGCTCAGTTCGCGGCCGGACGTTCCGATCGTGCTAGTGCGATGGCGCGCACCGGATCCGGGCTGATCGATATGATCGGTGCAGAATATCGGCTGGTGCTGGACGGGATCGGCCGCTTCAACGATCGCCAGGCGGCATTGGCGAAGCGCATGCAGGCCGCCTATGCGAAGCTCGATAGCATGCCCGGCGACACCGCCCCTGCTCCGAATGCGGAGCTCGTCGCGCTTCAGGATCAGCTTCGCTGGGACACGCGGATCTTCGAGGATCGCCAGCGGCTTTTGCCCATCATGTGCCGCATTCCCGCCATATTGACTGCACGGCTCGGGATCCTTCTGGCAGTGGCGGAGGAGAATGCCAGCGCGAAAACAGGCGGCTCGGCCTATCTCCTGTACGTGACCAACGAGCGCGCCGGCGAAATCAGCGTCATCGATCCGGCGAGCCGCCGTGAGATTGATCGCATCGCTGTCGGCAAGCGCCCTCGCGGGCTTGTCGCCAGCCCGGATCACAAGCTGCTTTACGTTGCAGTGAGCGGATCGCCGATCGGCGGACCCGGCATCGACGAATCCTCCTTGCCCCCGCCCGATCAAGCGGCCGACGGCATCGCCGTGATCGATCTCGCCACCAACAAGATCGTCGAGACGTTGCGCGGCGTTTCCGATCCGGAACAGCTTGCGATCAGTCCCGATGGCAGGCGCATCTATGTTTCCAGCGAAAATAGCGGCAAGCTATTGGTGCTCGATCCGGCGGGGAATGTCATTTCGGCGCTTGCGGTGGGAGGGGAACCCGAAGGTGTTGCCGTTTCGCCGGATGGAGCCGTCGTGCTGGCGACGTCCGAGGAAGATGGCAGCGTTGCCGTGATCCGGGGCGACAAGCCCGAGGTCGTCACCCGCATCAAGGTGGGCGAGCGGCCGCGCAACGCGCTGTTTCTTCGAAACGGGCACGCGGCGGTGCCGGGGGAATTCGATTCATCGATCGCGCTGATCGATTACAACCAGGGCAAGTTGATCCGAAAGATCCAGCTCGCCTCCGAAGATCGGCCGATGGGTATCGCCGCGGCGGGCGCCGCGATCCTTGTCACCACCGGCCGTGGCGGCAAACTCGTCAAGATCGACCCGGCCGACAATGGCAAGACCAGCCCCGTCGAAGCGGTAGCGCTGGTCGGCGAACGTCCGTGGGGATTGACGCTCTCGCCTGACGGCAAAACCGCGGTGACCGCAAATGGACCGGGCGAGGACATCACGCTGGTGGACGTGGCGACGATGCGGATAGTGGCAAAAATCCCGTCGGCCGGCGGCCCCTGGGGCGTGGCGGCGGTGCCGCTGCGGCGCTGAAAACAAGTACTTCGCCGGGTACCATTCTCTCGCTGATCGCTCACTCACGGATCGATTGACCGACTCGTGAATTGAAATGGAGTTGCCGGAGGACATATGCCCGATCCCGATCAAGATGCGTTCGCCGCCGAGGCGGCCAAGATGACCGACGAAGAATTGATCGATACGTGGCAGACCGCGTCCGAAGAAGAGACCGAAAATCTCCCGCCCTTGCTGAAGGCGGTGGTCGACGAAATGGGCAAGCGCCGCATTCCCTTCTAACCGTACTCGCCCCAGCTCAGCGCATGTGCTGCATCATCTCGGACGGCGAGATATTCTGGTGATTGAGGTGCGCCATGATCCAGATCGAACCGAACACCACCAGCACCACGATCAGGATGCCGAACGCCAGCGCCAGGACGTTGTTGGTATTGTCCGGCCCCGTCGTGATGTGAAGGAAGAATACGAGGTGAACCCCCATCTGCGCGACGGCGAGCACGGCGAGCAGCATGGGGATCGACGGCCGCCACACGAGGTTTGAGCCCGCGAAGTAGAAGGAGGCGGCGGTCAGCAGCGCTGCGAGCGCAAAGCCCAGGATATAGCCGCCGAGGCCGCTGACGGGCTCGCGGAGATTGGCATTCTCTTCGCCGGGCGCAGCATCCCACGCGTCGGCCGGTTCGGCTTCATCCCTATCGCTCACAGCCCGGATCCAATCAGATAGACGATCGTGAATATCCCGATCCAGATGATGTCGAGCGCGTGCCAGAACAGGTTGAAGCAGAGCAGGCGCCGCAGGATCGCAGGGCGGAAACCCTTGACCCAGAGTTGCGCCATCATCGTGCCGAGCCAGAGCAGGCCGACCGACACGTGCAGGCCATGGCAGCCGACAAGCGCGAAGAAGCTGGAAAGGAAAGCGCTGCGCTGCGGGCCGATACCATGCGCGATCATGTCGGCGAACTCGCGGAACTCGAGCAGCACGAACGCGAAGCCGAGCAGGCCGGTTACCAGCAACCATAGCTGCGTCTGAAGCATCTTGCGGCGCTGGGTGGCGATGCTGCCGAGCCCGCAGGTGAAGCTCGACGTCAGCAGGAGCGCCGTCTCGATCGCGACGTTCTGCAGATCGAACAGGTCATGTCCGGAGGGGCCACCGGCGGTTTCCCCAGCCAGCACGGCATAGGCCGCGAAGAAGGCGGAGAACATGACGATATCGCTGAGCAGGAAGATCCAGAAGCCATAACCGGTGATGATACGTTTCGACGCCGGGCCGCCCTCGCCATGCCCGGTCGCTTCGCCATGTTCATGACCACGCGCGGAGCGTCCCAGCTTGTAAGGATCGTGCGGGCGGCGATCCTGCTCTGCGCCGGCGTGGGTGGAGGCGGCGCTCATGCGTTGGGCTCCAGGCCAAGCCAATCCTCGCGCGCGCGTCTGCGCATCCGTTCGGCGGCGCGCAGCTCATCGACGCCGATTTCATATTCCTCGCGATCCCGCCAGGCGAAGATCACGAAGGTGGCATAGGCGCCCACAAACCCCAGGATCGCCAGCCACCAGATATGCCAGATCAGCGCGAAACCAATCAGCGTGGCGAAAAAGGCGGTGACAAAGCCCGTGGCGCTGTTCCTTGGCATGTGGATGGGCTGATAATCCGGCTCCGGCGCCAGACCTTCGCGCTCGATCGCGTCTCGCTTGGTCGTCCAATAGGCTTCTTCGCCATGGACATCCGGCAGCACCGCAAAATTGAAATATGGCGGCGGCGAGAGCGTATACCATTCCAGGCTACGGCCATCCCAGGGGTCACCGGTCGGGTCACGCAACTTGTCGCGATGCCGAATGCTGACGACCAGCTGGATGATCTGGCACAGCATGCCGATGGCCATGACGCCGATGCCAGCGACCGAGATCAACAGCCACGGCGTCCATTCCTCCACCTCGACATGCTGCAAACGGCGCGTCATCCCTTCGAGGCCGAGCACGTAGAGCGCGCCGAAAACGATGACGAACCCCGCGAGCGAGAACCAGAAGGCGGCCCGGCCCCAGCCTTCGTGCAACCGGAACCCGAAAGCCTTCGGAAACCAGTAAGTGAGCCCGGCAAACACTCCGAATACGACGC
>Ga0207671_10002434_pt1 | contig 19923 bp, 14 predicted proteins | sample KBSC24metaG_FD_184352 | JGI IMG/M metagenome (GOLD analysis project Ga0207671, IMG submission 184352) | Corn rhizosphere microbial communities from Kellogg Biological Station, Michigan, USA - KBS C2-4 metaG (SPAdes) (version 2) | ecosystem: Host-associated > Plants > Roots > Rhizosphere > Soil... | reverse complement strand
TTTACTGTGGTTCCATGCAATGGCCAGCATTTGTCTCCAGTACCGGTTATAAATTTCAGTAAACGCGGCCTGCTCACCTTTTTTTAAATGAAAGGTAAGTAACTCATCAGTATAATGGCTATAATCTGACATATAAAGAGGGGCCCTAAGATTGAAAATATCAACAGATAAACTAATAGTCGCGGGATGGCGTTACACGCAGATCATTCCAAAAAGCCACACCCAAAATTTGAAGTAAAGTTTTTCCCATATTTTAATTTTAAATAAACATACACTATATAAACATGCGCAGCCTTAATTCTAATTATATTCTGAATGATTTTTGTTCAGGTAATATATTAAAATTTCAAATCAATAGAAAAGCTATTGATAATGAGTGAACTGTTTTGTTTGCAACAGTTAAAATTGGTTATAATTGAACAAGTCAGGTCAGCTAAGGTAATAAAAATCAGGATATCTTAACCGATTTTTAAAAGGTTAGTAATCTACTGGAATTAAATACTTTTAGCACATCTATTGAGTGTTATTTGCATACTGAACATTGTTCATTATATTTGCAGCGCATTTTATTAGTCATGGGAGTTACAGAAAGAAAAGAACGCGAAAAAACGGAGATGAGGGAGCTGATTACAGCTGCTGCCATGAAAATGTTCCTGGAGGATGGCTACGCTAAAACGTCCATTCGGGGTATAGCTGATGCTATAGAGTACAGCCCTGGTACAATTTATTTGTATTTTAAGGATAAGGATGAACTACTGTATGAAGTACAAGCCGATGCCTATGGTCGCTTACTGGAGGTATTTCAAAAAGAAGCGACCAGTATTGATCCGCTCAAAAAACTTAATCAGATTAGCCGCGCCTATATTAATTTTGGGTTAAATAACCCTGAACTCTACGATTTGATGTTTATTATCCGTGCGCCTATGAACGTAGACGAAAAACTTCATAAAGTTAATGGAGCCAATTGTCTGAATTTTTTAATCGATTGCCTTACTGATTGTATCAGTAAGGATCTGCTCCGTATTAATGATGTGCAGCAGGCCACCTTACAAATATGGAGTACGGTGCATGGGCTGGTATCACTTAATTTACGCTGTCGTTTAAAAATTATGATCGAATCGGAGGAAGCTGTACCTCAGGTACTGATAAAAACAATGGAAGATTATTTAGCAGCTGTAACAAAATAAAAAAAATTTAATCTATTAATAAACATTGTTCATTATATAAACATCAAATACTCTCAAGCGATTATATCAAACATCGCTCTTAAACAACATTTAAATAAATTTTTTTATTCTATAACTAAACGAAGTTCATTATGTATACATTGTTTATTAAGGGGATAGTCCCCATTTCTGTCTTTTTGTTGCTATGTCATACTCGTGCATCCGGTCAAAGCAACCACCGGCAATTGGATGATTATGTAGCTATAGCTTTTGCGCAAAATCAAGGATTGAAGGAGCAACAGTTTGATCTGGATAAATCCATGTCTGCCTTAAAAGAGGCGCAGGCCATGTATTTGCCCACGGTGAGCCTGCTTGGGAGTTACACCCGGTCGGCAGGAGGGCGTACCATAGATGTGCCGGTTGGTGACCTGGTTAATCCGGTTTACACAGCCCTTAATCAATTGACCAATTCAAATAGATTCCCTCAACTGAAGAATGAATCCTTTCTGCTTAATCCCAATAACTTTTACGACGCCAAATTACGCACCTCATTGCCACTCATTAACGCTGAGATCCGCTACAATAAGTTGATCAAGCAACAATTGATCACCAGTCAGCAAGCTGCAGTAAATGTTTATAAAAGAGCTTTGGTAAAAGATATTAAGACGGCTTATTATCGATACTACCAATCAATGCAAAGCATAGCAACTTATAACAGCGCTATGTTATTGATAAAAGAGAACATTCGGGAAAACGAAAGTATGCTGCGGAATGGTATACGTAACGGCACTGCCTTGCTCCGGTCACAAACAGAACGGGAGAAAAATAATTCAGCTTTGATACAGGCACAGCATAATATGCGAAATGCGAAATCGTATTTTAATTTTCTGCTAAATCGCCCATTGCAGGATTCTATATTCATCGAAAGCGAAACGGTTACTGATATAATTGCAGCACCTGATACCACTTTTGGTACCAGCCGTCGTGAGGAAATAAAGCAACTGCAAACGATGCAGCAGGTTTATACACTTGATTATAAATTACAGAAATCGGGTTTTATTCCTAAGGTTAACACATTTATTGACCTTGGTTCACAAGGTTTTGACTTTAACATCAATAACAAAACCCGGTATTATTTATGGGGGGTAAATCTTCAATGGGACATTTTTACCGGTGGGCAGCGTAAGTATCGTGCCGAACAATCAAGAGCTAATGTTAATGCCACAATTGCTCAGCTTGATCAAACCCAGCAGTCCTTACAATTACAACTTGATCAAACCTACAATAACTATCAATCTGCCAGAGCGGCTTATAAAAGCATTACCGCCCAGCTATTGTTTGCCGGTAAATATTATAACGATCAGCTAAAAGCCTACCGGGCCGGGCAACTGCTTTACCTCGAATTGGTAGATGCACAAGATCAGCTTACCAATGCGCGTCTGCAAATGGCAGATGCGGAAGCCAATGTACAAATTGCTCTTGCCGAACTTGAACGTGAACAGGCTACTTATCCTATTAACAATCCTAATCAGAAATAAATTATATGAAAACCTTTAAATACACCAGTTTATTATTATGCATACCCTTAATGTATGCCTGCAAATCACACCCGGCTAAGGTTAGTCAAAATGGTGGTGCCGATACCATTCCTGTACAAACCCTATTGTTAAAACAACAGAAGAATAATGCTCCTATGGCTGTATCCGGACAATTTACTACCGATGATGAAGTAATGTTATCCTTTAAAACAGGTGGGATTATTAACAGCCTCAAAGTAAAAGAAGGCGACGCTGTAAAAAAAGGTCAGCTGTTGGCTACCCTTAACCTTACAGAAATTGATGCCCAGGTGCAACAGGCAAGCCTTTCGGTAGAAAAAGCGCAGCGTGATTATCAGCGTATTCAAAATTTATATAAAGATAGTGTAGCTACACTGGAACAATTGCAGAATAGTAAAACCGCGTTACAACAAACACAGCAGCAATGGAACATGGCGAAATATAATCGCCAGTATTCAGAAATACATGCACCCAAAGACGGGTACATATTGCGTAAGCTGGCAAATGCCGGGCAATTGGTAACCGCCGGTGCTCCGGTATTGCAAACTAATGGAGCAGAAACCAACAAATGGATTTTACGGGTAGGCATTAGCGATGGGGAATGGGCAAAGCTACAGTTAAACGATCATGCTCAAATTCAAACCACAGCGCTGCCCGGGCAAATGCTTCAGGGAGTAATAAGCCGTAAATCAGAGGGGGTAGATGCTGTTACCGGTACTTTTAGTGCCGATATTACACTCACTGGTAAAAAGCCAAAAGCAATTGCTGCTGGAATGTTTGGTAAGGCTATCATTACACCAGCATATACAACCGTAGGGGGTGATGAATGGCAAATTCCGTATGAGGCCCTGTTAGATGGCGATGGCGCCAGTGGTTATGTATTTGTAACAGATGACAATAAAACCGCCCGCAAGGTAAAAGTAACCGTTGCTGGGATAAATAAAAACACTGTTACCATCAGTGCCGGGTTGGAAAATGCTAAAGCCCTGATCATCTCAGGCTCGGCTTATCTTACAGATAACAGTGCTATAGTTGTTCAATCACCTAAAACAGCAAGCAGATGAAAATATCAGAATATGCTGTAAAGAACAGCCAGTTTACGTTGGTGATCTTTATCATGATTATTGCCCTGGGGATAACCACCATGTTGAATATGCCGCGATCGGAAGACCCGGAGATGCATCCACCCGCTTTTCTGGTTATTGTTAATTATCCTGGAACAAGTCCGCGTGATATTGAGGATAGGGTAGTAACACCGTTAGAAAAAACAATAGGAGGATTAGATGATATTAAACGCATCCGTACCAATATCTCTAATGGGGTTGCTGTATTACGGGTTGAATATAAATATAGCAGCAACATCGACTCCAAATACCAAGAAATAGTGCGTGAGGTAAATAATAAGCGGAGTGAACTGCCTGCTGATGTTACCAATATTGAGATCCAGAAACAACAGCCAACCGATGTCAATGTATTACAGGTGGCCCTGGTATCAGAAAATGCTCCCCGTAGCTTATTGCAACACTTTGCCGAGAAATTACAAGATGAGTTGGAGAAGGTGTCATCCCTAAAGCAAGTAGCGATTTTTGGCTTACCAGGTCAACAGGTTCGCATAGAGCTTGACCTCGAAAAAATGGCACAAATGCACCTGCCTGTAAGCGCTGTAGTTAATAGTTTACACAGTGAGATGGCCAGTATCCCGGGAGGGAGTATTGATGCTGCCCATCTTACCTTTAATATCAAGAGTAATGATTATCGTACGCTTGATGCGGTAAACAGCACCATTGTTTATGCCGCCAACGGTAAAAATATTTTACTAAAAGATATCGCTCGTGTACATTATGGATATGGCGAAGAAAAACATATAGCCCGCTTGAACGGACATCGGTGCGTATTTGTAGCGGCAGCCCAGAAAGATGGGGAAAATATCAATAAAACACAGGCAGACTACAGCAAGGTACTCGCCAGTTTCAAAAAGCTATTACCCGCTAATATTGATCTTGTGCAAAACTTTGATCAGGCTGATAATGTCAGCAGGCGTTTAACTGGTTTAAGCCACGATTTTATTATCGCCATTTTATTGGTTGCAGTTACTTTGCTGCCCTTGGGATTGCGTCCGGCTGTTATTGTGATGATTTCCATTCCGCTATCATTGGCCATTGGTATTGTGTTATTGCAATTGTTTGGCTTTAATTTAAACCAACTAAGCATTGTGGGCCTGGTAGTTGCGCTGGGGCTTCTGGTAGATGATAGCATTGTTGTTGTTGAAAATATAGAACGCTGGATGCTGGAAGGGCATAGTCGTTTGGAAGCGACTTTAAAAGCAACCGGCCAGATCGGGAAAGCTGTGGTAGGATGTACCGTTATCCTGATCATTGCCTTTATGCCGCTGGTGTTTTTGCCTGAAGGCTCAGGCGATTTTATCCGGTGTTTACCATTGGCGGTTATTTTTTGTGTGTTGGCATCTATGCTGGTATCATTAACTATTATTCCGTTTTTATCGAGTCGTTTGTTGAAAAATCATACCGGCAATCCCGAAGGCAACTTCCTGATGCGTGCTTTGAAGAGATTGATTCATGGCAGCTATGCCCGCTTGTTGGATAAAGCGCTTCAGAGACCATTTTTAACCATCGGCGTAGCTGTTGTATTGTTTGTATCTGCCATCTATCTTTTTGGTGTGATTGGGTTCAGCCTGTTTCCATCATCAGAAAAGCCGCAGTTTTTAATAAACATTACTACACCTAATCAGTCCAATCTGCCTTATACAGATAGTGTTTCAAAGGAAATTGAAAAGCAATTAAAAAAAGAACCGCTTATTCAATATTATGCAACTAATGTTGGGCATGGTAACCCACGTATTTATTATAATGTAAACTCAGAAAATAACCGCAGTGACTTTGCACAACTTTTTATACAGCTTGATAATGATACCAAACCCGATCAGAAATTAGCCTTAATACAGCGCTTGCAGCACCGTTGGGCACACTACCTGGGTGCCAAAGTTGAAGTAAAGAATTTTGAGCAAGGCCCCCCTGTAGTTGCACCAATTGAAGTACGTCTGTTTGGGGATAATTTGGATACTTTACGGGCTTACTCATTAAAGGTTGAGAAATTGCTGCACCAAACCGCCGGAACCATGTATATAAACAATCCGGTAAGTTTATTAAAAAGCGATATCCGTATAGCGGTAAATAAAGAAAAAGCGCAACAACTGGGCGTTACCTCTTTAGCAATAGATCAAATTGCAAGATTAGCAGTTACCGGTTTGGACATGGGGACTTATTACAATAATGATAATAAATACGGTTATACCGTTTTACTCACCCGGATAAAAGAAGGTCGCCCAAGTATTGATGCCTTCAAGAATTTATATGTAAATAATGCCCAGGGCAACGCGTTACCCCTGAAACAAGTCGCAGATCTGCAATTGGAAGCTTCACCGGCCGTTATAAATCACCAGGAAAAAAAGAGGGTTGTATCTGTACAGGCTAATGTGCAGAAAAGCTTTTTAGTTAGCCGCGTAATTGATGACGTAACTCAAAAAATGGATAAGCTAAAACTTCCCCCTGGTTACATCTATGAAATGGGCGGTGAGGTAGAATCAAAAAACAACTCTTTTGGTGGTTTTATGAGTATTATCCTGGTTACGGTATTTGTATTTATTGCAGTCCTTGTTTTGTTATTTAAAACATTTAAAAGTACATTGATCATCCTTTCTGTAATACCATTAGGTGTTGTAGGAGCGGCAGCCGCACTTTGGGTTACAGGTAATTCTTTATCATTTGTAGCCATCATCGGGCTGATCGCACTGGCAGGTATCGAAGTGAAAAATACTATCCTGCTGGTAGATTTTACCAACCAGTTAAGACAGCAGGGGAAGGGGCTCCAGGATGCTATCCGCGAAGCTGGCGAGGTACGGTTTTTACCGATTGTGCTCACATCCCTTACCGCTATCGGTGGATTGATCCCAATTGCAACATCTACTAACCCTTTAATATCCCCATTGGCTATTGTACTTATTGGAGGATTAATAAGTTCTACATTGTTATCCCGGATTGTAACACCAATTGTATATGAATTGATTCCACCTGCCATAGAAGGTGGTAAAGAAGATAAATAAGTCTGAGATTATAAGGATACGACAGTCATTATTGTCGTATCCTTAGCTTCCAATTATTTATTAGCGTTATTCAGATCCCATATTTTTAAAGATCTAACCGTTATCTTACTGTCGGAAAATAAGGATAGTCCGGTAGCATCCTTATCAGGATAAATCATAGTCGATATTACTTTTTCTCCTCCGTTTCCAAAAACTTCCAATGATGATTTATCGATCAATACCTGGATCCGTACAGTACCATTTACAGATTTCATTGGAGCTGTTTGGATCAGGTTCCGGGCATCTTTATTTCCGCTTTCAGAGCCTGTACAATCTATATATAGTTCCTTTTTAATGGCGTCGTAACCAACTATAACTTTTTGATCGGTACCCTTTTTTTCGCCTACAATCACCCCGACTTTTTTAGTTTCGCCCAGGCTAAATTCTACATCTATCCAGTTAGCATTATTGGTAAAACTACTATTGCCAGATAGATCCATATGACCTTTAAGGGCAATGTTTTCTTTTATAAGCTTTTTGCCCTTTGATAGCTTTGAAAGTGAGTAACTTATAATGGTTGAGGGAGTCTGTATCAATTGCAAACCTTCATCTGTAGTTTTTAAAGAAAGATCATGAGGGATAGACATCTGGCCTTTCCAGGGATAGGTTTCTTTATGGCCATTCTGTAGCCAGCCTAATAATATTTTTTTGTATCCGGGAGCGTCGCGCCAGGCTATGGCTGCATAAAAAGCATCGCCATAATCAACAGTTAATACTTTATCTGCAGGATTGTTGTTTTTAAAGGTAACGCCATCAAAATCGCCTATATAATATTGCATTAGCGGGCCATGATCTCCTCCTGATGATACAAATAGCACCCACTTGATATGAGTTGGATCTCCGTCAACCCTCAGCGGCAGAAGCGATGGACATTCCCAGCCATTTTTTGTATAGCCTGCGGGGCCAAAATCGCTTAGCTTTGTCCATTCCTTCAAGTTTTTTGAACCATAAATGCGTACCATGTGCTCGTCAACCATTGCAACTGTCATGATCCACTGTTTGGCAGGCTCATACCAAAACACATTAGGATCGCGGAAATCACGCATCTGCAGGTCAATAACCGGGTTGCTTGCATACAATTTATAGGATAGGCCATTATCATTGCTATACGCAATAAACTGTGATTCTTTTTTCTGTTTGGGTTGATCGGCAGTAAAGATGGCAACAATTGGAGCTTTGCCGTTTATGCCAAAGCCGCTGGTGTTATCTTTGTCAAGTACAGCTGATCCTGAATAGATCCAGGTAGTAGTATCCTTGGTCAGAATCTCAGGTATGGCTACCGGTAAATGTTGCCAATGTACCAGGTCCTTGCTGGTTGCGTGACCCCAGCTCATATGTCCCCATTTGTTTTCAAAGGGATTATGTTGATAATACAGATTAAATTCACCATTCAGGTATATCAACCCATTTGGATCGTTAGTCCAGTTAATCGGTGGTGTAAAATGATAGGTCGGTCGCCATTGTGGGGTCTCCGCGTCCTGTTGTGCAAATAACCTGGATGATACCGCCAGGAGAAGTAGGAGTGTTAATTTAACTTTAGTCATGTTTTTGATGTTTAATCATTTGTTTTCAGATAATTGCGTCCGGAGTAACATATATTCCAACTGTGATTAAGTAGCAATTTCCAAAAGCTATCTGCATTGTTGAACAAGGAACGCCGGATTTAAAACAGTGTAACCTGTTCGGTCCCCGGCCCCTGTAATTCCTGCTGATAACTGCGGATCAAACCGATCAGCTCCGGCCCATATTGCATAGCCTTATGCGCACCGAACCCCTTGATCGCCCCCAGGGCTTTGAGCGTAGCCGGCAATTTTTCCGCTATGGCAAGTGCGGTCTTATCAGAAAGCACCATACTGGGCATAACGTTTTCTTTACCTGCCGCCTCCTCCCGCCATTTCAGTATTTGTTCATACAGTTTTTCATTTGGAGGGGCGTTTAACATCTTCAGATAGGATCGGTCGCCTGTTTTAACCTTATTTTTGATCATTTCCAGATACGCGGCTGAAGTAAAGGGTATCTGCGCGAAATGTTCCATCAACCGGATACGATCCATCAGCCAAATGATCAATTGGTCTGCTTTTTTAGCCAATTCTTTTGATGACCCGATCATACCGGGCAATTGTTGGTGCAGGCTTTCAGTTGCGGCTTTCAGTTTTTCGAGAAAATAAGTGGCGGCATGGGAACCGCGTTCGATTTTGAGCTGTTTAGTGAACTTGAGTGCAACGTCGATAATTTCTTTTTCCAGGTTGGGCAACAGCATGTCGAAGCCTTTGAACCTGGTTTGCAAAGGGGTGAAGTTAAACAGTTCACCGAGTAAATATTGCTCATATAAAGCCTGGTCGCGTTGTAATGTCTGTACATCTGGTTTAACCAAAACGGCTTGTTCGTTAAAACGAATAACCGCCGGGTCGCCGATAATATGATGTGCTCCGATGCGATTACGTAAGACCATGCCTGATAATGTACGGCAACGGCTTAGCGCCACATAGGCTTGCCCTGGAGCAAAGGCTTCGCTGACATCGATGATCGCTTTATCAAAGGTCAGACCCTGGCTTTTGTGGATAGTGATCGCCCAGGCGAGTTTTAATGGGATCTGTGTGAAACTACCCGCATTACTTTCATTGATCGCCTCGCCATCCAGCTGGTATCTGACATTCGTCCATTCTGCGGCTTCAACTGCAAGTTCTCTGCCTTCCCGGCCGCATTGAACAAAAACTGTATGACCCTCGATACGACTAACCGAGCCGATCTTGCCATTATAATACAGTTTTTCTGCCGAGCCGTCATTTTTAACAAACATCACTTGCGCGCCGATCTTCAATTTTAAGTTCGTTTCAGTAGGGTAAGCATCCCTGGGAAAATCTCCCCTGACAGTGGCCGCAAACTCAAATACCTGTCCTTCCAAAGCTTCGAGGAATTCCGCATTCACCTGTTGAGCGATACTGTTGTGTGTGGTTAGTGTAATATAGGGATCATCGGAGGTCGGCCGGAAATCCGGTACATAGCGTGCATTCAATAAGGCTAAGCTTTCCGCACTGATCTGTTGGTTTCGTACTTCATTCAGGATATCGACAAAAGCCTGTTCTTTTTGACGATACACATGGTCCAGTTCAATCCGAACATAAGGTGCCTTTTGCATGACCAGTGCGCTGAAGAAATAAGGTGTAGTATAATAACGGCTCAATAAGCCCCATTCTTCGTCCCGGATGATGGGGCTCAATTGTGAACGGTCGCCTATCAATAAGAGCTGTACACCGCCGAAAGGATGGCTGGAGGCTTTGATATTCCGCAAGATCAGATCGATCTGGTCCAGTACGTCTGGCCGTACCATACTAATCTCATCAATGATCAGCAGCTCTAAGCTGCTTAGTAATTCCTTTTTTTCGGGACTATAATGGATATCCGGCCGTGCATCACCACCCGGTAAAAGCGGTCCGAAGGGTAGCTGGAACAGTGAATGGATGGTCATTCCGCCCGCGTTGATCGCCGCCACACCAGTCGGCGCTGCCACCGCCAGCTTTTTTTTAGAAAGCCGCCTCAGGTTTTGTAAGAAAGTGGTTTTACCCGTGCCCGCTTTCCCAGTCAGGAAAACAACTGTATGGGTCGATTCCAGGTAATCGGAGGCCAGTTGCATCGCGGGATTCAATTCAGTCATTCGTTTACAAAGTTAACATGATCAATGGAAATTCCTTCCCTTATGAAAATACCTTCTGTGGAAACAGCAGATGCCGCTGATTGCATCAGCCTGTTGAGCTCCAGTACCTTAGCTGGGTATGGTGTGTACATATAAACAGAGTCAGAAATTTTTAATATTTCAAGATAAAGTTCTGTTAATATTCAAGGTTTATATTGCACATAATGGCTTTCTTCTATATAGGGTGGGATGGTCGTACGGAGGCTTTTTCTTGGAGCAATCATTTCTTAATCTAGATCAAGTTGGGTTGCAGGAAAAAGCAACAAATTTGTATCAACAACACAAACAAACTATTCAAAATTCATCACCTTTAAATTAAAAAAACAATGAGCACAATCACAGTAAAAGACGGAACCGAAATTTATTACAAAGACTGGGGAACGGGACAACCTTTGGTTTTTCATCATGGCTGGCCATTATCCGGTGATGACTGGGACGCGCAAATGATGTTCTTCCTGGAAAAGGGATACCGGGTGATTGCCCATGATCGCCGGGGGCACGGTAGATCAAGCCAGGTTTCCGGGGGGCATGACATGGATACCTATGCGTCTGACGTAGCAGCGCTAACCGAGGCTCTCGATTTGAAAGATGCCATACATATTGGTCACTCAACAGGCGGAGGAGAGGCCATCCATTATGCTGCTAATTTGGGAAAAGGCCGCGTAGCCAAAGTGGTGCTCATCAGCGCGGTTACACCATTGATGGTTCAAACTGATAACAACCCGGATGGTGTCCCTATGGCTATATTTGATGAGATACGTGAGGGGACAGCATTTAACCGGGCGCAATACTTTGAAGATTTTACGATCCCGTTTTATGGCTATAATCGTGAAGGCGCAAAAATATCTCAGGGTATTCGGGACAATTGGTGGCGCCAGGGCATGATGGGCAGCGTCAAAGCACACCATGACGGCATTAAAGCTTTTTCGGAAACAGACTTTACAGAAGATCTTAAAAGTGTGGATATTCCTGTACTGGTATTACATGGTGAAGATGACCAAATCGTTCCATTTCATATATCCGGGGCAAAGGCTATACATTTATTGAAAAATGGAAAATTGATTTCTTATCCGGGTTTCCCACACGGCATGCCGGCTACGGAAGCGGCGACCATTAATAAGGATCTTTTGGCATTTATTCAATCCTAAAAAAATCCACCGCTTAATTACCCAAAAAAACGGGAATAATAACAAAACAAAAGAGGCTGTCATCAATCGGATTGACAGCCTCTTTTGTGTAGGGTCTAGTCAAACATTTACTTGATGATCTTTTTAAGATCAGAAACAAGCAGCCTGGTAAAAACCACACCGCCGGCAGCCTGGAGGTGGTATTGGTCAAAAAACAGGCTGTCAGTGAAAATAGCAGGGTTATAGTAGTTAAGATATGTGCCTCCATGTTTTTCAATAATGGATTGGCATTGATCAAAATGTCGTTGTAAAATTTGCCGGGACACAGCTGTATTGGCATAAGATGCTTTGATAGGGGCCTGGGCAAAAATAAGTTTGACGTGTTGTGTATTGAGCCATGCACCCAGGCTATCCAACTCGCGATATTGGTCTGCGGTATATTGAGTTGGGAATATGCCATGCTCGTTCCATTTATCGCGGTTTATATCTTTAGCTTTAATGGTAAGCAAGGCGCCCCCCCAGCTATCAAACTGAACGGGAAAGGCAGTATGTTTCCTGCGAATGATCTGGTGTATGGAGCTGTAATTTTTAAAATAAAAGATCTCAGGGAACTCATTTCTAATAAAGGTATTGGTATTTACATAGTTGAGATAAGTATCATTGGATGGTGATATAAAATCACCGATGGAAGAACCAATAATAACGTACCGGGGATGGTAATCATTTACAAAACAATTAAGCAGCACCCGCATATCGCTTATCTGCAAACCCCATGACGCGAAATTATAATAAGGTACATGCAAGTTGTGTACGATGATGTTAGAGTTAAGTTCATACAAACTGACTGATGAACCTATAGATATCACTTTTAAATGTTTATTATGCTGTTTTTGCAAACGGATCACCTTAAGATCAAAAAGGGTAGAATTAGTAATGATGGGGGAGTAACCCAGGCGAAAAAGCACCTCGAAAATCAGCAGTACCGGTAGCACAAACAGCAGCGTCTTGAATATGAATTTGACCGTGCCTTTCATGTTAAAATTTAAAGTAAATAAAATCGCTATTCCGGGTGGCGGTAAACGTGAGGATGATGAGTATTAAGCCATAATATATGATAGCCCTTGCCGGGAAGTTTTTTATAAAATCGATTTGCAGGGCATGTTGTTTGTCGCGCTGCAGCCACTCGGCCGCAAACATGATCAGGATACAAACTAATGTTGCGGCAGTATTCACTTTTTCGATAATGACAGGAGCCATAAACAGTGAATGTGAAAAAAGCCTGTGGTAATAATCAAAAGCCTGGGCCAGGCTATCAGCACGAAAGAGAATGAAGGTAAACATGATCAGGATAAACGTACCAGCCATATTTAACAAAGCTGGCAGTTCCGGCAGAAGCCGATCCGTAGCTATCTTCTTCTTTTTATTTAAGGTTCCCCGTAATATAAGAGGGATGTAATAGCAGCCATTTAAAAAGCCGAAAAGTATAAAGGTCCAATTGGCGCCATGCCAGATACCGATCGCTGTAAAATTGATCAATATGGCGAGTATGAGTCCTGTTTTTTCCAGATCCCGGAAGTAGATGGTAAGGGGTGTAAATACATAATCTGTAAGCCAACTGGTTAGGGAAATATGCCAGCGGCGCCAAAAGTCGGCAATGTTCCGGGCAAAAAAGGGCGTATCAAAATTACGGGTAATTTTAAATCCGATGAGGTTGGATAAACCAATAGCGATATCGGAATAACCCGAAAAATCGGCATAAACCTGAATAAGAGACAGAAAAGCACCAAATAGGAGAGAACTGGCCGGCAGGGTTTGATAGTGCTCAAAAATGTCATTTGTAAATGCTGCACAATTATCAGCAATCACAATTTTTTTGAATAAACCCCAAAGTATCTGGCGTAATGCATCTGTAGCCTGAGCATAATTAAACGTCCTTAGTTTTTCTAACTGCGGGATGAGTGTTTTAGGCCGATCGATAGGTCCTGATATTACACACGGGAAAAAGGATACATAACAAAAAAATACCACCCAATCTGTACTGGGTTTAATTTTACCATGCTTAATATCCAATAAGTAGCTTAATGTGCGGAAAGTATAAAAGCTGATGCCCAGGGGCAATATAATGTTTAGCGTATAAATATCCAGTTTGATATTAAACGCAATAAATGCAGCGGCTATAGATTTTACAAAAAAGTTGAAATATTTAAAGAAAAGCAATGTGCCCAAACCCTGCAGTAAACCAATCCATAGCAAAAAACTACGTCGTTTTTCCTGCTTGCTGTTATATATACTTATGCCTAAAAAATAGTTGAGGATCGAGCTGGCAATAAGCAAGGACAGAAAGCGCCAATCCCACCATGCATAAAACAAGTAGTTGCCCACCAGGAGCAGGAGGTTTTGTAATTTAAGTCCTCGGTTAAAGATAAACCAGTATAAAAGGAAGAATAAGCAAAAAAAAATAACGAATGTGATGGAGGTAAACAGCATTCTGATGTTATTTTGAGTTTAATAATTCAATTAACCCGTATGAAACCTGCAAAAAGGCAACCTCCCGGCTATCAAACAATATCGCAGGTTTGGGAGACGAAATTAACATCGCATGCTCACGAATAAGTCTTTCAATTTCGGCGTGGATGTCATCAACCTCGAAGCATAAATGATAATAAGTGATGTTCTTTTTTACAAAGCTTTCTACCTGTTTACCGGCAATCAGTTCAATATGGGTTCCGTCGCCTAGAGTAAGCAGAGCCAGCTCCGCATTTTGTTCGGGGTCGAAAACAGTTGCGCTTATGGTTGCAATATCATGGATCTTACAGATGCTGGTTATCTCTGCTGCGATATTTTTGCAGGCCACCCCTATATGATGAAATCTCATATGCTATTAATTGATCCTGTTACTTATAGAACCGATCAACTCGCCAATATTGTTCCAGCTTCGAATTTCCTGCGAGGTAAATCTGATCCCGAATTGTTTTTCAATAGCTACCACCAGTTGAATATGATTTAAAGAATCCCATTCTTCTACATCATTTGCAGTAGTTTCATAAGTTAGTACAACGTTTTCATCATCCAGTACATCAATGAAAATATCGTTTACCGTTTTTAATATTTCGCCTTTATCCATATGTGCATTGCTGTTTAAAGTTATGAAGCGCTTTTGTTCTTTTTTAAAAAAGCTCCGTATAATATAGCTATCTTGAATTTGGCGGCCCTTTCGGGCGACACATCTTCTGATAAAAGCGACAATTCTGCCTCAATATCAAATCCCGCTGCTTTTATAATATCCTGTATCTCACCAACAGTATTAAACAGATAAATATGATCAATTGCGGGCGCATTGGTAGGAGTGGTAAAGAATAATACTCCATCGTCACTCAGCAGCGTGTTTAATTTTTGCAATAACTTTAGCGGGTCTTCTACGTGTTCCAGTACTTCGCCCAAGGTGATAAAGTCGTACTTCTGGTGATTATCAAACTCAAAAATATCCTTCAGGTGATAATTTATGCGGCTATCATTTATAAAACTTTTGGTCATTGCAATGGACGTCTCGCTGATATCAACAGCAGTAAGTCTAGTACCGATATCCATAATTTCCAATGCTTTTGATAAATAAAGTCCATGCCCTACACCAACTTCCAGGTAACTTTTTGTAGTACCCATGTACCGCGGTAAAGTATCTGTAAAGTATTGTAGCATCTGGTAATGATGTTTCCACAAAAACTGCGACATGATGAGGCCATGCATATAGTACTCCATGGTTTCTGGGCGGGCATATACGCGTTGATTCACTTCAGCAAATGTGCTGCTGGAATACTTTCCCGTGCGTAAAAACTCAACTGTTTCGCTATTTACATCAGCAATCATTTGTAAATAACAGTCTATAGCGTAATCGAGAGTTTTATTATTAAGGTGCAGTATGTTAATGTATTTGACAAAGAAGGAATTAGCCAGCTCATAATAACGGGCGTCAAAAAAAACGATGTTCTTTTTGAGTTTTTTGCCATGTATTGGGTTTAATGTTTCTATTTTTTGATAGATATAGTTGAGCGGCTGTTCCATTACTTAATATTCACGTGTGTTTTTTTGGGGGTGTAGGTATGGGTATCCAGTACCCAGTAATCATTTTGTTTTTCAAAACCCAGATCCTGGTAGAGATATTTTACAATTTCGTTTTTAAATGTTTGTAGATATTGCCCTTTTAGGTAGCCGAATCCCTTTGCTTTGGCAAAAGTTGTAATGGTGTTTAATGTGAAATTTTCCATCCCTCTTTTTAGCACCCGGCAGCTCATAAACCAATTATCGATAAAGAGTACATCGGTAGACTCTTTTTTCAAAATAACGGCACAGATGAGGCCATTATCCCCAAATTTATCGGTTAAAGTAAATGAAATGCCAAATGCATCGGTTGAATCTGCAATGGACTTAACATCTGTTTCGGTGTACCTAACCGTGCGCAAATTGAATTGGTTTGAGCGTTGCGAAAGCTGCGCCAACCGTGGCGTGTTAAAGGTGTTAAAGGCTTCCACCACTGCTGTCATGTTCAGGCTTTGCAAAAAAGCGTCTTCATCTGTGTATTGCTGCTGTTCTGTATTTCGTTTAGTTGCAGTTTGGTAGTGCCTGGTTCGTTCCGCATCTTCATCTGTAAGCGAAGTGGTTTCGAACAGGTTCAGGGTATACAGATATTCCAGGTAATTTGCCGGGTCTTCGGGCAGTTCAGGAACAGTAAGGTCGGGGAGGTGTTCACGTACCATAGCCCTTTCAAAAGGATTATCATCCAGGAAAACCATGGCATCAAAACCAATGTTTAATTCGGCCTGAATTTGTTTAATATTATCAGCCTTGTTATTCCAGTTGACTTTAAAAATGGCAATATCGTCCAGGCGCAACACCATATCCGGATGTTTTTCAAACGGCTCCCTAGCAATTGTTTCGGTGTTTTTGCTACAAATGGCCAGGACGATGCCCCGGTTTTTTAACTTCTTTACCCAGTGCTGAAACTCCGTAAATGCTTTCCCTATACCTAAATTCCCCAACTGAATGTTTTCTATGCCGTCGTCGCCGATTATACCACCCCACAGTGTATTATCCAGATCAAGGATCAGGCATTTTTTTAGACGGCCATACATCGAACCGATGAGGTCAGTTGTTTGGGCAGCCATCCACGGTAATATATCGATACTTAGCACCATCTCTGTGTTTATATACACCGATGTTTGGAAAAAGGTTGCCTTGCCCAACCGATTTTGAATAGAAGAAATGTCACAGATATGAAAATCAGCTTGTTGGCTGGCATAAAGCATTAATTCATAATTAAGCTTCCGTAACTGAAACAGGAATGATGATGGATTTTTGCCGGCATAATTGCCAAATACGGCATCATTGATTTCGGTGTAATTATAGTAAATGATCTTTGCATTTAAATTGATATTTAAGAAAGTAGATAGGTCACCGATCAATGCCAATCGATCTTGAGCCAGACTGTTATATTCCGCAGGGTTTAGTTTGTTGTATTTGGCTAATAATTGATGTGAAGAGTGGAATATGATAACGATTTCGGGAGCAAATGTATACAGCTCAGTTGTTGGGTCTAAAACCTGCCGTTCTATTTGGTTAAAATCGGCTTCCCATATTTGAAGGTCAAAACCTATATCAAAGCCCAAACCTCTGATGCATTGTGTTAGTAATTGTGTGGCCGTATCGCCCAGGAGCGCAATTTTAACTGGTCTTAAATGTGAAAAGTCATTTTTTAAGTTTTTTTTTAATTCCGCAAAGGTCTTCATGGGCATATGTAGCTATGATGGAAGAAGGCAATTGTTTGTATTTGCATCGTCGTAAAATTAGATACTTTATTTGACAGCAGAAGTGAATATTTAAAGACTTGAATTTATTAGAAATAATACCATCCAATATCTGATTTTTCTAAGAAAAGAATTAGACATTTATTTAGTAAGATGTTTTTTCTACCAATTGAGCCTGGATTAATTTAAGGATAAGCGGAGGTTTTTAAATGCATAATTATCAACCGCTTTACTAATGTATGCGCTATCTTGTGATCTGCTTCAAATTCGTGGTTGGCTTGACCACGGCAGTTCAACGTAAAATGTGGTGCCATTACCCGCTTGGCTGTCAAACCAGATATGTCCGCCATGTGCATCCACAATCTGCTTGGAGATGGCCAACCCCAAACCAAAAGGTTGCTCGCCGGCTGTACCTGGCCGTTTAGCCTCTGTGAACATATCAAAAATCCTGGCGCCCATTTCGGCGGGTATACCAATGCCATGGTCTTCTACCGCGATCACGACCCAGTCTTTTGTTTTCTCCAACCGAACGACAATATGAGCCCCACTGGGGCTGAACTTGATCGCATTTGTGATCAGGTTACTCACCAGTCGCCATATCTTCTCCCGGTTCACGGGCAGGGTAACCGGCATGGTCTGTAGTTCAACTAGCTGCCCTTTAGCTTCAGCCTTATGACGCAGCAGATCGGCACAATAATGTAATATTTGGGAAAGGTCAACATCTTCTTTTTGCAGATCCTCAGTGCGGGTATGCACCTGAAGCAGGTCGCTGACCATCTCCAGGGAATTTAGTCCAGAGGTTCTGATCAGTTCCAGCATCATTCGCTGGTCTTCAGACAGCCCTGTCTCATCCAACATCAGAGAGGCTACCGATGTGATACCACCAATAGGATTTCGCAGATCATGCGCCACGATCTGCATCATCCGGGTATTGTCCTGCTGGCTTTGTTCCAGTGCACTGAGCGTTTCCCGCATCTGCTTGTTCTGTTCACTGATCTGGCTATTGAAACGACGGGAGGTATTGTACAGCCGGTAAATAAAGATCAGCAGTAAAACGATGATACTGCATACAGCAGTTAACAGCCAGATCTTGATCCTGTTGCTTTTATTGCTAATCTCGAGTAACCTGTTATCATCCCTGATTGTATTATACTGAATATAATCCCCGATGAATTTTTTTAGATTTTCATTCTCGACAGTGAGCGCATTGTTCATTAAACGACGGACACGGAGGATTTCATCCTTGTTCCCCGATAACTCCGTATAGGCTAAGATGATCTTGAGTATCTTGACCTGCAGATAAACATAGCCCTTTTCCAGGGCCAAATTATAAGCCCGGTTATAATAATGCAGAACACTATCCGGCTGCTTTTCATAATAAGCTGCATACAGGCCCAGGGAGTTGATCTCAAAATATTCCATTCCGGCCTTTCGGGATTCCGCCAACGATTTCTGGATCATAGGCAGAGCTTCTGCCGTACGGCCCCGATTAAGCATGCTTTGTGCCTGTAGCTGAAGGGTGACGATCAGCATCCGCTCATCTTTATACCGACCAGCGATATTGGTAGATTTACGGAGATAATACTGCATACTGTCATCCGAAAGGTTGGTGTTGACAATGCAATAATTGGCATAGATCATACTCATAATACTGTCCTTTCGAAGTTGTCTGCCGGTTTGAATGGCCCGGAGCGAAAATAATCTGCCCCGAATAGTGTCCCCTATACCTAAATACACGGTAGCCATGTTCATCAGCACCATGGCCGTATTTACAGTATCGGATTGCATTTGATAAGCTGAGAATGTTTTGCTGAAAAGATCCAGTGATTCATGAAATAAACCCTTTAAGAAAAGTGCCGAAGCGATCACATTGTCAGCATCCGTCTCTCCTTTACGATAATGCAATCGTATCGCTATAGACTTGGCCTTCATGCCGTAATAAAAACAGCTATCAGGATTCTTCAAGTGATAAAGCATCCCGATTCGGTTAAAACTGTTAACTACCTGGCTGCTGTCCTTAATCAAAGGCAGCCGGTGCTGTTCTTTCCGAATTAAGGCGGATTGTCCCTGTAAAGTATTATGAAAGAGGCAAAATAAGAGGAGTAGGGCAATCGGGAAGATCCATTTCGGCAAGCGCATGTTGACAGTCATAAAATACTAAGTTCAAGTTACAGCTTTTATCGATATTTCGGTCAAAAGAATTGTTCACCTTTTACTGGGAAAAATAGTGAGAGACTAACCGCTAGCACCGGCACAAAAAAAAGCCGTTTTTCTTGCGAGAAACGGCCTCTTTTAGAAGTGCGCCCACCTGGGCTCGAACCAGGGACCAAAAGATTATGAGTCTTCTACTCTAACCGACTGAGCTATAGGCGCGGTTATTTTGTTTTTGTTTGCGGGTGCAATTTTACATATTTGCCGTCAAA
>Ga0207671_10002431_pt1 | contig 19944 bp, 13 predicted proteins | sample KBSC24metaG_FD_184352 | JGI IMG/M metagenome (GOLD analysis project Ga0207671, IMG submission 184352) | Corn rhizosphere microbial communities from Kellogg Biological Station, Michigan, USA - KBS C2-4 metaG (SPAdes) (version 2) | ecosystem: Host-associated > Plants > Roots > Rhizosphere > Soil... | reverse complement strand
CGCAAATGTCATCACGTATCGCGGCCGTTCCTCCGCCCGCGAAGTCGGCAAGGCTCTCGGCTTCGACGATCAGCAACTCGCCAAAATCTCCAGCCTCGTCGGCCACTGGGAGTGGCGCGGCGCCAACGACACCATGGACAAGCACTTCGATAACGCTGGCTTCGACGTCCGCCATCCCCGCGTCGCCAAATACCTCGAGCTCTGTTCCAAAACCTACGACCTTCCTCGCCACCTCGGTCAGCACTCCGGTGGAATGGTCATCTGTGCCGGCATGCTCAACCGCATCGTCCCCATCGAACGTGCCTCCATGCCCGGCCGCACCGTTGTGCAATGGGACAAGGAAGACTGCGCCGATCTCGGCCTCATCAAAGTCGATCTCCTCGGCCTCGGCATGATGGCCGTCCTCAAAGACTCGCTCGAACTCATCCCTCGCCATTACGGTAACGAGATCGACCTCGCTGCCCTGCCCGAAGATCCCCTCGTCTACAAAACTCTTCGCAACGCCGACACTGTTGGAATGTTCCAGGTCGAGAGCCGCGCGCAGATGGCTTCGCTTCCTCACAACGGCCCCAGGTGTTTCTACGACGTCGTCGTCCAGGTCGCCATCATCCGCCCCGGTCCCATCGTCGGCAAAATGATGCACCCATATATGCGCCGCCGTCAGGGACTCGAAGAAGTCTCCTACCCTCACCTACTCCTCGAACCCGTCCTCAAACGAACCCTCGGCGTACCCCTTTTTCAAGAGCAGCTTCTTCGCATGGCGATGGTTGTTGCCAGCTTCTCCGGCTCTGAAGCGGAAGATCTCCGCCGCGCCGTCGGCATGCGCCGCTCCATGCAGCGTATGCGCAATCTCGAAAGCCGTCTTCGCTCTGGCATGACAAAGAACGGTGTGGGCCCTGCCGAGCAGGACAACATCGTTCAGGCAATCTCCTCATTCGCCATGTATGGATTCCCCGAGTCCCACGCGGCCAGCTTCGCTCTCATCGCCTATGCGTCGGCATATCTTAAGGTCTACTACCTCGCCGCCTTCCTCTGCGCTCTTCTCAACAATCAGCCCATGGGATTCTACGCGCCTGCCGTGCTCATCAAAGATGCACAGCGCCACGGGCTCAAGGTTCGCCCCATGTGCATACAGCGCTCAGAGCCGCTCTGCACCATCGAACATGAACCTGACGCCTCGCTCTCTGTGCGCATCGGATTGAACTACGCAAAAGGCCTTCGCCAATCCACCGCCGAAGAGCTCACAGCCAGCCGCAATGCAGGCGGCCTCTTCGCCTCGATCGAAGATCTTGCCTTGCGAGTTCCCCAACTCAGCAGAAAAGATCTCGTCATGCTCGCGCAAATCGGCGCATTGAATTCAATCTCCGCAGTCGAGCATCGCCGTGACGCCCTCTGGCAGGTTGAGCGAGTCGGCAGGCCAGTCGGCCCCTTGCTGCGTGCATCAGCCGTCGGGCCCCCACCTGACAAGCTTCCGCTAAAGCAGATGACAACCGACGAGCGCCTCGCCGCAGACTACTCCGGCACCGGCCTCACCTGCGGGCCGCATCCCATGAGCTATCAGCGCGCTCTTCTCCAGCGTCAAGGTTATGTATCCGCTGGCGAGCTCTCCACCTGCCAGGGCAACTCCTATGTACGCATTGCCGGCTGTGTCATCGCCCGTCAGCGCCCCGGCACTGCCAAAGGCTTCGTCTTCTTATCCATGGAAGACGAAACCGGCATCGCCAACGTCATCATCACTCCCGATCTCTTTGAGCGCGACCGCGTCGTCATCACGCGCACCCGTTTCCTCGATATCGAAGGAATCCTCCAGATCCAGCGCGGCGTCATCCACGTCAAAGCGCACCGCATCCGTCCCATCGACATCACATCCGCCGACATGCGCTCCCACGACTTCCACTGACCAGAGTCAGCCAAGCCAACTCCGTCGTGAGAATGTTTTGAAAGGGCACGACCTCAGTCGCGCCGATCGGCCAGCTAGAGCTCGGGCTTTAGCCCGTGCGTGAAAGCTGCCGCTGCTTTGAAATGGCACGACTTCAGTCGTGCCGATCAGCCAGCAAGAACTCGGACTCTTGCCCGTGCGTGAAAGCTGCCGCTGCTTTGAAAGGGCACGACTTCAGTCGTGCCATTTCAGGCTAGTAAAGAATTCGGGGCTTTAGCCCCTGAAGAACAGACCCTCATCGAACTAAGCCTCAGCTACGGCACCGATCCAATCTGATAATCCAGTGTTGCCAGCGCCATCCGGTACTGATAAATCGCGTTCGCATTCCCAATCGCAGCATCCGTCTGCTGATACTCCGCCTGGCTTAGCTCCGCAATCGAGCTCAGCCCCATCTGGTACCGCGTCTGCGCCAGCTTGAGGCTGAGGTCTGCCTGCTTCGACAATTCCGCCGTCACGCTTACCCGCTGATACGACGTGTTCGCCGTCAGCCACGCAGTCCTCACGTCTCGCACAATCCGGTCGCGCAGGTCCCGCGTCTGCTCTGCCGCAGCCTGCGCGCGAAGCGCCGCTTCTTTCGCCTGCGCCGAATATAGAAAGCCGTTAAAGATCGGAATATTCAGGTTCACTCCAATCCCGCCCCACCAGTTCGTCGTGTAGTACTGAGCTGGACGTATCGGTACGCTCCCCACCGTCCCCGACGCCGATATGCTCGGCAGCATCTGGTCCCGCTCTGCATGGCTGAACTTCACCGCCGCCTGCTGGTTGTAAGTCGCAGCCTGCAGATCCGGACGTTGCTTCAGGCTTGCTTCCACCATCTGATTCAGATCAGGCGGCGGTTGCTGAACTTCGCCTCCATCGTCCACGAGTTCGAATTCCACCTGATGATCGATTCCCAACACGGCATCCAGCGAGGCCATCGCTGAATTCGCGTTGTTCTCTGCATCCAGCTCCAGCAGCTTCGCCTGCGACAGGCTCACGTCCGCAAAACTAAGGTCCAGTGTGGACTTGAGCTTGTTCACAGTCATCTGGTTCACCTGCGACTGCAGAGTCTGTCGCGTCAGCACATTCTGTTGCGCAACCTTCAGCGTCTGTTGCGCCTCCAGTGCGCTATAGAACGCCTGGTCCGTCGCCAGCTGGATGTCGTACTGCGTCGCAAGCGCATTCGCATTCTGCGCCTTCTCCTGCAGTGCCGAAGCAGCCACCAGGTTCCGCGTTTTGCCGAAATCCGTAATCAGTTGCGAGAAGCCCCCGCCTGCACCGGCATGTTCAAAGAGCCTCGAAGAAGTCAGCGATCCCGCGGAGAGTCTGCTCGCATCCTCCGCCTTCACCGCCGTCACCGCCGCGTTCGCTGTCGGCAGCTCCGCCGCTCTCGTTTCTCGATACACCTGGTGCTGCGCCAGTGCCAGCAGACGCGCAACCGTAACCTGCGGATTGCCCTTGATTGCCAGTTCCTCTGCCTGTCGACGGGTCAACTGCTGCCCCTTCATTGCCTGATTCTCATTTGGGTGCGCCGGAGCTTGCCCTAAGCTTGTCAAAGGGTCTCCCGATCCTCCTCCCGGTTCCCCTGCCTGTGCCATAAGCCGCAGAGCCGGAGCATCCGGAAGGTTCGCATCACTATCTTGCCGCGACTGCGCCATCAACGCGCATCCCGCAAGCACCAATAAACTCGCCACCATACACCGAATCGAGAGACGGACTCGCAGATTCAAGTTCTTCATCCCTCCGCCTCCACATGGGCATGGCCCTCTTTCCGTCCATGCACCACCAGGTACACCGCAGGGACAAGGAACACCGTCAGTACCACCGACACAGCCAATCCTCCGATAATCGCCCGTGCCAGCGGCGCATACTGTTCGCTGCCCGCTTCCAATCCCAGGGCCATCGGAATCATGCCCAGCAGTGTTGCCAGCGAGGTCATCAGAATTGGTCGCAGCCGAATCCTGCACGACTCCACCACCGCCTTCGCGACCGGCAATCCCTCCTCATGCAGATGTCCCGCGAACTCCACGATAAGAATGCTGTTTGACACCACAATTCCAGCCATCATGATCACGCCCATCAGCGACATGATGTTCATCGTGCTCCCCGTAATCAGCAGGATCACAATCACCCCTGCCAGTCCCGGCGGAATCGCCATCAGAATGATGAACGGATCCGTGAACGACGCGAACTGCGCCATCAGAATCAGATACACAAGCAGAATCGACAGCAACAGCCCAATCGCAAATCTGCTGAACGACTCATTCATGCTCACCACGCTTCCTCTCACCGTCACCTTCACATTTCCAGGAAGCTTCAAGCCATCTACCACGTCATGGACCTGGCTGTTGACCCTCTGCAACGCCTCCGTCGAAGGCATCACGTATACATCCACAACCCTGCGAATCTTGTAGTGATCGACCTCCGTCGGCGTGTTGATCTCCTTGATATCCGCCACCGATCGCAGCGGCGTGTAGTCAGTCACCGTGGGCGCGCGCAGCGGAATCTGCTTGAAGTCATCCATCGTCATGTGCCCGATCTTCTGATCCGAATACTGCACCGTAAGCATGTAGTTGTTCCCTGTCTTCGGATCGACCCAGTAGCTCGGAGCAATCATCCCGTTTGAAGTCATCGCAGTGATGACGTTGTCCACAACCTCCTTCGGCGTCAGCCCGATCAGGCTCGCCCTCTCACGATCGATCGTGAGCTCCAGCCCCGGGTACCGCAGGTTCTGAGGAATCAAAACGTCGCTCACATTCCGCAGCCCCCTGATCTTCCCCGCAATCTGTGTAGCAATGCCGAAAGACTGCTCAAGATCGTTCCCGCTCACCTGCACGTCGATCGGCGCTGGCAGCCCCTGGTTGATCACCGAGTCCACCAGGCCGCCCGACTGAAAATAAGTCGACAGAAACGGCATATCCCGCTGCAGCTTCCGTCGCACGCGTGCCATGTAGGCATAGCTGCCCAGCCGGTGACCTTCCTTCAGGCTTACCTGCACAAACGCCGTATCCATCGACGAATTGCTTGTGTAGATCGCCGAAAGATCAGGCGTGATGCCGATATTCGAAACAATCATGTCCAGGTCGTGATCCGGAATCACCTCCCGAATCTCGTTCTCAACCTGACCGATGTATTTGTTGCTCAACTCCAGCCGCGTCCCGCTCGGACACTTCACGTTGATCACAAACTGCCCCGGATCAGTTCGAGGAAAATACGCCTTCCCCAGCAGCGGATACATCGCCATTGCCAGCACGCATGCGCTCAGAATCCCCACCGTGCTTGCCACCGGCCGCAGAATCGTTCGATTCACAAGCACGACATACTTCTCCAGCATTCGTTGGAATCGCTCGTTGAATGCGCGAACAATCTTCTGGAAGTGCCCCATCCTCTTGCCCGCCGTGTGCACCGCGCGACCTTCAGATTCGAGTTCCTGCCCCTCTGATGCTTCTGCTTCCGTCGCCTTGATGAACTTGGCGCAATACAGCGGCACCACCGTCATCGCCACCAGGTACGAAGCAAACAGAGAGAACACCACCGCCAGCGCCAGCGCCGTAAACAGATACTTGCTTACGCCATACAGCATCGCCACTGGGAAAAACACAATCGCTGTCGTAAACGTCGCAGCCAGCACAGCAAGCTGCACTTCCTTTCCGCCCAACTCTGCCGCCACCTCCGGCGACTCTCCCATCTCCAGATGCCTGAAGATGTTCTCGAGCACCACCACCGAGTTATCGATCAGTCGCGAAAACGCCAGTGCCAGCCCCGCCAGCACCATCGTGTTCACCGACCCGCCCGTCGCCTTGATGCAAATGAAAGCCGCCAGCGCCGACAGCGGAATCGACAGCAGCACCGCGAAAGTCGCTCGAATACTTCCCAGGAACAGCAGAATCATCAATGCCGTAAGCACCAGCCCGATCCCGCCCTCATTGCCCAGGTTCCTCAGCGCCGACTTCACAAACTGCGACTGATCGAACACCACATCGGTCTTCAGGTTTCCCGGAATATCCACCAGGTTCTTGATCGCCGCCCGCATTCCGTTCACAATGCTGATCGTGTTGCTGTCGCCGCCCTGCTTCAGAATCGGCACATACACGGATCGCTGCCCGTCGATGCGCACGATGTTTGTCTGCAGTGTTCCCGAGTCCTCCGCTTTTCCAACATCGCCCACCATCACCGAAGCATTCCCAACCGATTTCAGCGGAACATCATTCAGCGCCTCGGGACTCGACACCTGGCTGTTCGCGTAGATGTTGTAATCCTTCGGCCCGATGCGCACGTCACCCGCCGGCAGAATCAAATTCGAATCATTGATCCTGTGCACCACGTCCATCAGGCTCAGGTTGTGCGCTTCCAGCTTTTGCGGATCGACGTACACCATGATCTGCCGATAGCGCCCGCCAAACGGCTGCGGAACCGATGCACCCTGCACGCTCGCAATTTGATTCCGCACTTGAAACTGCGCCAGGTCCTTCAGGTTCGTCTCGTTCAGACCCTTGCCCTTCAGCGTCACCAGGCAAACTGGCTGGCTCGACGCATCCATCCCCAGCACCACCGGCGGCAGCGTGCCCGGCGGCAGTCTGCGCAGATCCGCCATCGCCAGATTCGAAATATTGCTCAGCGCCGCATTCGGATCCGTTCCCGGCTCAAAGTAAATCTTGATCAGGCTCACGCCCGTCAGTGACCGCGACTCGATGTGCTCAATGTTGTTTCCCAGCGTAAAGAACCGCTCAAACGTGTCGGTAATATCAGCTTCAATTTGCTGCGGCGGCATCCCCGAGTAAAACGTCGCCACCACCACCACCGGCATATCAATCGACGGGAACAAGTCCACCGGCATCGACGCCACACTCACGACGCCTAGCACCACGATCACCAGGCAAATCATGATGATGAAAAATGGGTACTTCAATGCGAATCTCGGCATCTACTTCGTACCCCCTGACTGTTCTCCGCTTACATCGCTTTCAGAAGTGGCCCGAACATTCGGAATCACCGTCTCGCCCGCCTCGTAGTTCGCCTGGCCTCCAGTGATCACCTCATCGCCCTCTGCCAGCCCCGACTTCACTTCCACCAGGTTCGTTCCCTGCAACCCCGTCAAAATCCTGCGCGGCACCACGCGATGATTCGCATCCACCACCAGCACCGACGTCTGATTCCCGTTGCGCAGCACCGCTTCCACCGGAATCGTCAGCACCTTGTCATGCCGCTCCAACTCGATCTTCGTATTCGCATACATCCCCGGCGTAAGCGAAAGATTCTTGTTCGGCACATCAATCTCCGTCTCCATAGTCCTCGTCGCTGGATTCAGATCTCGCGTGAACCGCACTACCTTCCCTTCGAAGGCCCTATGCACAGCGCCTACATTCACCGTCACCGTCGCGCCCTCATGCACAAACTCCACCGCATCTTCGGGAACCGGCAGACGAAGTCGCAGCAGATTGCTCTGCGACAACTTCACCAGTGGCAGAGACTGCGTCTCCGACGACGTACCCGCCTGGATCAGCGCACCCGTATCCGCATAGCGCCACACAATCACGCCATCCAGCGGTGCCGTCACCTTGCTGTAATCCGCCAGCGCACCCACCCGCTCGTTATCGGCCTTTGCGCCCTCTGACTGCTGCCTCGCCGCCGCCAGCGCAGACTTCGCCGCATCCACACGCGATTCCGACGCCATGTCTTTCGACTGCGCGTCATCCAACTCCTGCTCTGCAATCAACCCCGGCTGAGCCGCCGACGCCTGCTTCAATCGCGTGTAGTCGCTGTGCAGCGCCGCATGTTCTGACTGCGCCCGCGCCACTTCATGCTGCGCCCGCGTAATCTCATCCTTGCTGCGCTCCACCTCGGCCACGGTGCCCTTGAATTGCGCGTTCAGTTCCGGCACTTCCAGCACCGCCAGCACCTGTCCCTGCTTCACGCGGTCTCCAATATCGACATTGATGCGCCGGATGTATCCCGACACCTTCGCATGTACATCGATCACCTGGAACGGCTGAAACTGCCCCGCAAGATTCAAGTCGTGAACGATCGAGCCTCTCACGACCCTTGCAACCGTCGCCGACGGCGTCTCGGCTGCCGCCGCACCAGAACCTTGGCTGCCAGATCTGCATCCAGCTATACTCAGCGCCGCGGCAATCGCAGCACCGGCAAAAATGAAACAGAAATGCTTTCGCATGGATTCATCGCACCTTTTTCGTGGTTTTCCAAAATGAATGAGGCGGAGCCTCGGCCGGCAACGGAGACCCAGCACGGGCCATCACAACGGCGAAGACATCACGAAGTCAGAGGAGGACTAAAGTTCAGATTGAATCGGAGGGGGCCTGAAGCAGAGAGAGGGAATATACGTCGCAATGCGAGGCTTCAGTTCCGAGAAATTTGTCTCTTTGAAATACCAGCGTCTCGCGCAAACGCCAGCCATCGCAATCGTGACCGCAACCAGCCGGAAGAACATCGTAGGTTGCCGCAGCTTCCCTAGAGAAAGAACCTGCCGAACACCATCCACGGCTCGCGAATCTTCGTTCTTCGACAGCAGCTTCGCTTCAGGAACTCGGTGCGGCGTTGGCTCCTGAACGTTGTAGAGAGAGAGCTTGTAACTGAATCCCCACAGAAATACGCAAACCCCCAGCATCAGCAAAAGAAAGCAGCGCCGAATCGAGGAACGCGATTTTGATCGTTCGATCACTATCTCTAAATGTCGTAGACGGTGCAGTTGCTCAAAGCGCACCTTCAAGGGGATCTGGGTCGGCGAGATACCGCTCCGCCGCAATTCCATCCTTTCACAGAATCACCTTGAAACCAAGCGCCCGGATTCCCTTGCGCTCCCACTCCCTCAATCAAGCAGCATTCACAATCCATGATCTTCCTTTCCCTTGCATGTCCGGCGTTACGATGGATACATGTTCCCCGAGCACACTCCCGCCGACCGCACCCCCACCTCGAGAGGTGTCGCTACACCAACCCCCAGTGACCCCATTTCGCTCGCGCGCCAGCGCTTGATCGTCGCCGTCGATGTGCCTGACGCGGACTCTGCACTTCACCTGTTAGAGACGCTCGAAGGTGCCTGCTCCTGGTTCAAGGTGGGACTCGAGCTCTATATTGCCGCCGGGCCCGCAATCGTGGAAAAGATCGTCGCCATGGGCCACAATGTCTTCCTCGATTTGAAGTTGCACGATATTCCGAATACCGTCGCCGGCGCCGTTCGCTCCGCCGCGAAGCTAGGCGCTGGCATGCTCACACTTCACGCCGGCGGGGGCCCCGTCATGCTCTCCGCCGCCAAAGATGCGATTGCCGGCCTCGCCAATCCACCCGAACTCCTCGCCGTCACCGTCCTCACCAGCATCGACGCAGGCCAGCTTCACGCCACCGGTGTAGGCCGCCTTCCATCTTCACAAGTCGAGCTGCTCGCAAAAATGGGAATGCAAGCCGGCATTCGCGGCTTCGTCTGCTCACCCCAGGAAGTCGCCGCACTCCGTTCCCTCACCGGCCCCGAAGGCGTACTCGTCATTCCCGGCATCCGCCCCGCCGGCGCAGACCTCGGCGATCAGAAGCGCATCGCCGGCCCCGCTGAAGCCCTTCGCCTCGGAGCCAGCTATCTCGTTGTCGGACGCCCCATAACTCAGGCCGAAAATCCCGCCGACGCCGCCAACGCCATCCTCGAAGAAATGGCTGAAGCCCTATAACGCTGGATAAACTTCTTTCCTTCCGACATCGACAGGCTGATCTGGAGGTCCGGCGTTCGCGGTAATCAGGCTAGCTACCGCGTCAGCAGCATTCGTTCCGGAAACCTCAAGCAAGTTGGGAGGGCTCCTACTTTTCGTAGGAGAGAGCCTGAACAAGCCCATCTCTGACCGCCTTCAGCGTGCCGATCCCCGATCCATCATCCTGCGCAAGTGACGGCGGATGGGGAACGTCGCGCTCGGAGTGATGCCGTGGGCAATCGTCTTTGGTATGGCTGCCACTTCCTCGCGTGGATTGGCGATGCCCATCGGCGTACATGCTGGTGTGAATTTTGCCCAAGCGGTCGTGAGCAATGACTCAGGCGTTTGGAAGCTTGTAATTGACAAGCAACTGCGCCCTCGGGTCAGTTTCGTGTCGCGCATGATCGGGATTGCGGTTGCACTATCCGTGGCGTTGCTGTTCTGGCGCGTTCAGATCCGTCGCGAGCATGGCCGTGCGGCATCGAATGCCTCCGAGTGAGACGGCATGCATTTCGCATTGTGATGCCGCAGCCTGAGGAAAGCCGCCGCCGACAAAATTGAATCGAGCAATTAACCTGACGACTTTCAGCCGAGTAACCCGCGTCGGGATTCGATCTCCCCGCATTGCGGGCATTTCGGAATTTTCCGACCGCCCGCAGTCTGCCCGGCAAAGATGCCAGGCTGTTCGGGGCGAAAAGTGGCAAAGTCCCCATCTGCCGTCGCTTGCGCAGGATGATTGATCTTTTGGGGCACTTCATCGGACTTCCGAAGAACATTGTCAATGAATACGAACCCCGGACTCAGGCAACCGCTTGCCACGCCGCGGAATCCGACTCTGGGTGTTTCCCGAGTTCGATTTCTGTCGTTCGGATAGTTCGACCGCGACCACCCCACCCTGCTCTATAGAGCGCTCTTCACTCATTCCCCTTCATTCTGTTTGAACGAGCTGACCAAACTTCTTTCCCCGGAGGTCCCAAATCTGTATGCGTAGTTCATTCAACTGCAGCGCGCTGATTGCTGCGTGTCTTCTTCTTGTTCCCGTAGCGTCTCACTCTCAATACTCCGTGAAGTCCTACCCGTTGCAATCCGTCACGGGCAATGTCCCTCTCGAGGTAGATCTGAACCGGGACGGCGTGCCAGATTTTATCGGAGGCACGCAGTCTTATCAGAACCTTATCTCTTCAAACGGCACTTACGCGGGCAAGAGCCTTGGCAGCTCGACGCCAGAGGGCGCGGTTGGCGACTTCAACCACGACGGCATTCTCGATTACGCCATCGGATCGGGCAACTATCTCTATATCTACTACGGCAACAGCACTGGAGGTTTTACTCCGGGACCCACGGCCACAGGACCCGCTGGAGTAATGTATGCCGTCGGTGATTTCAATGGAGACGGACGACCGGACATCGCTGCGCTGTTCCTGATACCCGCAAGCTCCACGGTCGGCGGCGGATTCGGAGTGGCGCTCTTCATCAATGATGGGAGCGGATTCAGCAATGGCAAAACCATCTTCCAAACGACCTACCCGATCGGCAATCAGAATGGGTTTGGAGGGAGTGAACCAGGTATCACGGTCTCAGTGCCGTTCATCGACTTCGCGATTGGCGACTTCGATGCGGACGGCCATGCAGACCTGATGCTGCGCACGCTGCGCTCTTCCTCGAATACGTCTCCATCAGTACCCGTCACGTTTATCCGCGTGCTCTACGGAGACGGCAAAGGCAACTTCACCACCAAGACCGTTACTTCAGGTAACAACCTCGATCAAGTCTCGGTGGCCGACATGAACAACGATGGAAAAAGCGACATCGTGGCCTTGAACGGAAACAAGACGACGATCTACTACGGCCACAGCGACAGGACATTTTCCAGCGCTTCTATATCGACGCCCGGTGGTGTTTACCTCGAGCCAATGCTTTTGGATGTGACTGGCGATGGCTTGAAGGACTTGGTCTACACGGCGGTCTGCCCATCCACCTTCACGTGCCCCGACGTCCCGTCGGGCGAGGTGCCGACTGGAATCATCACGCTTACCCAGACGGCCACCCACACCTTTACGGGAGCGAAATTCACGCAGGTGCAGGACACGTTTGAGGGCACTTACATTGGCGATCTGAACCACGATGGAAAGCTTGACGTAGCGCTTCATACCGGAGACGAGCAGGTCTATTACTCAGATAACAGCCATCTCTACGTGGCAAGCAACACTCGTTCGATTTCCGCCTATTGTTCAGCGCCGGCGGGATCAGGCTTCCACATCTGTTCCCCCGCATCCGGAGCCACGGTTGCTTCTCCGGTAAGCTTCAGCTTCAGCGCCAGCTCGCTGTTTCCCATTCGCAAGCTCGAGGTATGGGTAGACGGATCGAAGAAGAGCGAGACCTACAATTCCGTCGGCGAACAAGCTTTTGCACGCAAGTCGCTCAGCCTCGCGTCTGGGAAACATACCGTGACGCTGGTCGCCGGCGGCTATGACGGTACGAGTCAGAAGAAGAGCTATAGCCTCACGGTGAAATAGCGGAGTATCAATCGAGTCGTCGCCAGGCGCGTGTGCACACAGGCGTGTCTGGCGACGAACTCTCTCGGGGCAATTCCTGAACTTCGGCGGAGGGCCCCTCTCAACAGGACATCCTCAGGGCCCGATCCTAAGAATTGGTTCCGTGGTTGCGATGGGCGGTACGGAAGTCTCGAACGAATCAAATCAACCTTTTCAAAGCCCACCACAACTTATCGGTGCCCTTCTCCCCATTCGGCAAAAGACGAAAGCCCGGCCATCGCCGGGCTTTCTCATAAGCTGGTACTTACCTTAACACTTAAAGTTTTTCGTGAAAGTCGCACACAGAGCAGGAGATATAAACTCCTCCAGGAACACCGCGCTCGCGGTCCTTCACTCGCTTCACAATGCGCGTAGGTTTGCTGCACTTCGGGCAATCGGTGGACTTCGTCGTGTCCATCGCTTTCTTGCGGTCGCCAGTTTTGGCAATCTTGGCCATGATTGGGGTGTTTCTCCTTTGAAGATTGTCTCTGCACACACGCGCAGCAGTTCTGCACGCGGCTTCAACGGCGCGGTCATTTACCTCTGCACAAGATTTTGGGCGGGAGGCAGCTGGACTCGCTGCCTTCCAGTTTACATCAGCCCTCGCTCACTGGGGCTGCGGGGCACTCGGCTCAGTCGATGGCGGCTCCAGTGACGGTGCCGATCCGCTTGTTCCCGGCTTGCCGGCATCCTTTGCCGCATCTGCCGCCGTACCGCTTTTATCCTTGTCCGCGGTCTCGCCGCCCTTCGCCTGGTCAGCGCGTCTCGCCGCAGCCACATCTGGATAATCGTCTGGCTTTTGTTTGGGGAACTGCACTGGCTTCATCTGACCTGCCGGATTTTTCGCGGTGTCAGGCAGTTGCTCGCCCGGACCCGTCAACGTCGGAGGCGGAGCCGGAGCCTCCCGATTGGGATCCTTATCCACATCGCCCATCTTCACCGTGCGCGTTCGCTGCTCTGCGACCGCCACCGCCGGTGTTCCATCAGTCCGCATCAGCCCTTCAACCATGTCCTGATCGAAAATCTGCGGCGCTTCCCCGACTTTTGCCACCTCGACACGAATCACCCGATTGCCATTGATGCGGACGAATTCGACAGGCTGAGGGGCCTGTCCATAGATCCACTCCTCAAATGGCATCTGCCCTTCAACTTCGCGCACTTTCCGCTGCGGCTGCCCCTTGGCAAAAAGCACCATGTCGGTGCTCATCCCCACCCACACATCATGCTTCAGGATTGCTTCTTTCAACTTCGGCGGCAGGGTGTCTGTGTAGGCTTGGATCGGCGTCTTCACGTCAAACGAAATCAGCGGCGACAGAAGCGACTTCACTTGAGCCGCCGTCATGCTTGGGACACCACCTTTAAATTCCAGCGTCAGCCGCGCGCCGGTTGGCTCTCCTTCTTCCCCGCCCTGCACCATCGGCGTCATCTGTGTCCCCGTGCCGAGTTGGATGTGGCGAAGGAACCGATGCTTCAAATCCGGGCCGCCGTTGAGCATGAAAACAAGCTTGTTCTTGTCGAACTTGATGTCCGTCAGCACCACGGCATCGCCGGGTTTCGCGCTGAGCCCATACTGGGTCACCATATCCAGGTAGCCTTCGCCCGCCGGATTCAGCTTGCCGTTCGCCTCAAGCGTTAGCCCTTTGCGCCCGCGCGGAAACGGCCGCATTGCGAAGCCCTGCTCCGACTGCAGCACACGGATGAGTTCCAGTCTCGTTTTCGTATCCAGCCCGGTCTTCGCAAGCTCGACATTGGTGGGCGTGATCTGCGCGTATCGTCGATCGACTGCCCCATTCGCGGTCGTCGCATTTCCCGTGTGGGTGTCGATCGTAAGCACCTGGGCCCCTGCACCCATAGCGGCAGCGGCCAGAGCCACGCCGCACACGCTACTGCAAGTAGCTGAAAGTACGCGCGCAAGGACCGATAAATTCACGAATGTAAACGGATATCTGATCATGGGCGTCCTCCCATGCATGCAGCTGGCACTGAGCCAACAGTAGTGCCATTTCACAAGAAAGGTCAAATCGAAGATTCCAGCCGGACCCCCGGAACCCGGAACCGGAAAACTGTCCGGAAAGAATCACGGCACATCTTGCCGGTCAACTGCTGAATCTGATGCCGGCTCAGGGTTCGCAGGTGGCGTAGCTGCTGGAAGAATCTGAACCAGCCCCGGTCCTGCAGGTTCTGCCGCCTGCCCCATCGCCGTCTCATGTTGTCGCCGGGCTGCGGCATCCAGATCCACAGGGATTCCGGCCGCCTCAAAAACAGGTACGTTGTGACGAAAATCCAGCTCGCGCGTAGCCCGATACAGCGCCGCGAACGCAACCAGCAGCACCAGGCACGCCCACCAGCTCGCGTCCAGTCCGTACCCGCCGCCCGTAAGCCAGAACGGCCCCATCGGATTCCCCTCGATAATCGGCGAGTGGCTGCTGATGCCCGTTACAGTCAGCCCGAAGATCAGCGCCTGCGACGCCTTCCACGCAAAATTGATCCCCCAGCTCACCCACAGTGCCTTGGTCCTCAAATATGCTGTCGTTAACAGGAAGCTGAACACCACAGAAATCGCAATGCTCGCATTCGTCGATCCGGGCTGAAGAGTCCGCATGATCGCGTAAAACAGTGCAAATCCGAACGCCGCTCCCGAAGAGCCGACCACCATCGCGAATCGCTGAAATCCATATCCCCTGAACGCTACCTCTTCGCCCAGCGTCAGGAGCGCAAAGTACGCTGCGTCCGCAACCAGCCATCCCCAGGCCGGGCGCTGCGCTGTGATGACAACCGCGATCCCTCCGATCAGCAGCATCGGCAGAACGCAAACCACCACTGCGCCCCATCCAATCGCCGCGCCGATCCCGATCTCGCCTGTCCATCCCCGCCGCAGAGGCAGACCCTGCGCGGCAATCGATCGCGGCTGTCGATCGAAGAGCGCCCCGAACGCCGCATATCCAAGGATCAAAAGCGCCGCGAACAGAAGTTGTTCCACCAGCGGTTGCCATGCGTCCCGCTGAATCGCTATCGAAACATTGTGTGCAAACGACCGCACGACAAAGTAGTAGAGAACCGCTGCGATGAACTCAAGGTAGGCGCGCAGTTTGCCCCTGCGCTCTGGCGCGCTCATTGCTTGACTCGATCAGACGTTAATTGTGCAAGACAGAAGGTCATGTGCGATGCGCGAATCTCTCGGCCCGTGTGTGCGACTGCCGCTACTCCTCTGTATAGCACTGCGCGATCTTTCGAAACTTCTCCTGCCGCGCGGCCACCAGCGCATCCACCGGCATCTGCCTCAGCTCTGCCAGGTGTCGCTTGATCACGCTCCCCACAATTCCCGCTCCCGCAGGATGATCCGCATGCGCGCCGCCAGGTGGCTCACCGATAATCTCGTCGACGCACCCCAGCGCCGCAACTTCCGGCGCCGCAATGCGCATCGCCTCCGCTGCCTGCTGTTTGTGCGATGCATCGCGCCACATGATTGCCGCGCACGATTCCGGCGTAATCACAAAGTAGAGCGCGTTCTCCAGAATCAGCACTCGATCGCTCACCGCAAGCGCCAGCGCTCCGCCCGAACCGCCTTCGCCGCTGATGATCGAAATGGTCGGCACCCGGAGCCGCGACATCTCGCGGATATTCCGCGCAATCGCCTCCGCCTGCCCGCGCTCTTCAGCCCCGAGCCCCGGATAAGCCCCCGGCAAATCGATGAAGCTCACCACCGGTCTGCCGAACTTCTCCGCAATCTTCATGCAGCGAAGCGCCTTCCGGTAGCCCTCAGGATGAGGCATGCCGAAGTTGCGTTTCACGCGCTCCTTCGTCGAGCCGCCCTTGCGGTTCCCGATGACCATCACCTCGTCTTCGCCGAGCCGCGCCATACCGCAAGCCACCGCGGCATCGTCGCCAAATGCGCGATCCCCGTGAATCTCGCTGAAATCCGTAAAGATCCGCTCGATAAAGTCCATTGGATAAGGCCGCTGCGGGTGGCGTGCCGTCTCAATTCTCTGCCACGCAGGAGATACCTGCTGCGGGCCGCTGGGTGAACCTGATGCGTGTTCAGTCATCGGTAATTGCAGCGTAGGGGAAATCGATCGACAACCACAACAGCTGCTCATTCAGATTCTACGGGTTGCAGCTAAGTTGTTACAAACTCGCCTTTACTGGTTCACTCATGAAGCTCGGGGTGCCCCCTTCTAAACGCGTCACTAGGGTCCCCACTGACAGGTCTTCCTCAGGGGGGTGGTTATAGGTTTAGCGTGGGACGCTAGCGGCTGGAAGCTAAAAGCTAGAAGCTAGAAGCTGTTCGGCCTCTCCCCCACCACCCCAAACGCCCGCTCCAACGCCATCCCTGCCTGGCACAGCGTGCCCTCGTCAAACAGCCGCCCAATCAGCGTCACCCCATGCGGAACCCGCCGCGGCGGCGAGAACTTCGGCAGCGGATGCTTCGGGTCCGGAGCCCAGTCGCTCCGTGCCTCCGACACTTCAACAAACCCGGCTCGCAGCGTAAGCGACGGATGTCCCGTGTTGTTCGAGATCACCAGCATCTCATCGCGCAGCGACGGAACCAGCAGCAGATCCACTCCCGACATGACGCGAGCCATCTCCCCCGCAACCTTCCGCCGCATCCGATCCGCCTGCACAAAGTCCACCGCCGACAAAAACCGCGACTGCCGAAACGTATTCGGCCAGCCATCCGGAACCTGCGCCCGCAGCTCCGCTTCCTTGTGACTCAGCGTGAGCTCTTCAAACGCCGCCGCGCTCTCCGCAAACAGAATCAAATTGAGCGAGTCATAAGGCCAGTCCGGCAGTGACACCTCAACGAGCTGCATCCCCAGCTTGCGCACCGTCTCCAGCGCAGCGCGATCTACATCAGTCGCTGGAGCCTCCTTCATCCACGCCGGAAAATATCCAACCTTCAACCCTTCGACCTTCGCAGTCGCGTCAAACGTCAGCGCGCTCGGCACGCTCGCCACATCGCCTGCATCCGGTCCTGAAATCGCATCGAGAACAAGAATCGTGTCCTCCACGCTACGCGCCATCGGCCCTAGCTTATCGAGCGACCAGCACAGCGTCATCGCACCCGTGCGCGCCACACGCCCATAGGTCGGCCTCAGCCCGGTCACTCCGCAGCGCATCGACGGACTCACGATGCTCCCCCCTGTCTCGCTGCCGATCGCAAATCCCACCAGTCCCGCCGCAGTGGCCGCCCCTGGACCGGCACTTGACCCTGACGCGCCTTCCTCCAGCACCCACGGATTCATCGTCTGTCCGCCAAACCAGATGTCGTTCAGCGCCAGGGCTCCAAGACTAAGCTTCGCCACCAGCACCGCCCCTGCCTCGTTCAGCCGCCGTGCAACCGCGCTGTCTTTCTCAGGTACTCGATCGCGATACGGCTCCGCCCCATACGTTGTCGGAATTCCCGCAGTATCGAGCAGGTCTTTTGCGCCCCACGGAATCCCATGCAGCGGCCCGCGATACTTCCCTGCCGCAATCTCCTTGTCTGCCAGCCGCGCCCGCTCCAGCGCATGATCCTTCGTCAGCGTGATCACGCAGCGCAGCTTCTTGTCGAACCGCTGCAGCCGATCGAGATAAATGTTCGTCAGCCGCTCCGACGTAATCTGCCTCGACTCGATCCATCGCGAGAGCTGTGCAACCGAGGCAAAAGCGATGTCGACATCCTTCGAAGGCAGCGGTGCGTGTGCATCCGCACTGCGCACGAACTGACTCGCCGGGTGCCCCATTCTAGATCGTCCGTCAGGACGATCTAGGGTGGGATACGAAGAACTCGAACTGGAAAGCATGCCCGGCAGCATCGGATTCCACACCGTCGCCGGAGCCACGTTCGACTCCAGCATCATCTTGCGCGGCCCGGTCCTTCGCTCATACACCGGAGCCATTGCTCGAGCCCAGTTGCTCGCCGCCTGGGCGCGATCAGCCTCGCTCATCTCGATCTGCACCAGCTTTTCGGCTTCCGCAAACGTCTCCGCATTGACCTTTGGCCCCACTGGCGGCGCTGTACCGAACGCCGGTGGAGCACCTGGCGTCTGCTGGTTCTGCGCCGGTGCCGGGGTCTGTTCCCCATCGAGTGGCAGCGCCGCCGCCACCGCTCCCATCGTGCCCATCGCTATGAAGTGCCGCCTCGAACTGGTCATGAGTGCCTTTCTAACGAAGATTGTTGCAGTTGTCAGCTGTTGATTTTCACGCCGAAGCCCAGAACTCGCCCCCAGCCCGGCGATCTCAAAACCGAGACCGAGTGCCCTACAACTGGGAGAGATGTGGGAAAGATTTCCCGCAGTGAGAATGGAAAAGGGCCCAGGGTTCTCCCGGAGTGAGAATCGAAAAGAGCTCAGGGTTCTCCCGGAGGGAGAAGAGAGAATAGCCCAGGATGAAATCCTGGGTAGCCAGCACACCAAGGAAACCAGCCCCGTAGGGGCGATCGAGATCCCCCGTCACTTTTACTTCGCGATCGAAAAGTCAAGCGCTCACTCCCATCCGATCCCTCTAACTCCTTCATTCCACAGCGAAAATTCACCCCGCGCGTTTTGCATGTTAATTACCCCATATAGCGCACACTTATCTCCTAGTCAAAAGTTCATCTCGACACAACGCCAGCTCGGCTGAAACGGCGTACCCGGCAACAGGTTGTTGTTGCTTGGGTGATCAAACGTGCGCGTCAGCGCACGCTAACTCCGCTAGCTCCGCTCTTCCACGAAACGCGAACCGGTACCGAGGTAGGCTTCCGTCTTCCCTCGGTCCCTTGTACCCAGGAGTTTTTATGTTTGCCTCATGCACCCGCGCCCTCGACTCAGGCAACACCTGCAAATCACCCGCCGTCCGCGGCACCAGCCTTTGTTTCAACCACACCCCGCACGAGAACATCAAACGCCGGCAACATCACGAGTACGAGCCGTTCGAACTCCCTCCTCTTCATTCCAAGAGTGCCGTCCTTGTCGCCATCTCCGAGGTTCTCTACCGGCTCTCCATGCGCGGCATCAAGCGCTCTGAAGCCGACACTCTCCTCCACGGACTCAGCCTCGTCGCTCGCCTCATGACCGAACTCGATCAGGAAGTTGGTGCATGCGGGATGGACCACACCCAATACGCCGCCCAGGATCAACAAGGAGAACCTTCACTCGAATCTATTCGGGAAATGATCGACTCCATGGCAGCCAAACTCGACGGGCCCACCTTTAAGGAGATCGAGGAACTGCAGGCCGCCATGCCAACGCAACTCCCGACCAAGCCCTCGATTATTGGAGAGCCACTCGTCAAGCCAGACCGGTCCGCACCTAAACCAATACCGCAGAGGAACATGACAAAAAAGTAGGGTAAGAACATTTCGCGCATGCTGACATTCAGAAATCCAGGAAAAGTATCAGCGCATGAGTTCACTCATTCCGCAATCCTGGCCCAAAAAGAACTTAGTCGAAACGGGCTCCGTAATAACGGCACGGCTTCAGCCGGGCCACTCGTTCGATCAAGTTGAGATCCGGGGCTTCCGTCCCCGAACGGAGGGAGCAGAGGTCTTCAGGCCTCTGACAACTCCGGCCATCTCCGTCGGGCTTTAGCCCCGGAACTGACTAGCAGCAGCGTAAACAGACCGGTCCGCACCTAAACCAATACCCGAGAGGAACATCGCAAAAAACGGGCTATAAATTCCTCCGCCGCAATCTCAAGTCAAACAACACGCCGGGTGCCCCTGGTCCCTCGCTGTCAAGTTCCAAGAGATGGTTTACAGATTGTCTCTGGACATCCTTTACATATTTGTTGAGAGGTTTTGTTGTTCGACGAAGCGGTCGACGATCGTCGACCGCTT
>Ga0207671_10002428_pt1 | contig 19956 bp, 15 predicted proteins | sample KBSC24metaG_FD_184352 | JGI IMG/M metagenome (GOLD analysis project Ga0207671, IMG submission 184352) | Corn rhizosphere microbial communities from Kellogg Biological Station, Michigan, USA - KBS C2-4 metaG (SPAdes) (version 2) | ecosystem: Host-associated > Plants > Roots > Rhizosphere > Soil... | reverse complement strand
GGGTCGGAGGCGGCTGAATGGTGGAAGTTGAGGAATAAGGTTTATAGAATAGCCAGCTGTTGTCGAGGCTCCAGGCGCCATTGGCGTCGCGGGTGCGTATGCCTATGCGGTGTACGCCGTTGGTCAGCGTGGTGGGATCCAGGTTGAGTGCCAGATCAGAGAGGTCTGAACCGGGCGACACGGCAATGGACGTGCCTTTACCATAGCCCGGGTCGGCGTCGATATAGTATTCCACACGGGTGATATTGGGCAGGAGCGGAGGCGGCTGGATGGTGGAGGTGGAGGAATACGGTTTATAAAATAGCCAGCTGTTGTCGAGACTCCAGGCGCCATTGGCATCACGGGCGCGCAGACCCAGACGATGGACGCCTTGACTAAGCGGGGTGGGGTCCATGGGTATGGTGAGGTCAACGAGGTCTGTCTGCGGAGAGATGGATACAACGGATGCGTTGCCCAGGCCCGGGTCGGTGTCGATGAAATATTCCACGCGGGTGATATTGGGCAGGGGCGGCGGCGGTGGAATGGTAGAAGTGGAAGAATAGGGCTTGTAGAACAACCAATAATTATCGAGGCTCCAGGCGCCGTTGGCATCACGGGAACGTATGCCCAGCCGGTGTACACCCTGTGTCAGGGCGGTGGGATTTATGGAAAAGGACTGATTGGCAATATTCGTATCGCCGGCAATGGGAATATTTATTCCCAGACCATACCCTGGGTCTGTGTCGACGAAATATTCGACCTGCACGAGCTGTGGCTTTGCCGGAGGCGCCGTGGCATGATTGGTTTGCGCGGCAGCGGGGATCGTCGTTAATACGGCGAGCTTCACAAGGAGGCAGGGGATGACCCGGCGCAGCACTGATCTGTAAAGGAGTATCTGCATCCTTTAATATTTTTCCAGGAGTGAAGAAAAATAAGGGTGATCCTCTTTTAATTATTTGATCTTACACTGAAAGTGATCGTGTAAGGATTGGCGGAAGCAGCGCTGCTGGGCGCCGTCAGCTTGTAAAATGCCGGTATGGCCGGTATGCCGCTGAGCTTATACGGGTTCACACCTCCAAAGGCCCCGCAATCCACGCCGTTGATACCTGCACCGAGCGCAGCACTGCCGGGCTTGAGCTTGAAACGTTCGTCATTGCTGTAGGTGCCCTGCGTTGGGTAGCCTATGAAAAGTGTTGTATAGCTGACGCCGGTAATATTGTTTGCGCCTGACACGGCAGGGCTTGGTACAGCGACGAAAATATTGTTATTGAAGACGGTGTTCGAATAGTTGGCAATGGAGCTATACAAGATACAATTTTGTATCAGGAATCCCTGGTTCTGCAAATTCATACCGCTGCTGATGAAGGTACAATTCTCTATTATGCCTGTCTGACCGGGGGTAGTGCTAAGGGTATAGATGCCATAGCCGCCGTCTACGACACAATTGAACATCTTCAGATTGGTGATCTTCGAGTTGTTATAGCCATAGATCCCTGTGCTGATGAGCTCACATTTGGATACTTCCCATCCATCATAGGTATAGGGCTGGTCAAAATAAATATAGCTGACCCTGCAGTTCGTGACCTTGACATTTTTTATATCTGCCGTGCCCTGCGTATAGGCATAAAATTCACAGCCCGTGATAATGGAGCTGTCACAGCCCGGATAGAAGTAGAAATAACAAATGGTACTGGGCTGTAGATTCTGCAGACCCGCGTTGTAATTTGTAACTCCATTGGCGCCGGGGTAATGATAATAGCCCGTGCCGATGATCACCAGCCGCTTGTTAAGATTACTGAAGCTCCAGGTGTTGCTGCTTGGATATACAAGGATAGTATCCCCGTTGGAGGATGCCGTTACGGCCAGCTCGCCTGTAGCAAAATCGACATTGGTGATGGCAGTGCCCCAATAGCCTACGCGGCGAATGGTGGCAAAGGATATGCTGCACACGAACGTTGCAGCAATACATAGGAGTAAAGCTTTATTCATGAAGTCAGGGTTTACAGTGTCAGGAACCGTACAACAGCGGTATTCAGCAGTGGGTCAACGACTGAATGTATTGGTTTTCAATGAAGATGGAGGAGTCACGGGGTGAGGATGACGTAATCTGAAATAAAAGTATAAGCAATTTTGATTTTAAAAAAGGGGGAAAACACCCTTTTTATATTAACATTCAGGAAAATCTTAAAAGTGTTTTTCCGTCCCGCCCGCCCCGGCTGTTTTGTATAAGCGCCTGGCCGAACTCACGCCATGGAAAGGTTTGGGTCACGGGCAATTGAAAAGAGGGCCGGCCGATGATATTCGTCAGTTGCAGGATCATGTCGGCGCGCTGGGCCTTTGTCTGGCCGGACAAGAAGGCCCTTATACCAAATCCACGTATGGTCAGGTTCTTGTACAGGATCTGTCCATTGTCGAACTGCGCGGGCTCGTCCTTTATCCTCCCATAGATAATGAGCCGGCCGAAGGCGGCCATGTTCTGAATGATGGTAGTAAGCGCGGCTCCGCCGATGGTATCAAGCGCAGTCGAGAGCCCTTTGCCATCTGTGGCCTGTTGGATATGACCGGCAAGATCCGGGTCGTCGAGATGATAGACAAGCTTTGCGCCTATGGATTGCAGCTCTGCGGTCTGGGTCGTGTCCCGTACGAGTGCAATAATATTTATTCCTCTTTGATGGGCCAGCTGAATGACGATGCGTCCCAGGGCCGAATTGGCGCCGGTGAGCAGCATCCACTCGCCGGCAGCGGGGGCTGCCATGTCCAGGAGACCCCAGGCCGTAAACGGGTTGAGGCTGAATTGCGCCGCCTTGTCCACCGGGAAGTCCGATGGCAGGACTGCCAGCTCTTTCGCAGGAACCAGCACATATTCGGCCCAGGTATCTTTATAAAAGAAAGCTACGAGCGCGCCTTCGGAAATGCCGGCGCCCCGGCCTGCTTTTTCAACGATGCCGGCTGCTTCCAGCCCAGCCGTCTGGTGGGGGAACCGGGGCTTGATACGATAGGACCCTTCGATGAAATAAATATCGGATGGATTGATCGGCGCCGCGAGGACCCGGACCAGTACCTCCTCGTCACCCGGAATGGGTTTTTCCCTGCTGATGATCTGTAGGACCTCTTCGGGTGACCCTGTGTTGTCAAATGCGATGGTATTCATATTTCCAGTTTTTATGGAACAAAGTTATCTGCTTTGTATCTTTATGACAAGTATGCACAATTTGGATACCTACATACCAAATTGATACTATTGTTGAAAATCAGGCGAAAAAAAATCTTATAAATGCCAAAAACAGCCAGTCAAAAGCAAGAGGAGCAATGCTCCGTCGACTACGCATTCCAGCGAATAGGAGGGAAGTATAAGGCCCGTATCCTATGGCATTTGTCGCATGGTACAAAGCGATATGGAGAGCTGAAGCGGCATTTGCGGGATGTCACGCCCAAGATGCTCACGCAGGCCCTGCGCGAACTGGAGACGGACCAGCTGATAACACGGCATGTCTATTTCGAAGTGCCGCCAAGGGTGGAATATAGTCTCGACGTCACGGGCAGAGAGCTTGTGCCAGCCATCGAGCTGCTGAGCGGATGGGCCAGGCGGCAGATGAAAAAGAAGAATATCCCAGCCATGGTCTATTAGTCTATTTCTTTTTTGCCGGCGTCGAATAAGGCGGATGTTCAGCCTCGGGCTGAGGCTCTTCCTTGAGCAGACGCAGACATTCCTGTACCGCACGTACCAGCTGAGGATCGATGCCCCTGGAGGCACTGACCGCGTCGAGTTTTTGTTCGATGTCCGGTGCGACCCCTTCATTTTCGGCTATCCATTTATGTTGGATAGGATCGAATATGGCATTGTCCGGGGCTGTCAGGGCCCCGCCATCTACCAGTGCATAGTGCACGGAGGATTTTACCAGTCCGCCCCAGGTGCGGGTGCCGATGAGGGGACCTACTTTCTGATGCCGGAATGCCCAGGGGAAGAAATCCCCTCCGGAGCCGGCAAGCTCGTTGATCAGGAGAACCTTGGGGCCTAATATGCCGGCGGGCAGACGAAAGGCCTTACCGCCGGGCACTTCATTGGTAGCTGCTGCCCGCAGACGTCGTACCATCAGGTCGACCATATAATCATCCAGGTAGCCGCCCCCGTTGAATCGTTCGTCGATGACAGCTCCTTCCTTGTCCTGCTGTGAAAAAAAGTAACGGTTGAAGGAGACGAACCCTGGTCCGCCCGTATTGGGTACCCATATATAGCCCAGTTTGCCATTGGAAAGCTCGTCCACTTTTCTTCTATTGTCCTCTACCCAGGCGCGCTGGAGGAGCGCATTCTCACTTTGTATGGGCTCGACGCGGATGGTCCATGCTCCTTCTGAAGAAGGCTGGCTGTTGATAGTGAGCGTCGTCTGTACACCTGCCTTCCCGTCCAACAGCTGATAGGGATCCTCCGCGGCTGTCAATTCCTTTCCGTCGATGGAGATGATAAAATTCCCTTCGGACAATTTTAACCCCGGCTGGGCCAGCGGTGCGGAAAGGCCCGGGTTCCAACTTTCGGTATTGTATATACGCCCGATGCGCCATCTACCCTGCTGCACTGCCAAATCAGCGCCCAGCACACCAACCCGTACCGTATCGACGGCGGGGAAGTCGCCGCCAAAGACAAAGCTATGGCCTACGGACAGCTCCCCTCCCAGCTGATCCAGCAAATAAGTGAGATCGCTGCGATGTCTGATAAAAGGTATCTGGGATGCATAGTAGTTCCAGACCTCCTGCCAGTCCCTGCCGTGGTGTTCGGGGTCATAGAAATAATCTCGTTCATATCGCCATGCTTCGGTATATATCTGTCGCCATTCGTCGAGTCTGTTGAGCTTCATGCGTATGTTGATGGCTACGGCGCCTTCGGCGGGGCTGGGGGTTTTGGCTGTAGAGACGACCTTCCAACTGTTGCCTGAACGCAGCAATATCTTTTCGCCGTTGGCGGACACGTGAGCGTCGGAGACGCCTTTTGCAAATTCGTCCAGCTTTTTCCCTTCCAGTGTGAATTTGCTCAGCGTCTCGCCATTGCGGATGAATAGCGAACCTTTGGGGCCGGCGATCATGGCATTGTATTCGTCTACAGGTATAGGTAAGGATATGGTCCGGCGTTCCAGATTGTCCAGGTCGATGACGACGGTACTATCTTTGGACGGTGTAACCTTTTTGGAGGTATCTGTTTTGTCGGGCTCTTCGTCGCTCTTCAGGGGGAAGGGGGCAGGATCGTTCTTGCGGAGCACGATCACATAAGCGCCAAAGGTGGGTTTGGCCTGCATAGAGCTGGTATTGGCCCATCCGGAGCCCAGTCCGACGTCGGTGCTGGCAAGGAAATACAAATGGCGTCCATCCCTGTCCCATGCGGGCTCTACTGCATCGGCCATGGGGTCTGTAAGGGGTGTGGCTTTTTCTGTCGTCAACGACCAGACTGTGATCCTTCTGAAATTATTCGGAGCCGTTTTTGAATAGACAAGCCATTTGGAGTCAGGCGACCAGGAAGGGCTCATATTGCCTCTTTCGATGTTGGCCCCTCCCACATCGGCGGTACTTATCTTACCCGTGGCAAGCTCCACTATTCTCACTCTTACCTTGTTGTCGACAAAGGCGATGTATTTGCTGTCCGGGGACCATGCGGGTTCCCAGGCCATTTTGGATTCACCGATGGAGATCTTGCGCGGAGCGGTCCGGGCTTCCTGGTCCGTGAGATAAAGGGCGTATGCGCCGTCCTTGTCGGAGAACCAGGCTAACTCTTTGCCATTGGGTGACCAGAGGGGCTGTCTGTCGGCAGCGTCGGAACTGTTGGTGATGTTCCTTGGATTGCCATTCTCCACGGGTATGGTAAATATTTCGCCCCGGGCCTCGAGGATTATTCTTTTACCTGTAGGAGAGAGGGAGGCATTGACTGCGCGGGTGGTGACATTTTCCCAGTGCGTCTCCGCCCAGGGGAAATCACCGTGTATGGTGATCTCTATCTGCCGGCTCTGTCCGGAGGAAAGGTCTAAAACATAGAGCAGCCCGCCCTGTTCGTATGCCAGCTCTGTGCCATACCCGCTGAGCCATTTGATATCGCCCGTTGTAGAAGCAGTGATCTGTTTTAAGGATGCATCAGCGGGATTGTAGGACCAGATGTTCATGATGAAGTCCCTGTCCGAAAGAAAATAGACCTTATCATTCAGCCAGATGGGATGGAGGTCCATGGTGCGATCGTTGGGTATCGGTGTTTCGGCCAGTGTAGTGAGGTCCATGATCTGCAGCGGTGTATTTTGCCCTCCGCGATAGTGCCGCCATTCGGAGTCCCACCGTCCTACGCGATCAAGCGCTATCTTTTTACCGTCGGGAGAGACAGAAGCGTCGAAGCCCCATGGGGCGGGCAGCAGGGTGGAAGGGCCGCCTTTGACGGACACGGACCAGAGCCTGGAGTAGCCGACGGGTGCAGTGCCGCGTCCTGTGGTGTAGATGACATGCTCCCCATCGGGCGTCCATCCTCTTGCGTTGGAGCCAGCCGGGTACCAGGTCAGGCGGGTAGGGTCTCCTCCTGATACGGGTACGATATAGGTTTGGGCGATGCCTGACCGATTGGATGTAAAAGCGATCCATTTGCCATCGGGTGAGAAATGAGGGTCACTCTCCGTAGCGGCCGTGCTGGTGATACGTCTGGCCTCACCGCCATTTTTTTCCGCCACCCATATGTCGCCTCCATATACAAAGGCAAGCTGTGTAGCGCTGAGACTCGGCTGGCGGAGCAGACGTGTGCCCTGGGCCAGGGAATGAAGCTGAAGGCTCAACAGCAACAGGGTCGCGAACAATGGCTGGCAGGCTTTTATGGACATAGCTAAAAGTTTAGAGGATTATAAATATAAGCTATTGGCGACAGCGGACAATAATGAAATTAGAACAATCACTGTATCACATTCGGACAGGCCAGCAGGCAGGGGTGCTGATAGCCGACTGATCGACAAATGATTATAAATTCGGCATCCTATTGGCTGAAAACATTGCATGGTAAGGACATATATCAAGACAGCCTGGCGCAACCTCGTCCGGACCGCAGGCTACAGCACCCTGAATATATTGGGACTCTCGATTGGTATGGGAGTGGCCCTGTTGATCGGCATATGGGTATACGATCAGTATTCCTATGATCGATTCCTGCCCGACCATGGCCGTATCTATCGGGTGCTGCGGAATTTTAACAGCAATGGAGATACCTTGAACTTCGCTACGACTTCTTTAAAGCTGGCGGACGCCTTGCGCGCGCAGATACCGGAGATAGAAAATGTCTGCGAGAGCGATTGGATGGAGGAGCATGGGCTGGTCGTCGGTGATAAAAAGCTATACCTGACAGGCGGCATGGTGGCCGGCGATTTTGAAAAGATATTCCAGTTCCCGTTGTTGAAAGGGAGCTATGAGACCGTACTGCGTGATCCTTATTCCATCGTGCTGACCCAGGCAACGGCCAGGGCCTTGTTTGGCAATGACGATCCGATAGGGAAGAATGTACGGTTTGACAATATGGGTGAGCTGCGGGTGACGGGGATCTTAAAGGATCTGCCATCCAACACATCCTTCGACTTCCATTTTCTTGTTCCTTTCCGTTACCTGGAGCTGACAGACTATGACGCGCGCACCGCCAGGGGAGGCGGCTTTCAGCAAAATGGCTATCAGCTATTCGTAAAGCTCAAGGCGGAGGCGAACAAGGAGCTTGTGGCCGCCAAGATCCGGAACATCGAGCATACGGAAGGGAATGTGAATGCCATGAATTCCTATGTGATACTGCATCCGATGGATCGCTGGCATTTGTATGGCAAGTTCGAAAATGGCAAGGATGGCGCCGGATTTTTAGTGTATGTCCGGCTGTTTGGCATTATCGGGATCCTGGTGCTGCTGATAGCATGTATCAATTTTATCAACCTGGCAACGGCCCGGAGCGAGAAAAGGGCCCGGGAGGTAGGGGTGCGAAAGGCCATCGGGTCCAGCCGCAGGGATCTGATCTTTCAGTTCCTGATGGAATCCTTTTTGTTGACCTTTATCGCGTTTTTGTTCTCGCTGATGCTGGTGGAGCTGGGACGCGGCCCTTTTAATGCCCTGACGGGGGAAAGTGTCGCTATCCCTTATTCCAGGCCCCTATTCTGGCTGGTGATGGCGGCTTTTGTCCTTCTCACAGCCATCGTTGCCGGCAGCCTTTTATCTTTCGTCCTTTCAGCCGGTGAGAGTCCTCAAAGGCGCGCTGCAGATCGGACAGGCTCGCTCGCTGCCGAGGAAGATACTGGTGGTGCTGCAATTTACCTGCTCCATCGCCTTTGTCATCAGCACCATCATCATCTATCGCCAGATACAGTACGCCAAAGACAGGCCGAATGGGTATGATCTCGACAGGGTATTGAATACGCATAAAACGGTGGACCTGGAGAGGAACTACCCGGCGTTGAAGAACGAGCTGCTGGAAAAAGGGATCGTCTCCGACATGACTACCTGTACCAGTCCGGCCACGGGCGTATGGTGGCAAACGAATATCGAGCAATGGCCGGGCAAGCATCCCGGCGAGACGGTGGAAATGGGGACTTTGTATATAGACGAAGATTATCTCAAGACGGTGGGAATGACCTTGAAGGAAGGACGGAATTTTACCACCAGGAATGATACAACGGACGTCCTCTTCAACCAGACGGCCATTGACCGGCTGCGGATCAGTGATCCCTTGAACAAGACGATTATCTGGTGGGGGAATAAATACAGGATCATCGGAGTGGTAGGGGATGCATTGCAGATATCTCCCTTTGAACACGCCCGTCCGACCATGTTCTTTTGCCAGCCCAATGTGCAGAATTATCTGATCTACCGGCTGGCTCCCACTATCCGAACACAGGATGCGCTGGCGCAGCTGACGGTGGTTTTTAACAAGTACAACCCCGCGGTGCCTTATCAATACCGATTCGAGGATGAGAATTATTCCGCCAAGTTCAGACTGGAAGTGCTGGTAGGCAAGCTGTCCGGATTGTTTGCCGGATTGGCTATCTTTATTTCCTGTCTGGGTTTGCTGGGGCTGGCCGCCTATGTGGCCGAGCGCCGGACAAAGGAGATCAGTATCCGGAAGGTGCTCGGAGCATCGGTGTCACAGGTATGGCTGCTATTGTCAAAAGATTTTTTATTGCTGGTGCTTATCAGCTGTGTCATAGCCTCGCCGCTGACCTACTATTTCCTGCACAATTGGTTGATGAAATATGAATATCGTATTTCCATCGGGGCAGGAGTATTTGTCATGGCGGGCGTCCTGGCGATGGCGCTTACTATCATCACCATCAGCTTCCAGGCTATCAGGGCTGCGATGGGCAATCCGGTGGAAAAGCTCAGGTCCGAGTAGGCATTTGGCTGAAAGGGTTTAGTTCGTATATTAGCTTCCTATGCGTAAACCTGTATATATATTCCTGCTGCTCCTTTTTTCCGCGGGCTCGTATGCTCAGTCTCAACAAAACCCTTCTATTGGCCTGGATATCTTCAAAGGGCTTCCGAAAGAGATCGATGGATGTGGAGAGACCTTTTCATACAAGGATACCCCCCTAAAAGAAGAAAAATATGTCTGGATCACCAATTTGCAGGGGCTGGGCATGATCAAGGTGGGAGGGAAGGTGATACATCTGCACAGGGTCAGTGAGGCGACGTCCGGAAAAAATCGCAAAGAGGTCTATAAGGGAGGAGGATATCTCATCGTGGTGAAAACGAAAGAAGTCAGACAGGTCGATGAAGAAACATTTGAAACAGGCACTCTTGAGATAGGCTATGGGGGCAAAGCTGCCACATTTATCATTCATGGATCTGGCGGCTGCTAACAATGAAAGACTCCCTGCGAAATAAGCATACATCCACCGAGATACTGGCAGGTATCTCCACCTTCCTGGCCGCCAGCTATATCATTGTGGTCAATCCTTCCATATTAAGCCAGACGGGTATGCCTTTCTCCGCGGTGCTGACCGCTACGGTGCTGGTGTCCTTTTTCAGCAGTCTCATGATGGGGTTGTATGCGCGGAACCCCATTCTGGTAGCGCCTGGCATGGGGCTGAATGCTTTTTTTACTTTTTCCGCGGTGCTGGGTATGAAGGTGTCCTGGCAGGTGGCATTGGGGGCTGTCTTCTGGTCGGGCATCGTCTTTCTTCTTCTGTCTGTCTTCAATATACGTACTTATATCGTCCGCGCTATCCCACGTCCTTTACGGTATGCCATTGCCGCGGGCATCGGTCTTTTTATCTCTCTAATCGGGCTGTCGAATGCCCATATGATCACGGCCCACCCCGCAACCATGGTGGGTATGGGGAAGCTGACGCCCGCACTGCTTACGTTTATAGCAGGGCTGTTTATTATGGCAGGTCTCGTGCTCAGGAAAGTAAAAGGCGGTATCTTATTGGGTATCCTGATCACTACTATACTGGCATGGCCGTTAGGCCGCTGGTGGGGGGATGAAATGCTGGTCAGCGGAAAGGAGATATTTTCTACTCCGGACTTTAGCCTCCTTTTCAAGCTGGACCTGGTGCATTCCCTGCAATGGTCGGTGGCGCCCGTGATCTTTTCCTTTGTTTTTACGGATATGTTCGACAGTCTCTCCACTTTTGTCGGGCTGGCGGAGGCGGCCGATCTGCTGGATGCGGATGGGGAGCCTAGAAATATACGCCGAAGCCTGGTCACGGATGCCGTGTCTACGATACTGGCGGGGCTCACCGGCTCCAGTCCCGGGACAGCGTATATCGAGAGCGCCGTGGGTATCGAGTCGGGAGGGCGGACAGGCTTGACGGCGGTGACCGCGGCGCTGCTGTTCCTGCCCTTTTTATTTTTAGCTCCTCTTTTATCCATGGTGCCTTCCATCGCTACGGCGCCGGCATTGGTGCTGGTGGGTGTCTTTATGATACGGCCGGTGATAAAAATTAATTGGATGCAGCTGGATGAGGCCATACCCGCATTCATAGCGATGGTGCTGATACCATTCACCTATTCCATTACCCAGGGCATCGTCTGGGGTTTTCTAAGCTGGACCTTATTGCAGGTGATGGCGGGGAAGGCCCGCAGGATCAGCCCCGCGTTGTGGGTGATCGATATTTTCTCGATACTGGCATTGATAATACAATAAAAAAACATGATAAGGACCTTTCTTACAATAGTGATCTTTGTTCTGGCAGGCACTGTACATGCGCAGGTGACGGCAATATTAGGAGCATTCAGGGACGAGGTGGACCTGGTGCGGAGCCAGGTGCAGGATAAAAAGGAGGTGTACATACAGCAGATACATTTCACGGAAGGCATGTTGAAGGGACGCAAGGTGGTTGTGGCCTTGTCAGGAGTAGGGAAGGTGAATGCCGCCATTACCAGCACTTTGCTGCTGGAGCATTTTCATCCTTCAGAATTGATCTTTACGGGTATTGCCGGGGCAGTGGACCCGGGCCTTTCGCCTGGTGATCTGGTCATTGGCGTAGAGGTAGGGTATCATGACTATGGGGCTTTAAAGCCTGACAGCCTGGAAAGGTGGAGTACGCGCAATCCCATCACCAATGAGCAGAACCCCCTATATTTTCCTTCCGATGCCCGGCTGGTGCAGCTGGCTTATACCGTATCGCAAACCATGAAACTGGAGAGGACGGGAGGGAATGACAGTACCGCTCCCAGGGTTGTCAGGGGGCGTATCATTACGGGGGATGAGTTTATTTCTTCTCAGGCGGCTACGGCCCGACTGTACAAACAGCTGGCTGCATCGGCTACGGAGATGGAGGGGGCTGCGGTGGCGCAGGTGTGCTGGCAACAGAAGATCCCTTTTGTCGTGATCCGCAGCATGAGCGATCGTGCGGGAGACAATGCCCATATGGATATGGATAATTTTTATCATATCGCTGCGCGTAATTCCGCCAGCCTGGTGGTCGGTATGGCGGGGATGCTGGCTAAATAGCGAATTTTTCCAGGAATTCGAGCTTGCGTCTTTGCGACACCTGTAGTTTTGTTCCATCCGTGAGCACTACATAGCCTCCCTTGCCTTTTACATATTGCCTGATCCAATGCATATTGATGATAATGCTGTTGTGGATACGGAAAAAATTATTGTCATACAATATGCTTTCGAATGAACCAAGGTTGCGATTGGTCTTTATCCTCGTCTTGTCGGAGAGGTAAAAGGTTGTATATATCCCTTCGGACCTGCACCAGAGGATATCCCCGGGATTTACGAAGTCACAACCCGATGTGGTGGGAATGCCGATCTTTCCAACCTGTCTGTTCAAGTGGGTTAGTTGCTGCAGCAGCTGCTCTACATTGTCCTGCTGCACCTTTTCCAACAATCGCCTGCGAAGCCTCCCGATGGCCTGTTCGAACTCGTCGATACCGATGGGTTTGAGCAGGTAGTGAACCGCTGCGTGTCGAATGGCCTCCAATGCGTAGTTGTCATAGGCGGTGACAAACATGATCTCAAAATTGCTCCAGGATAATTTTTTCAGGACATCGAATCCGGTGCCATCTGCAATACGAATGTCGATGAAGACAATCTTCGGCTGAATGCTTTCGATGAGCCGTATAGCGCTGTCGATATGACCTGCCGAACCGCATACATGGAATTCGGGAGCGTATTCGCCAATGAGCTGCTCCAGCAGACAAACACAATTTTCTTCATCTTCGATGATCACGGTGTTGATAGGCATGGTTAATTGGTTATAATAGGAAAATATAATTGGACGAGTGTACCGTTGTCCCTTGAGCCGGACTGCTGTTTGTCGACAATAGATATACGGATCTTCTCTTTATTCAACGCATTGATGGTATCTATTCTCTTTCGGGTGATATTGGTACCCATGCTGCGGTATTCGTGTTCCGGCGCCACCAGTTCCCTGTTGGCGCCAATGCCGGGTCCATTGTCTTCGATGATGCATTCGATATATTGGCCAGCGGGCCGGAAGGTGATACGGAGGATGCCAGTGGTCTTTTCAAGGGGACTGATACCATGTTTGATAGCATTTTCGATATAGGGCTGAACTATCATGGGCGGTATCAAAAGGTGTTCAGGATCAAGTTCGGATGAGCGTGCAATTCGGTAGTCCATTCTGTCTCCCAGACGTAATTTTTCAAGATCCAGGTACAGTGTCAGCAATTGTATCTCATCCTTCAAAAGGATCATGGAGAACGTGCTGTTTTGCAGCGTTTGCCGGATCAGTGTAGAGAACTTATGCAGATAATGGCTGGCGCTCTTTGTATCTGAACGCATGATATGATACTGGATAGATGTGAGGCAATTAAAAATAAAATGCGGGTTCATTTGTGCGCGGAGGGCCATGAGCTCCAGGTCCTGCATCTTTTTTTTCAGCTGATAGTCCATGTCCCTTTTATGTCTTCTGTATCGATGGAAGAGGTAGACACCTGCGCCTGCAGACAATGCCATAAAGAGGTAGGAGAGCAGGACAAACCAGGTGGTTTCCCAGAAAGGGGTAGGGTGTACGATAAAGATATTGTTTGAATGACTGCTCCGGATGCCCCATCTGTCGACGGCTCTTACTTCCAGGGAATATCTTCCAAAAGGCAGGGACTGAAACTCAATGCTGTTGCTGGTAATGCGTCTCCAACTTGTGTCCAGTTGTGTCAATCGATATTCATATGAAATTGCTTTTCCGCTGCGGAGGGAGATGCCGGACAGTTCGATCAGCAGCCTGGTTTTTTTGGGACTGAGGAATATAGTGTCCTTTAGGGTGAGGATGGAGTCATCAGCCAGCAGGCGGGTAATATTGATAAGGGGGTTCCGGACACTCCGGCTGACATAATCCTTCGAGAAAAAGGAGATGCCCCTGGAGGTAGCCGCCCATATATACTTTCCAGCAGGGACGGTCTGGTTAACATCATTAGCTGTAAGGCCATCTTCCTCTGTGATATTGGAAAGGGAATAGCTTAGCGCACCATGGTCCCATTGAAAATCTACCCTTGCGATGCCTTTGTCCGTGGAAACCCAGCAAGTGTTGCCCTCAAAGGAAATATGTTTACAAAGATTGGTTAGCAGCCCCTGTTCTTTGGTGATCCGGAAGACACTGTCCTTTTTCAGGATAGCGATACCCTGTCCGGTGGAAACCCAGATGGCGGAGTCCGGGGCTATGTCGATGTGGTTGATGACGCCGGATAGGGCGGGAAATTTTTTCCATAATTCGAGGATGACGCCGTCCTGGTAGGAATACATACCTTGCAGACTGCCCCAATAAAGCTGGTTTTCATTCAGGCCGGTGACGCAGGTAGCCCGCACCCATGTTACTTGTTTTTTTTCCCTTCCGGCCCTGTCGTATATGATAATGCCCCCGGCGCAGGCGCTGATAATGGCGCTGTCGGATGGGATGTAAGCTTCTTTTATAGAGCACAACGGGATCATGCTTTTATAGCTCCCCCGCGGCGTGAGTTGGTACAGTCCTGCATCTGTGCCCGCCATCAGAGAATGAGGTCCAAAACTGGCGATATCCAGCACACGATTGTTCTTATTGGAAGCTGCCCAGGGAGGGATGAGGCTGGCATCGAGCCGGGGTTGATGGATAAGCATGATATTGCCGTCGGAAAAGCCTGCCGCTATTTTCCCGTTGTTTAGCCGATGGATACACCGGACACTCTTGTCAGCCAGGGCGGGAAAGGCGGATATGGAATAAAAAGAGAAGTTGGGAACGTAGTAGACGCCTTCACTGTGGGTAGTGATCCAATAACCATTCTCCTGGTCCTTTATGATCGAGGTACAGAAGCTTTTCTCAAAATTACGAATTATCGTATGATGAGGGATGAGCGGGTCCTTTATACAAATCATGCCCTTGCTTCGGGTGCATAGCCAAAGAGTGGAATCGTCGGGGCTGAAGAGGTAATTGATATCGTCCTTTACGATCTGGTCCAGGCCAAGCCCTTTCAAAGGCAGTATAGGGCTGATCCGGCGCAGGTCTGCATAATACAGCGAATCGACGGTTATGAAGAACATTCCGTCCAGGTGGCTGGAGAGGCAGAAATACTGCGGCCATCCAAAGGCGAGAGACGCGCGGTGATAGTTCGAATGGACGGTATAATGCTTTTGGATATCCTTGTCCTGCAATATCAATTGCTGTGAGTTTAGACTCAGCCAGGTAAAACTTATGTCCAGCTGCCCTGGGGAAGACCCCCGCAGGATGGGGAAATCGAAATCTTCATTTATCCTCCGCAGACGGGGCGTGAAGGACCACCCACCGGGCTTGTTGGGAGACTTGTAATACCCGCTTATGCCAGAAATGAAGTCGATGGCCACGAACACGATAGAATCCGATGATGCAGTCTCACATATGGATCGTACGGACGTGTAGCTTTCAAATCGGGTGATGGTATTATCATGGAGGACGGATGGGATGCCTACGAATGATACAAACCAGATGTCATTGTGGCTGTCCAGGTAAAGTTTTAAGATGTCATTGTCGGGAAGGCCGTCCTCCTTGGTAAAATTTTTGAACGTCCGGCCGTCAAACCTGCTTACTCCCTGGTTAGTGGCAAACCAGATGAATCCGTTCCTGTCCTGAAGACATTGATAGACGATGGAGCCCGGCAGGCCATCCTTCACCGTAAATTGTCTATACGACACTTCCTGGCACCGGCAGCCAAGAACAATAAGCGTGAAGGCTAAGGTCAATAAGCCACGCATGTTGTGGATCTTATCATGTGTAGAGAGGCGTTAATACAAATGTGAAGTTTTTTTTCCCGGCCCCGAAATTAAATATACAGGTATTAACACTTATAGGATAAAATATCCCATGTGGAAAACCACAAAAAGGTCGCGTAGTTTTCCTCAATCTTAAAAAAAGATTTTATAAGGTTCGTGGGGGACGTCTTGTTTCCTGCTGCTCACTTGTTGCCGGGAGGTTGCAATTATTATTGGGACGATGCAGTTCCCAATTCCTTGCGGATGGATGAACAGAGCCTTCATGGCAGACTCCTTGTGGATCATAGTCTCCGCAGTATAGGAATCGTCCAACCTATTCCATCCCGCGTGAACCATAAACATTAAAAATTACTTATGAAAAAAATACCTTACAGGGTACAGGCATTCTATTGCCTTCTATTTTGCCTTTGTCTTCTATGTCAGGCCGCGCAATCCCAGTTTTTGACCACACCGGATGCTTCGGGAAATATCTACAACACGAATACGGGTAATGTAGGCATCGGGACGACAAGTCCTCAAACCCGATTGCATGTAGAGGGCGGCGGCTATATCAACGGGGAATTGCTGGTCGGAGCAACGAAGAACGACGTGGGCTTTGGCCACCGTGTGAACAGGGATAATTCAGGTAACACAGACCCTATTTGGATGGGGAGATACAATATAGCTACGGATCAAACGGAATTCCGTATGAATGTGGGAGATGACGGTGGCTCTGCCGACAAGTTTGTAATCGGCTACAATGGGTGGGTCTTCATCTATCTCAGCAACGAGAGCAATCAGCATGTATACTTCGACAATCTGTCCATTAACCAGGACCATGGCCGTATCTCGGAAGAAAACCATTACTATGCTTTCGGGTAGAAGATAGCTGGACTCTGTACTTCAGCCTTTAAGAAGCTGCCCAGTAAATACAGGTACCAGGGCGACTATGCGGAAGAAGAAGAGAATACGCTTTGGGATGATTTTGACCTGCGTATGTACGATTTTTCGGCGGCTCAGGCTGGGTATATACCGGCTACAACGTCCCCTTCTGGACGAGGAACACCTCTCAAGTCGCGGTGCCTGATGTCTGGAAAGGAAATGCCCCCTGTTCGGTCCTGACTTTAATTTCAAGACCAGCTGGACCACGATCCTTAATTTTAATACCAACAACCCAGCTACCAGGTATTTGACGACTGTGGCCCTGAATGGCTTCACCGTCAACAGAACAGTATTCGATGTCCCGAGGCTGGACCCCAGATATCAATGGCAATCCAGTATTCAACGGCACCCGCGGCACCTGGATGATAAACCCGGGAACGCGTATGGTCTTTGATGCCAGTGTCACTAAATTAAACGGGATCCCCATTGGCAGATGGGAACGCAACTTTTAACGTCAATATGAAAGGACAGTCATTGAAATGAATTCTGTAACTTCCGGGTGAACTACACATTCACCAAATTTCAATGACTGTCTCATGAGCTTAAAACGTAGAGAATTTATTCTTACGGCGGGCAGAGCTGCCGCTGGTTCCGCCGCCATTTATGGACTATCCGCCTTTGCCCCCCATCCCGGCACTGCCATAAGCGCACACCTTGACAACCTGTCCCCGATGGCAGGCGATGTGGTCCCCATCACCCTGGAGGAACGGCTGGGGCGTATTGAGAAGGCCCGGCGGCTGATGGCGGAGAATAAGATCGAGGCGCTGCTACTGGACTGCGGCACTTCCATGCAGTATTTTACGGGTGTCAGCTGGTGGCCCAGCGAAAGGACCATGGTGGCCGTCATTCCTGCCAAAGGGGATGTCAAATATGTGGGTCCTGCCTTTGAGGCGGAGCGGCTGCGGGAGCTGATAAAGATAGGTACGGACGTAAGGGTCTGGGAGGAGCATGAGAGTCCGTACAAACAGATAGCGAATGTATTAAAGGACATGGGTATACAGAGCGGCAACATCGGTATCGAAGAGCGGCTCCGGTTCTTCATATTCGATGGAGTGAGGAAGGAGGCGGCGCATCTCAATTATGTGAGCGGCGATCCTGTCACCATGAACTGCCGGATGATCAAGTCCCAGGCGGAGATCGCCCTGATGAAAAAGGCCAGTGATATTACCATTGCCGCCTATAAGGCCGGGGTCGCGCTGCTGCATGAAGGGATGACGCCGGGGGATTTTGGGGCCATAACGGCGGATGCGCATTCGAGACTGGGTGCGGCAGGCGAGATAGGGGTGAATTTTGGACAGGCCTCTGCCTTCCCCCATGGCAGCATTCAGCCGCAGCATCTGAAAAAGGGGGATATTGTGCTGATGGATGGGGGATGCAAGGTAGAGGGGTATAGTTCCGATATCAGCCGGACGGTGGTTTTTGGGGCGGAGCCTACGAAGCGGCAGCGGGATGTCTGGGACACCGAGAAAAGGGCGCAGGCGGCGGGTTTTGCCGCGGCCAGGATAGGTGATCCCTGTGAAAATGTGGATAAGGCTGCCCGTAAGGTGCTGACCGATGCGGGGTTCGGGCCGGGGTATAAGATACCGGGCTGTCCGCACCGGACGGGTCATGGGATTGGGATGGACGGGCATGAATGGGGGAATATGGTGTTAGGCAACAGGCAACCCTTGCAGCCCGGAATGTGTTTTAGTATAGAGCCGACCATCGCCATTTATGGTGAATTCGGCATCCGGCTGGAGGATTGTGCGTATATGACGGAGGATGGTCCCCGGTGGTTTTCGGAGCCCAGTCCCTCCATCGATCAGCCGTTTGCATAGGCGAAATCGATGTTTGTAGGTGCGGTTTGTGCTATGTGGAGAAATTTCCTTAAATTCAAAACTCTTTTACCTAAGTTACTAATAAATTTTTTCACTGCTAAAATGAGACTAAATATGAAAAGTATGACCCGGCTAGCGGCTGTTTGCGCTATCACTATAGCGACGGTAAGCATGATATCCTGTAAAAAAGGCGACACCGGCCCCGCGGGACCGGCAGGACCGGCGGGCGCCCAAGGTGCACAAGGAACTCAGGGGTTACAAGGACCCACTGGGCAGGACGGCAATGCCAATGTTATGGAGTATGGTTTCTTCCCCTCCGACAGTATTGACCTTACACAACCGGCTCCGAACAATGGCATTGGCCTTCTCATTCCGTTGCCCAATACGCCAAAGGATACGCTGACCCTCTCCGCCTGGTTCATGTACCTGGAAGTAGGCGGCTTCTGGTATGCAGTACCCGGGCATGGTGCAGGCGATGCCAGCCAGTACAGCTTTTCTTTCGGATACGTGGATCTTACTACACCCGTAGATTCTGCCGCCTTCTTCATAGACAGGGTTACGGGTCCCGGCGAAAAGTATGAAGGGTTGAAGCTGGTGCGTATCCTGACCAGTGACGTTACGACCAACAGCACGGGCAATAACAGGCGCGGTCTGCCCAATATCGACTTTTCGAATTACGAAGAGGTCAAGAAGTATTATCACCTGAAATAAAAATCGTTACATGAGTTAAGGAAGCGGTGTCTCTAACTGAGGCAACCGCTTCTTTTCCATTCAATCACTTATCAAAACTGCTGTCAGCTTATGAACACGGTGAGAGCGACTTTCCTATTTTTATTATTGTGGTGCCTGCATGTGGCCGGTCAGTCGCCGGGTCAGCCGGTGAAGGTGCATGTCTCCGATGAGGCGGGCCAGCCGATGGCGGGCATTACCGTGCAGGTAAAGGGCACTCCGAGGAAGTATGTCACGGGCACGGGCGGGGACCTGACCATCAATAATGTCCCTGCCGGCGCGGTGCTGGTCTTTTCAGGGGTCAATGTGGAAGATATGGAACTGGCCGTGGATGGCAGGTCTGAATTGACGGCCCGTCTGAAACGCAAGGTAGCGGCGCTGGAGGATGTCGTCGTGACGGGTTTCCAACGCATAGACCGTAAAAAGTTCACGGGCTCGGCAGTGACGGTCAAGGCGGACAGTATCAAGCTAGACGGGGTCACCGATATCAGCAGGATGCTGGAAGGCCGGGCGGCCGGTGTCAGCATTCAGAATGTCTCGGGCACCTTTGGCGCAGCGCCTAAAGTGCGTATCCGCGGCGCTACCTCCATCAATGGGGAGAACAAGCCCTTGTGGGTAGTGGACGGGGTGGTATTGGAGGATATCGTCAATGTCTCGAATGAGCAGCTGACCAGCGGCGATGCCAGCACTTTGCTGGGTTCCTCGGTGGCCGGATTGAACATCAACGATATCGAGACATTCGACATATTGAAGGACGCCTCCGCCGCGGCGGTGTATGGAGCGCGGGCCATGAACGGCGTCATTGTCATCACGACCAAAAAAGGAAAGTCGGGTACGCCA
>Ga0207671_10002427_pt1 | contig 19961 bp, 17 predicted proteins | sample KBSC24metaG_FD_184352 | JGI IMG/M metagenome (GOLD analysis project Ga0207671, IMG submission 184352) | Corn rhizosphere microbial communities from Kellogg Biological Station, Michigan, USA - KBS C2-4 metaG (SPAdes) (version 2) | ecosystem: Host-associated > Plants > Roots > Rhizosphere > Soil... | reverse complement strand
GATAGATACCGTAAGGGTATTATCGGCCGATGCAGTACAAAAAGCAAACTCTGGTCACCCCGGCACCGCGATGGCGCTTGCACCGATGGGTCACGTTTTATGGTCAAAGTTTTTAAACTATAACCCTAAAAACCCTGATTGGGCAAACCGTGACAGGTTTATCCTTTCGGCAGGTCATGCCTGTATATTACAATACAGCTTTTTGTATTTAACCGGATATGATTTGAGTTTAGATGATATCAAACAATTCCGCCAGCTCAACAGCAAAACCGCCGGTCACCCGGAATATGGTTTGGCTCCGGGTGTGGATGTTACAACCGGTCCGCTGGGACAAGGTTTTGCCAATGGTGTAGGTTTTGCTATAGCGCAAAAACATTTGGCAGCACGTTATAACAAACCAGGTTTCGACCTTTTTAACTATAATATTTACGCTATCACCAGCGATGGCGACATGATGGAAGGTGTAACATCAGAAGCCGCATCACTGGCCGGTCATTTACAACTGGGTAATTTAATTTACCTGTATGATGATAACCACATCTCTATTGAAGGCAGCACCGATATCGCTTTTAACGAAGATGTAAGCGCCCGCTTCCGTGCATACGGCTGGCAGGTGCAGGAAGTATCTGACGTAAATGATACCCACGCTTTAGAACTGGCGCTGATCAACGCTAAATCAGAAACACAAAAACCATCATTGATCCGCGTTCGCTCATTGATCGCTTATGGCAGTCCAAATAAATCAGGTACTGCGGGATCACATGGTTCGCCGCTGGGCGCCGATGAAATTAAGCTGGTAAAACAATTCTTTGGTTTCGATCCTGAAAAATCATTCAACGTGCCTGATGAGGTGATCAAATACTACCACGAAAAAGGTGCAAAAGGCGAAGGCAAAGAAGAAAAATGGAACAAATTATTTGCCGACTATAAAGCCAAATACCCTGAACTGGCTGCCGAATACGAAGCCGCATTTAAAGGCGAGCTGCCAGCAGGCTGGAAAGATAAATTGCCGGTATTTAAAGGTTCAGACCCTAAAATGGCAACCCGCCAGGCATCTGGTAAAGTGCTGAATGCTGTAGCCCCAGCTTTGCCTAACCTGATCGGTGGTGCGGCTGATTTAGCTCCATCAACAGAAACCAATTTAAAAGAATATACTTCATTTACATCTGAAGACAGGCATGGCCGTAACTTTCACTTTGGTATCCGTGAGCATGCCATGGGTTCGGCTTTAAATGGTATGTCGTTAACCAAAGGTTTGCTGCCGTTTGGCGCTACCTTCCTGCAATTTGCTGATTATATGCGCCCGCCGATCCGTTTGGCGGCTATTATGAAGATCAGCCCGATATTCGTTTACACCCATGATAGTATCGGTTTAGGCGAGGACGGTACAACCCACCAGCCTATTGAGCACTTATCAACGTTGCGTGCCATTCCTAACGTTACGGTTATCCGTCCGGCTGATGCCAATGAAACCAGCCATGCATGGCGCGTAGCTATCGAGAAAAAAGGCGGCCCAACTGTATTGATATTTACCCGTCAGGGCTTACCTATCCTTGATCAGGATAAATATGGTAAAGCCGATGGTTTGGAAAAAGGCGCCTATATCCTGTCGGAAGGCAGCAAAGGCCCTGATCTGATCTTGGTAGCAACCGGCTCTGAAGTATCATTGATCATGCAGGCCCAGGAAAAACTGGAAGCCGAAGGTATCTCAACCCGTGTGGTGAGTTTCCCATCATGGGAGCTGTTCGAGAAACAGGATGCTGCTTATAAAGAAAAAGTATTCCCTAAAGCAAGCCGCAAACGTTTGGCAGTGGAAATGGCATCCCCAATGGGCTGGCATAAATACACTACCGACGAAGGCGATATGCTGGGCATGACCACCTTTGGTGAATCGGCACCGGCAGAAGACCTGTACAAACACTTTGGTTTTACAGTTGAAAACGTAGTAGCCCGCGCTAAAGCGCTATTGTAGATATGAGATATTAGATGTGAGATATGAGATAAGATCGGTTTCAAAAGAAACAAGATCTCACGTCTCAAATCTCACATCTCAAATCTAAAAAATGGATTGGAACAGTAAACTCATACAAAACCTGGAATGGTCGTCGGAGATCACCCACGTCAGCGGTAAGCAAAAGGTGGCCAATGAAATTGCCGCGAAGGTAAAAGATGGCGATATCCTGGGCGTAGGCTCTGGTTCAACCGCTTACCTGGCCCTCGTAGCTATAGCCAAAAGGATAAAGGAAGAAAAGCTGAACGTAAAAGCCATCCCAACATCGCTGGAGCTATCCATGTTTTGCAGCAAGCTGGGCGTGCCTTTAACATCCCTGTACGAAAACAAACCCGACTGGCTGTTTGACGGTGCCGATGAGGTTGACCCAAACAACAGCCTGATCAAAGGGCGCGGCGGGGCCATGTTCAAGGAAAAACTGCTCATCAGCTCGAGCGAGGTAAGCTATATTATTGTTGACGATTCGAAAATGGTAACTAAATTAGGCACGAATTTTCCCGTTCCGGTGGAGGTGTTTCCGCAGGCTTTGTTATATGTAGAAAAAGAACTACAGCAACTCGGTGCCAACAGCATCCTGTTGCGCCTGGCAAAAGGTAAAGACGGACCCGTAATTACCGAAAACGGCAACATGATACTGGATTGCAAATTTGATGAGATAGGCAACACCATGGAGCGGGATATCAAATCCATCACAGGCGTTATTGAAAGCGGGCTTTTTATAGGCTATAACCTGCAAATTTTGGTGGCGTCGAATACGTAGAAACGGGAGCAAGGATTTTGGGATAAAAGATCAAGGACTCCGAAAAAAGAGACACATGTAATGTGTCTCTACAAAACAAAGGATAACGTAGAGGCGCATCACATGCGTCTCCTGTAGGAGTTCTTTAAACAATGATACTCAGGTTACCTATTTTACAATATAAATTAGGAACTTTAACTTATCAATACAAATGCAGGCGGTTTGGGAGGTAAAATCGCCATCTGCACAAAAAATACATCTGCCTCGTTAATTAAATAATGAACTTTAAAACAACCTAATAAAATGGCAACTAATAATGTAAAGCAAATACATAGTTTCGGACAAAGCATCTGGCTTGATTTTATTGATCGGGAGATCATGGCATCCGGAAAGTTAAAAAAACTGATCGACGAAGATGGTGTTAGAGGCGTAACCTCAAACCCGGCCATTTTTGAAAAAGCCATCACCAGCAGCTCCGATTACGATAATGATATTGTAGAGCTGTCAAAAACTACCGACGACAATGAGCAGCTGTTTTTTGGCCTTGCTGTAAAAGACATCCAACAGGCCACCGACCTGTTTAAAGGTATCTATACCGAATCAAACAAAGTTGATGGTTATGTGAGCCTGGAAGTTTCTCCGTTTTTAGCTTTGGATACCGAAGGTACAGCCAAACAAGCCGAAGAACTTTGGAAAAAAGTTGACCGTAATAATGTGATGATCAAAATTCCGGGAACTCAGCCTGGTTTAGCAGCCATCAGGCAGTCGATCGCTAAAGGTATCAACATCAACGTAACCTTGTTATTTGGTTTAGAGCGTTATGAAGCCGTTACCGAAGCCTACATTTCTGGTTTAGAGGATCATTTGGCCGCTGGTCACGAGATCGCTCATATTGCATCAGTAGCCAGTTTTTTCCTGAGCCGTATCGACGTTATTGTTGATCCGCTGCTGGAAGCTAAAGGCGAAAAAGACCTGGTTGGCGAAGTAGCTATCGCATCTGCAAAAAAAGCATACGAAATTTACAAAAGAGTGTTCAGTACCGAAAGATGGAAAAAACTGGAAGCTAAAGGCGCTCAGCCACAACGTTTGCTTTGGGCAAGTACCGGCAGCAAAAACCCGGCTTTCAAAGACACTAAATATGTGGAGGCCCTTATCGGTCCGGATACTGTAGATACCGTTCCTTTGGAAACTGTTGACGCTTTCCGCGATCATGGTATCGCTGCAAACACACTGGAAAGTGGTTTGGATAAAGCAACCGCTACTTTGGCTAAACTAAAAGATCTTGGAATTGACCTGGACGCCATCACCCAGCAACTGGAAGACGAAGGCATCGAGAAATTCAACAAGCCGTTTGAAAAATTATTAAACGCTATCGAGGAGCAAAAAAGCAAAGTAAGCTAATTGCCCCATGGAAGCAGCAAATATTAAAATCCTCTTTTTTGACGTTGGGGGCATTTTGCTCACCAATGGCTGGGGGCGCGATTCGCGTAAGCTGGCCTGCGAAAAATTTGGTCTTGATCAGGCCGAAGTGAACGAGCTGCACAATTTCATTTTCAACGTATATGAAATTGGCAGTATCACGCTTGACCAATACCTGGATACGGTGATTTTTAACCACCCGCGCGATTTTGTTCGCGAGGACTTTAAGGAGTTCATGTACTCCCAGTCGGTTGAACTGGGCGAAACACTAGCCTGGCTCAAGGAGTGGAAGAAAGATTGTGGTTTCCGCATCATTTCGCTAAACAACGAAGGCAAGGAACTGAACGATTACCGGGTTAAAAAATTCAAGCTGCATGAGTGCTTTGATGCTTTTGTGTCATCGTGCGAGGTTAAAATGCGCAAGCCCGATCCGGGTATCTGGCAGCTGGGTTTGGGTATAGCCCAGGCTTCGCCGCAGCAATGCGTGTATTTTGACGATCGTATCATGTTTGTGAATACGGCCCAGAAACTGGGGATCCGATCGTTCCAGCACACCGATTTCGAGACCACCAAAAAAATATTAGAAGATCTAAAAAAAGAAAATGGTCATTAAGTCATTAGCCTCACCCTGCCCTCTCCAAAGGAGAGGGTTCAAAAAATATAGAGTCAAAGGCCTCTCCTTTGGAGAGGATTATTACATGAGGGCTTCGCCGTTTAGGTGAGGCTAATGAACTAAAGGGAACCAATAAACTAAAACAATAAAATGAGCGCAACAAACAATAAATATGCTTTCGGTATGATAGGCCTGGGCGTTATGGGCCGTAGCTTGCTGCTGAACATGGCCGACCATGGTTTTGCAGTAGCCGGGCATGATAAAGATGCCGCTAAAGTAGCATCACTAAACGATGAAGCCGGCGACCGTGCCGCCAAAGGATTTGGAGATGTAAAGGAATTTGTCCAAAGTTTAACTACTCCGCGTGCCATCATGATGCTGGTACCGGCCGGTAAAATTGTGGATAGTGTTATTGAAGAACTAACTCCGCTATTGGAGAAAGGCGATATATTGATCGACGGCGGTAATTCGCACTTTACCGATACCAATCGCCGTGTGGAAGAACTGGAAGCCATTGGCCTGCATTTCTTTGGTATGGGTGTTTCTGGTGGCGAAGAAGGCGCGCGCCGTGGCCCGAGCATGATGCCGGGTGGCGATAAAGATGCCTATAATGTAATGAAGCCTATTTTTGAGGCCATTGCCGCCAAAGTTGATGGCGTACCTTGCGTAACCTATATTGGTCCGGGTGCATCTGGTCACTTTGTAAAAATGGTGCACAACGGTATCGAGTATGGTATTATGCAGCTGATTGCTGAAACCTACGAGATCCTGAAAAAAGGTTTGAAACTTCACAACGACGAGATCGGTAAAATTTTTGCCGAATGGAACGAAGGTCGTCTGCAATCGTTCCTGCTGGATATCACCAAGGATATTTTCAAATTCAAAGCGCCGGGTACTGATCATCTATTGTTAGATGATATTAAGGACGAAGCCCGTGCCAAAGGTACTGGTAAATGGACATCGCAAGTGGCTATGGACCTGCAGGCTCCTATCCCAACGGTTGATACCGCGGTATCAATGCGCGATCTGTCGAAATACAAACAACTGCGCGAAAAAGCGGCTGCATTGTACGCCAAAGATCCAATTGTGCTTGATGCTGATAAAGACGAGCTGATAGCAGCTTTGGAGCAGGCCTTCTATTTCACCATGATCATCAGCTACGCGCAAGGCATGCATTTGCTTTCAAACGCGTCGACAGAGTATAAATATGATCTGCACCTGGGCGAAATTGCCAAGATCTGGAGAGGCGGCTGTATCATCCGTTCAAAATTCCTGAACGATATATTTAAAGCTTACGAAAAAGATGCCAACCTGGAACACCTGCTGCTGGATTCCAACGTACAGAGCATAGTGGAAAGCGTGGTACCGGGCATCAGAAAAGTATTATCAAAAACTATTGCTGCCGGGGTAGCTGCACCAGCCTACGCCGCATCATTAAGTTACTTTGATGCTTTCCGCAGTGCAAGGATGCCATCAAACCTGATCCAGGCTCAGCGCGACTATTTCGGCGCGCACACCTACGAGCTGATCGGCAAAGAAGGTACCTTCCATACGCAATGGTCGCCAGAAAGCTAGTATCAAGTAGCGAGTATCAAGTATCAAGACATATTGTGATTTTGATGCTTGATACGCGTTATTCGATACTTACAAAAAGAAGTCTTGATACTTGATACTAACTACTTGATACTAAGAGAATGAGCACACAAACTAAATCAGATCCTACTATATTCATCATTTTTGGTGGCACGGGGGATTTAAATTCACGGAAAATTGCGCCGGCCCTTTATAATCTATTTTTAGATGGATGGCTGCCAAAACAATATTCCATTATAGGAACCGGTCGTACCAAACTTACCGACGAACAATTCCGCGAGAATCTGCATAACGATATCAACCAGTTTTCGCGCAGTGGTAAAGTCGACGAAAAAAAATGGGCCGACTTTGTAAAAAACATCTATTACCAGGTATCGGACGCCAACGATTTTGAAACTTACAAAGAGTTTGGCAAACGTATCGAAAAACACAATACGGAATGGAAAGCTAAAGCCAACGTTATATTTTACCTGGCTGTGGCGCCAAACTTCTTCCCGATCATCGCGTCGAACATATCAAAAGCCAAACTGGCCGATGATAAAAAACGCGTAAGGATCATCATCGAGAAACCATTTGGGCACGATCTGGAAACTGCCAAAGAGCTGAACAAATTATTGTCGGGTATTTTTGACGAGTCACAGATCTACCGTATCGACCATTACCTGGGTAAAGAAACCGTTCAGAATATCATGGCTTTCCGCTTTGCCAACTCCATCATGGAGCCGCTGTGGAACCGTAACTATATTGAGCACGTACAGATCTCGGTTACTGAGCAACTGGGTGTAGAAGAGCGTGGTGACTATTATGACGGATCGGGCGCTATGCGCGATATGATCCAGAATCACTTGTTGCAATTACTTTGCCACGTGGCCATGGAGCCACCGGTAAGCTTTAATGCCGATGAAGTGCGCGACCGCAAGGTTGACGTACTGAAAGCCATGCGCAGGTTTAGTCCGGAGGATGTGCGTAATTCGGCTGTTAGGGGCCAGTACGGCAGCGGCTGGATGAAAGGTAAAGAAGTACCGGGCTATCGCGAAGAGCCAAAAGTAAACCCGGAATCAAACACCGAAACTTTTGCCGCTATCAAATTCTTTATTGATAACTGGCGCTGGCAGGGTGTTCCGTTTTACCTGCGTACAGGCAAACGCATGCACCAGTCCTCATCGGTTATTACCATCCAGTTTAAGGATGTACCTCACCTGATATTCCCTACCGAAGCCGCCGAAAGCTGGCAGCAAAACAGGCTCATCATCAGCATACAGCCCGAAATGAGCATCCGTTTACAAGTACAGGCCAAACGCCCGGGTATTGATATGGTGCTGAATGCTGTGGATATGGTGTTTGACTATAAAGGTACCTATACCAACCAGGCGCCTGAAGCATACGAAACACTGATATTGGATACTATGCTGGGCGATCAAACCCTGTTTATGCGTGGCGACCAGGTAGAAGCTGCATGGGAACTGGTTATGCCGATCCTGAGCACCTGGCAAAATAAAAAGAGCCTGAATTTCCCTAACTATTCTGCCGATTCATGGGGACCGGAAGCCGCCGAAGCATTAATTGCCCGCGACGGATTTACCTGGTTCACCCTGCCGGTAAATGGGAAGAAAAGTTAATAAAAGTCTGAAATTCTAAGTCTGGAGTCTTAAGTTCTGAATCAAAAGTTTTTACTTGAGGCTCCGGGCTTAAGACTCTCGGCTTAAAACTCAAAACTCAAATATGAAATTGAATATTTCTAATACTGCCGACGAAGTATTAATCGCCCTGGCAGATTATTTTGTTAAAATAGGTAACGAATCCATCACCGCGAGGGGTAAATTTACGGTGGCCTTGTCGGGCGGTAGCTCACCAAAAAAATTGTATGAGCTGCTGGCATCTACCTCCTACGCCGACCAACTGGATTGGGAAAAAGTATTTTTCTTTTTTGGCGATGAGCGTAACGTACCGCAGGACCATAAGGACAGTAATTACCTGATGGCTAAAAAGGCGCTGTTTGAGCCTTTACTGATCAGTCCGGCCAATGTGTATGCTGTTGATACCACTTTTGAACCGGCAGAAGCCGCGGCTAAATACTGGACCCTGATCAGCACATTTTTTGACGAAGATGAGCCAAACTTTGACCTGATATTATTAGGCCTGGGTGATAATTCGCACACTGCATCGTTATTCCCGCATACACCGGTATTGCATGATACCAAACCTGGCGTAAAAGAAGTTTGGCTGGAAGATCAGCAGGTTTGGCGCATTACGCTGAACGCCCCGCTGATCAACGAAGGCCGTTATATCGCGTTCCTGGTTTATGGTGAAGGTAAAGCCATTGCCGTACATCATGTACTGGAAGATGCCGAGGATATTGAAGAATATCCAGCCCAACTGATCGATTCTATCGCCGGCGAAACCCTCTGGTTTTTAGACGAAGCCGCCGCTGCTGACTTGGAAGAACAGGAGTAATGATACATCGCGCAGAGTCGACTCACCCGGTCGTCGCTGCGCTCGACCACCCTCTCTTCGCCTTTGGCGAAAAGAGGGAATTAAAAAACGTAGAGACGCATCACATGCGTCTCTTTTTTATGCGAAAATATACTTGTCATCCTGAACGCAGTGAAGGATCTTCTTCGCTATGTATCGCCGGCTTGTCATCCGAAGAAGATCCTTCGTTCCTCAGGATGACAATTTTGTTTTTGATCATAAAATCACGTTGATCCTTTAATCCTAAAATCATGGTTCAGACAGCATACCATTTGACCGGTTTGTAATTTTGAAGATATATCCTGACCCTGATTCAAACTCATCAAAAACTGCTAAAACCATACAGAAATTTGTTAAAAAGTGTTAAAATGGCCTGTTTTTGAATAAATCTTGATGATAAACCAGACCAAAACGTATTGGAATTTGTTAAAATGTAGGGTCGAAATGACCTTTCATAGACAATGCAGATTTGCATCGAGGTTTGAATTTTGTAACTTTGGGTATGGCAACAGAAACACTCGAAGATTTTTACCGCAATAAATTTGACTGGCTGCCCGATAACCTGCAGCAAAACATAGGTCACTTTAACGTTTTCAGGATTGAGGACTGCATCGGCCCCAACGCTAAACCGGTTACTTATAGCCGCAGGAGTTTTTATAAGATCAGTTTGATGCGTGGTGAAAACATCATTCACTATGCCGATAAAAGCATTACACTGTCGGGTACTTCGCTGATGTTTTTTAGTCCGCATGTGCCTTATACCTTTGAGAATATGTCTGATGACCGGTCGGGCTTCTTCTGTATCTTTACCGAAGCTTTCTTTACCGAACGTTTCAGGGGGGGCCTGGGCGAGCTGCCGATGTTTGCCTTGGGTGCCAAGCCGGTATATAGCCTGAATGATGACCAGGATCGCTATGTGACCGGATTATTCACCAAAATGATGGACGAAATAGGCTCCGACTACGATTTTAAATATGACCTGATCCGCAATTACGTGACCGAAGTGGCCTATTACGCCCTCAAAACGCAGCCATCAGAAAACGTATATAAACACGCCGACGCCAAAAGCCGCATCACCTCGGTATTTACGGAGCTACTGGAGCGCCAGTTCCCGATAGAAAACCCGGCACAGCGGTTTGCCCTGCGCTCGGCTAATGATTTTGCCCAGCGCCTTTCCGTACACGTAAACCACCTGAACAGGGCCATCCGCGAAACCACCGGCAAAACCACCACCGACCATATTGCCGATCGTTTGCTGAGTGAAGCCAAATCACTCCTTAAACACACCGACTGGAATATATCAGAAATAGGCTATTGCCTGGGTTTTGAAGAGGCTACGCATTTCAATAACTTTTTTAAGAAACAAACCCAGCTTACGCCATCGTCGTTCAGGAACGTGTAAGTTTTACTTTTGTCATCCTGAGCGATAGCGAAGGATCTTCTTCGCCATGCTGGTCGCTTAATAGATACTTCACTGCGTTCAGTATGACAAATCTATTTTTCATCCTTTTTGTTGCGAAGCAGCAGAGAGGGAGCCCAGTGAAGCGCCGGCGGGCTGAGTCGTCTGCGATATACGATCTCGAATTGCTGTAATCCATTTGTTTTCGTCGCCGCAATTCGTTATATTTGTTATAACCGCGCTATATAACTCTCCTCAAAGCAAAACTAAAACATACAGCAAAATTCAAATTGTTTGAATTTTGTAACCATTGGTTTGATTAGCGTAATGCACAGGCCTGCCTGGTAGGCTAACTTTGTTCTATCAATTAGAACAAAAATGGACAACAACAAAAAAGTATGGTTTATTACTGGTGCCTCCAAAGGATTTGGGCTCAGTTTAGTTAAACAATTACTGGATGCTGGTCAGCTTGTTGCCGCCACCTCCAGGAATCAAGAGGAGTTAATAAAAGCAGTTAACACCCAAAACAATAATTTTTTACCGCTACAGGTTGATCTGGTAAACGAAGCCAGTGTATCCCTGGCCCTGCAGCATACCTATGAATTTTTTGGTCAGATAGATGTAGTGATCAACAATGCCGGTTATGGCATAGGCGGCGCTATTGAAGAATTGACCGATAAAGAAACCCGCCAGGCATTTGATGTCAACGTATTTGCCACTCTCAACGTGATCAGGTTTGTGATGCCTTATCTGCGTAAGCAACGGTCGGGCCATATCATGAACATATCCTCTATTGCAGGAATTGCTCCGGGTACAAGCTTTGCCATTTATAGCGCTGCTAAATACGCCGTAGTTGGTTTATCAGAGGTGCTTGCTGCCGATGTAAGATCACTTGGTATTAAAGTTACCGTAGTGGCCCCGGGTGCTTTCAGGACTAATTTCCTGACACCTGATTCGCTGAGCCTTACCGAAAACCCAATAGCTGATTATGTGGATGTACGGGAAACGCATGCCAAATACCTGAAAATGGATGGTGAGCAGGCTGGTGATCCGGAAAAAGCTGCAGCGTCTATCATCAAAGTAGCCGGTTTAGAAAACCCACCGCTGTATTTGTTGTTAGGTGGCGATGCTTACAACCGGGCTTTAAGCAAATTGGATTCGCTGTACAAAGAGATCCACGAGTGGGAAGATCTTACCTGCTCAACCGATTTTTAATAATATGCTTTCAACCCTGTATTTATCTATAAAAACATCTAAAAATTAAAAAAATGAGCAATAATAAAGTTTGGTTTGTAACCGGCGCCTCCAAAGGCCTGGGACTCTCTTTAGTAAAAAAACTATTAAAAGAAGGTTATCGTGTTGCGGCAACGTCCAGGAACCTGAGCGATCTGAGTAAAGCGGTCGATAACTATAGCGATCAGTTTTTGCCGCTGGCTGTGAATATCAAAAACGAAGAAAGCGTACAAGAAGCCATTGAACTGACTGTAAGCACCTTTGGTAAAATTGATGTGGTCGTAAACAATGCCGGTTATGGCCTTATTGGCGGCCTGGAAGAATTAACCGACCAGGAAGCACGTGATAATTTTGAAGTGAACGTATTCGGTTCCTTAAACGTGATCCGCAAGGCATTGCCTTATCTGCGTGAGCAGCAGTCAGGTCATATCCTCAATATATCATCCATAGGTGGCTTTACAGGCAGCTTTCCTGGTTTCGGCATCTATTGCGCTACCAAGTTCGCGGTGAATGGTTTTTCAGAATCATTAGCCGAAGAAGTAAAGCCATTCGGTATTAAAGTAACTATCGTACAGCCGGGATATTTCCGCACCAGTTTCCTGTCAGAAGGTTCATTGGTAGCGCCGAAACACCAGATAGACGCTTATCAGAATGTGCGTGCTTCGCAAAACCTGCACCAGAACGAATTGGATCAGCAGCAAGCCGGAGATCCGGATAAAGCAGCAGAGGCTATGATTGAAATTGTAAATGCCGAAAATCCGCCGCTTAATTTGTTTTTGGGCGAGGATGCCTACAATGCGGCAAATAATAAAATAGCTGCGGTTCAAAGCGATTTGGAAACCTGGAAAGAATTAACAACCTCAACAGCAATAGTATAAATATGGAAAAGGATCAACATATAGGCGTTTGGGTAACAAGTGATGGTTACATACGCCATGAGTTATTACCAAACGGCCGCTATGTTGAGGGTCGTGGTAATAGGAAGGTAGCCTACACCGGTTTTTACAGCATCAGGGGCAGGCATATCGAATACCTGGACGATACCGGATTTACCGCCGACGGCGATTTTGACGGCAACATATTTTACCACGCCGGTATGGTTTTGTATAAAGAATCGGCTTAAAAGCCCGGCATAGCCGGGCTTGCCTTTGCGCTAAAGAATTGTATTTAATATGGTATCTTCACAAAAGGTATCCTGTTAAGATACAGTGGAATAGCATGATCAAATGGTGTAGCTTCTGTATATATGTTCTATGGCTGGGTATGATAACTCCAATTCAGGCCCAGGAGAAAAAGCCGGTTATCGCTTTTGTGAGTGATACGCAGGCCCCTCTGTTGATCGAGCATGTGATCCGTAAACTACATCACAATACCAGGGCAACAGAGCTCATCTTCCATGACATTATTAATAGTCATCCTTCAAGTTTATTTATACTGGGCGATGTGGTATCATTAGGCTATCAAAACAGCAAATGGCGAAAAATAGATGTCTATCTCCGGGCATGCAGGCAAAATCATATTCCCGTTTACGCCTTACTGGGTAACCATGAGCTCATGCTCCATGTGCACAAAGGAGCAGCACAATTTCAATCGAGATTCCCGGTGCATAGCCCTGCCGGCTATGTAGAAGTTGTTGATTCTGTAGCGGTGGTTTTGCTCAACTCCAATTTTAATAAAATGCCGGATTCCCTGATCAGCAAGCAGGACAATTGGTACACCCATACCATGCACCATTTAGATGAGGACGAAGCGGTAAAATGGGTGATCGTTGGTTGCCACCATTCGCCTTATACCAACAGTAAAGTAGTTACACCATCAGAGTTGGTACGTCAAAAATTTGTTCCGGCTTTTGTAAAGTCAAAAAAGGGGATACTTTTTCTCTCCGGGCACTCCCATAATTTCGAACATTTTACCCAGCAGGGAAAAGATTTCCTGGTGATCGGTGGAGGGGGCGGTCCTCATCAACCCCTGTTCCGTAAAGAGATAACACCAGATATTTCGGCTAATTATAAGCCCCTATTTCATTATTTAGAAGTAGAACGGTATCACGATTCTGTAAAGGTTGTTTCGCGACAGTTAAAAAATGATTTTTCGGGTTTTACTGATGGATTAACTTTTTATGTGCATCACTTTTGATAAATAGATAGATTAATACACCGTTGTTGAGGTTTAAATTATGAAATTGGTAATAATGCATATCATCTCTAAAAAGGTTTGCTAATGAAAGCTGGCTTTTTTTACCTTTATGAAAATCTAACCCCAATATAATATGAGTTTTCAAGACCAGATCAGTTCGATATTTGTGGAGGAAAGCCAAATACCGGCCGAATTCCAGATAACAGAAGTGCATCAGCGTGAATACCTGTGTGATGGTGAGATGAAGCCCTGGAACGGGCCTGTGACCGAAGTGTATTCTCCTGTTTGTTTCCCCGGCCCGGATGGGTTTAAACGCAAGCTAATAGGCACTTATCCTATTTGCACCGAAACAGAAGCCAACGACGCCCTGGAGGCAGCCATTACCGCCTACGATAATGGCCGTGGCGAATGGCCTACCATGAGTATTGATGGCCGCATCAAATGTATGGAGCGTTTCATCTATAAAATGATTGAACAGCGCAGCCTGGTGGTAAAGCTCCTGATGTGGGAGATTGGTAAATCATATGGCGATTCGGCAAAGGAATTTGACCGCACCATCGAGTACATCAACGCTACTATTGATGCCCTGAAGGCACTCGACCGCAAATCATCCCGCTTTGAAATGGCCGAAGGACTGATCGCCCAGATCCGTCGCTCACCCCTGGGTGTGGTGCTGTGTATGGGGCCGTTCAACTACCCGCTTAACGAAACTTTTACAACCCTGATACCCGCCCTTATCATGGGCAATACCATTTTATTTAAACCACCTAAGCATGGTACGCTGTTGCATTACCCGCTGTTAAGGGCCTTCCAGGAATCGTTCCCTAAAGGTGTGGTGAATACCGTTTATGGACGCGGCGCGGTAGTTACCCCCGGCTTAATGCAAACCGGCAAGGTGAATGTATTGGCCTTTATCGGCTCGAGCAAAGTAGCTAATGACCTGAAAAAGCGTCACCCTAAAATAAACCGTTTACGGGCAGTGTTGAGCCTGGATGCCAAAAACGCGGCTATCGTTACCAAAAATGCCGATCTGCAACTGGCCGTGAGCGAATGTGTTTTAGGCGCGCTGTCATTTAACGGACAGCGTTGTACAGCCATCAAAGTGATATTTGTACATAAAGATATAGCCGATGAGTTTTTAAAACTATTAAGTGAGGCCGTATCCAAACTAAAATTTGGTTTACCATGGGATAAGGACGTAAAGCTTACTCCAATGCCTGAGCCTAATAAGGCTGAGTCGCTAACAGAAATGGTGGATGATGCCATAACTCATGGCGCGAAAATTATCAATGAAAATGGCGGCGAAAGCGTAGCTTCGTTCTATTACCCGGCTATAGTTTACCCGGTGAACGAAAAAATGAAGCTGTATCGCGAAGAGCAGTTCGGTCCGGTGATCCCGGTGATCCCGTTTGAGTCGATAGAGGAACCTATTGAATACCAGATCGATTCGCCGCATGGTATGCAGGTGAGTATATTCAGTAACGATGCCCAGGAGATCTCATCACTGATAGATCCTTTTGTAAACCTGGTAAGCCGCGTGAATATCAACTGCCAGTGCCAGCGTGGGCCCGATGTGTTTCCATTTACCGGTCGTAAGGACAGTGCCGAGGGTACCCTGTCGGTATTTGACGCGCTGCGGGCATTCTCCATACGCTCATTGGTAGCTACTAAACTAAACGAGACCAATAAACAAATTATCAATGAAATTGTGAACGGCAGCGATTCCAATTTCCTGAGTACTAAATTTATATTGTAGCGCATTTTTATATTCGTAAAAAGCGACGCTCCAGGCGTCGCTTTTTTTATGAAATGGGAATTTTTTAAAGGATATATTAATGAATAAATAAAAAATATGTCAATTCGGTTGCCGTATAAATAAAATCTATATGGTATAGATTTTACGAATTAAACGCTTGTTTTAAAAGTTCTATATTTGCGGAAATAATAAAAAAAGAGCTAATATGTTAACGATAGGACAAAAATTCCCTCAATTTTCTAAAACTGCTGTAGTAAGTCTTGAAAAAGGTAAAGAGTTTGAAACACTAACTTCTGAGTACCTGGTGAATGACGATAACGTGTGGACAGTAATGTTCTGGTGGCCAAAAGATTTCACTTTTGTGTGCCCAACAGAAATTGCTGAATTCAACAAAAACTATGGTGAGTTCCGTGATCGTGAAACCCGTTTAATTGGTGCATCTACAGATTCTGAATTTGTACACGCTGCCTGGAGACGTGATCATGATGATCTGCGCGATCTGAAATTCCCAATGCTTGCCGATACTTCAAAATCATTGGCTGAAGACCTGGGTATATTAGAGCCAACCGAAAAAATTGCCTACCGTGCTACTTTCATTATCGATCCTACCGGTATCATCCGTTGGGTATCAGTTAACGACTTAAGCGTTGGCCGTAATGTTAAAGAGGTTTTACGTGTACTTGATGGGTTACAAACAGATGAGCTTTGTCCTTGCAACTGGGAAAAAGGACAAGAAACGCTTACCGTTTAATACCCCTATTATATTATATGTCCCCGTACAGAAAATTTGTGCGGGGATTTTTTTTAAGCAGAAAGCCAATTATTAAGCTGAAAGCTTAAGGCACAAAGCCAAAAGCTGTTTCCGCCGCCATCATTTAATCAGAGCTTTAAGCCTTCGGCTTTCTGCTTTAAGCTAAAAACAAAAAACATGAACGAAAGTACCGAAGTGATCCAGGAACTGCTGGAAAGTATTGGAATAGATAAAAACTACAGAACAGAGGCCCTTATCCTGCTTGAAAAAGGCGAATCGCGTTACCTGCGTGATCTGAAGCTGAATTTTACAAGCACGCTTACATCGGTCCATTTAACCGCTAAAGAGTGCGCCTTACTGGGATTGAGCACTGCTGTTAATAATAATAACACCCCGCTTACTGTGTTCTTCACTAAATATGCGCAGGAACAAGGCGCCGACGCTGCTGAAATAGCCGAAGCCGTTGGTTGCGCCTCTTTACTGGCCTCGAACAATGTATTCTACAGGTTCAGGCATTTTACCCAGAAAGAAAAATATACCCAGATCCCGGCACGCATCCGTATGCAGCTGATGATGAAACCGGTAACAGGCAAGGAGTTTTTTGAATTAATGAGCCTGGCCATATCCGCGGTTAATGGTTGCGAGATGTGTGTGAATGCCCACGAAGATTCATTGATAAAATTATCTACTACCGAGGAGCGTATTTTTGACGCTGTACGTATCGCATCACTAATAACATCAACCGGGAAGCTAATTTTTTAAGTTTCCGGATAGAATTTTCACAAAAAAAAGACATGAGATTTACAAATTTCATGTCTTTTTCATAAATTATGCGTAATTGCTTAATTTAATTTGCGTTTGTTAATTAAAAACTTCTAAATTTATACCTAAGATTAAACGCCCCCTTGATCTGCAAAATCTTTTCATAAAGCAAAGTGTTGACAGGGGGTAGTACTTAAATTTTAATTGTTAATTTTTTTTGGGGAAAGCCGTTCCTGGTAATAGAGGAACGGCTTTTATCGTTTTATTAATGCGCGTCTACCGGCATTTTAACAGCCTTTTTAAACGGCTGCAGATACAGTAACGGTATCGAGAATAACATCACTAAACCCGATATCCAGTAGGCATCATCATAAGTTAACAGCAATACCTGCTTGGTAACGGCACCTTCTACCGCTCCATAAGCCATACGGGTAGCATCAATCAATGAATGTCCCTTAGCCATAAAACCATGCAGGTATGTATTAAACCGGTCAGTAAACGCCGGGTTGGTAGCCGTAACGTTGGTTAAAAGGTTATTACGGTGTACGCCCTGCCTGATGTGGATAATAGTAGTAAGGGTAGCAATACCAAATGAACCGCCTAACTGGCGCATCATATTGTTTAAGCCGGTTCCCTGACCAACTTCGGGGCCTTTCAGATCGGCGATGGCCAATGTGGTTAATGGTACAAATAATAAAGCCATACCTACACCGCGTATTACCAGTGGGATAAAAAAGTTTCCTGTGCCCATGGCCAATGTGGAGTTACTTAGCATGGTGGTGAACACAAAGAACAGGAACATACCCGCGGTTGCCATAAACTGGGCAGGGATACCTTTATTAAGCATCTTACCTATAAATGGCATCATGATGATGGTACATAACCCGCCCGGAAACAGGATCTCGCCCGTTTGTTGTGCCGTAAAGCCCAACAGGTTTTGACAAAATACCGGGAACACGAATACCGATCCATATAAACCAAAACCGAGTATAAAGGAGGTGAACATACCTACGGCGAAACTTCGGTGCCTTAATATGGCAAAGTTCACTATCGGGTAATCTATGCTCATTTCGCGCCATATAAAAAGGATCAATCCTAATATGGCTGTAATGGTAAGCACTGTTATATAAGGTGTGGCAAACCAATCTTCCGATTCGCCTTTTTCTAATATGGTTTGTAAACTACCTACCGCAATTGCCAGCAAGCCAATACCCCACCAGTCAACAGGTTTCCCTTTCTCGTCCTTGGGTGTTTCGCGTACAAAGGTGTAAGCGAAGAATGCGGCAAGGGCGCCCACCGGTATGTTTACATAAAATATCCAGCGCCATGATGAGTGGTCGGTGATGTAACCACCAATAGTAGGCCCTACAGTAGGCCCTACCACCGCGCCTAAACCAAATAACGCGGTAGCTGTACCAATTTGTTCGCGCGGCCAGGTCTCGATCAGGATGGCCTGTGAGGTTGATATTAAGCCCCCACCTGCTATACCCTGTAATATCCTGAACAATACCAGCTCATTTAAGTTGGTTGCGTTACCGCATAAAAACGAGGCAATGGTGAAAACGATAATTGATGTTATAAAGTAGTTTTTACGCCCGAAACGGCTTCCCAGCCAACCTGACATAGGAAGCACAATTACGTTTGCTACAGCGTAACCGGTAACTACCCAGGCAATATCCTCCAGTGTAGCGCCAAGGTTACCCTGTATATCGGGCAGCGATACGTTCACTATCGTGGTATCAATAAGCTCCAGCAACGAAGCTATGATAACCGTGATGGTGATGATCCATTTTTTAAAGCCTGTTTCAGCCATGTTATTTATCCTTTAATTACAGATACCTTTACGCTCATTCCCGGGCGTAATTTTTCAAGGGTCGCTTTGTCAGCGTTTATTTTTATTTTAACAGGAACGCGTTGTACAACTTTTACAAAGTTACCGGTAGCATTATCCGGTGGCAGTAAAGAGAACTTGGCACCAGTAGCAGGCGAAAAGTTATATACGGTACCTTCCAGTTTCAGATCAGGGAAAGCATCAACATCGATGTCAACTTTCTGACCGCTTGCCATGCCATTCAACTGTGTTTCTTTAAAGTTGGCAGTGATGTACAGGCTGTTATCATTAATGATCGAGAACAGTGTTTGTCCGGCTTGTACTAATTGACCCAATTGGATGCTTTTTTTAGATACCAGGCCACCAGCTGGTGCTTTAATGGTGGTATAAGTTAATTGCAGTTTAGCAAAATCAATGTCAACCTGCTTTTGAGTTACACCAGTGTTGGTTACCTTTAACTGGCTGCGTGTAGTACCAATTTGTTCCTGGGCCGATTTGTATTGATCTTGTGAAGCGCGCAGGTTAGCTTTAGCTACATCCAGATCAGATTTAGCCTGATCAAATTGTTGCTGGGTTACAGAGCCATCTTTTACCAGGTTGGCATAACGGTTGTAATCCTTTTGTACTTTATCTAAACGGGCAACATTTGATGCAACCTGTGCTCTCGCGCTTGATGAATTAGCCTCGTTAGCATAGATCTGTGATTGATTTACGTTAATGCCGGCACTTGCACCTACCTGGGCGGCTTGTGCCTGCTCCAGTTTAACTTTATAGTCACGGTCATCTATCTTAACCAGTACTTGGTCGGCGTTCACATGGGTGTTCTCTTCAAAATAGATCGAATCAACATAGCCGCCAACGCGGGTAACCACCGGGCTGATATCACCGTCGATCTGCGCGTCGTCGGTATCAATGTGTTTACCGAAGTATATATATTCTTTGATACCAAAAATGATACCGCCAATAAGTAATATGCCTAATATGATAGGGATAACTTTATTCGGTTTCTTTTTAGGTGTTTGTTCCTGAGTTTCGTGTTCCTTTGCCATTGTATATAGTATTGATTGGTTTAGTATTATTGTTTGTTAATTTTTCCAGTTGATTTTAATAGGGTATAGTAAGCCAAACCTGCATCGGCTTTGGCCAGTTCCAGGTTGATCTGGGCCTGATAAAGCAAGGTTTCGGCATCGGCACGATCTGTTGCTGATGATATATTGCTCTTATATTTCGAGTCCAATATTTTATT
>Ga0207671_10002419_pt1 | contig 19996 bp, 25 predicted proteins | sample KBSC24metaG_FD_184352 | JGI IMG/M metagenome (GOLD analysis project Ga0207671, IMG submission 184352) | Corn rhizosphere microbial communities from Kellogg Biological Station, Michigan, USA - KBS C2-4 metaG (SPAdes) (version 2) | ecosystem: Host-associated > Plants > Roots > Rhizosphere > Soil... | reverse complement strand
TTGTTCTTGCGGGCTGTGGAGGTGGCGGTGGCGGCGGCGGCGGTGGCGACAACACAAATCTACCATTGACCCTGTCGGTCGCTGCCATCGGCAAGACGGTAGCCCAAATCGATCTGCCGACCACTGTGACCGTCAATGCGTCTGTCCAGGGCACCACGACGGCTTCGACGCTTTACATCATCATTGTTGACCCGACTGCAACATTCACCGGCGTACCGGCCGTAACCCAAAACGGGCCGATGCAGTACCAGGCATCCTTGAGGCTGTCCAATGACCTCACGTTCGGCACTCATTCCGGCACCCTGCAGGTTTCAATCTGCGGCGATGCCGCCTGCGCCAACGTTCTGGGCAAAACTACAGCGCCATTCACAATTACCGTCGCTCAGAATCCCATGGTCACGGGTACCTGGTCGCGCACTTCCATCAGCCTTGCAGCCGTCAGCGGCGATCCGCCCGCCAGTTGGGCAATCAACCTGTTGACGCCCAACGAGCCATATATACCGTACGCACAATTCTCCGATCCCGCGAACATAGTGAGTGTCGCAGGCGGCTCGCAGACCTTACTGGCGCCCTGGGGTCTATCGACAGTTCAACTGACGGTGGCTTCGACCGTTGCCCCGGGAACCTATACCGGCAACCTCAACATGGTTTACTGCCGCGACCAGCCGTGCAAGCAGATGTACGGCGGTATCACCCAACTGCCGTACTCCGTCGTGGTGTATCCCGCGTCCAACACCAAGGCGCTGACGCCACTGAGTGGAGCCGCAGATTGGCCGGTATGGCAAGGCTCGCCCGCACATACGGGCTACGTTCCTGTGACCCTGAACGCCGCTAATTTCACTCCCCGTTGGAAATGGAGCCTTCCCAATGCGGTGCTTTTCGTCACCGACGCACTCACGGCACCGGTAACCTCCGGCGGTAAAGTGTTCACTGCTGCTGCTCCCCAGGGTACCGTTACGCCCAACCTGTATGCCATCGACGAGATGAGCGGGCTTCCCGATTGGCAGCAGCCGATTCCGGACACAGGCAATTCACCGACCAACTTTCCTGACTCGAGTCCACCAGCGATTGCCGGTGGCAACGTGTACATAGCTCGCATCGTCGGTGCTGCCACTCCCCCGGTTGGTCAGTTCTTCGGATTTAGTGTAGCGGACGGTACGGCTGCGTTCGCACCTCAGACTTTCCCCAATGAGCCCGTTGAATTCAGCGAGCCGGTGTACCTGACGCCGCGTAATGGCACGATGCTGCTCGAAGTTGCGGATAGTCAGTTTAGCAAGTCGTTCGTGAAGGCCGATCTAACGACAGGGGTAACCACTCCCGAGTGGGCAACGTGTCCCGCAGCCGCCGGCGGGGCTTACGCGAACAGCGCTGCCGTCGATTCAAGTGGCAAGGGGTACCTCATTACGGGTAATGGGTTGCTCCTGCCAGACACCTGCGTAACCATCGCTTACAACTTACCTCTGACCATCGGAAGCGGTCCCGCGGTGGTTCCTGGCACCTCCGACGTGATTGCCGTTGGCAATGGCAATCTCGTCGATTTCGACACAACCACTCAACAGATCAAGTGGTCCGCCAACAAGTCCAATACGGACGACTTCGAAGGCACCGCGGCGATTGCGGGAACAACTGTTTATGCGCTGAACCAGGGGCAGGTACAGCTGGAGGCCCGGGATGAGAGCACCGGTCAAGTGCTCTGGACCTGGCACCCGCTCTGGCAAGACGAAACGGGCTTTCCGAGCAAAAATCTGGTGGTCACCAACAACCTGGTGTTCCTGAGCACCAATCAGCGCACGTATGCGATTGACACGACGACACATCAGATCGCCTGGATATACCCGTATTTGGCGAAGCACCTTGCAATCTCAGCCAACGGTGTTCTTTACATCCACAGACAGGGACTGGTGGCAGGCGCGTTCGGGGAATCGCTGGATGCTATTAACCTGCAGTAGCCGCAGGCAAATCGGCTATCGAACGACGGCAGAATCGTGCGATTTACAGCGCCGCAGTTTGGCGGGGGTGCGCATCAAACTAAGCAATGCCTCGTCGCGGATTTGATCCCGCCGATCCTCCCCTCGCCCACTGCCTGATTCCGGCGCGCAGCGCCGATAGCGGATCGAAATCCCCGGCCTCGGCCCTGGAGGAGCGCTCCCGACCCAATGCGGTCTGATCCGAATTTCCGCCATCTAGGCGCATTCTACGAGGCACCATAGATACGTTGGTACGCTGGAAGAATATCCCTTTCAAGAAACTTCACCATGTCCTCTAGTGACCTGATGATGCCATCCAAGCGTGATCGAAGCTCGGGTTCGGACGCCCAGAAGTCCGGCGGGGCTTCCACCACTGCATGCAACAAGTCGCCAGCGTAGTGGTCGCCGGCGACAAATGGATTCGCCTCCAACTTGTCCATCGCAAGCGGGACCAGATGCTTGAGCCCGATCTGCTGCAGGACGAGCATACGCACGTTCTCAGTCGTGAGTTCATTGAGCGGAACGCGCATGAGGCGCAGGCACTTCTGCGCTAAGGGTGTATCGGACTGCGCCGGTGGGGACACTGGCTGGCCTTCGAGTTGCTCCAAAGTTTGTGACATTCTTGAATGAGGCTGGGGCATTTTACCGGTCATCTAACGGTTGAGGTGAGAGGCCACGCAATGCGGCCGGCTATGCGCCCGACTTGCAAACTGATTCCCGCGCGCTCGGCGCGTTAGCGCATGAGCTTTCACGGTTCGCTCCGGCTGGATAGGCCCCCGCAAATAGGACGGCCAAACCGATGTGGAGCTCTGGTGGCCGCGATTGCCACCCGAGTTGCCTTCTACTACATCATTGTCGCCCGCTGATGTTGCAAAGGGATGGATCCCTCTATTGGGAAATGGTGGATGGACTTACCCTCGATCACCATCGTGGCGCCGTGTGTGACCCTCAGCGCGTATACGCCGTGCCCATATATCTCGCGCCTGCGGCAAACACGGCTCGATCCCCATCCGCCGCCTCTCTCTCCGGCCGGATCGCCCCAGCGGATCGAGATTCCGGCACACGGACGTGAGACCGGCCAGCAACTGCCCGCCGAGATGGCCCGACTCAATCGCGCCCTGCGCGTCGCTGCGAACACCCCGATTCCCCGCCGACGGATTCGATCCCACCGATCCTTCCCTCGGCGAGCCGTCGGATTCCGGGCGTGCAGCACCAAACGCGGGCCGATTTCTCCGATCGTCTCGACCAAAGGCCGGCTCTCGACCCGGATCAGAACGTGGCGAGCATCCGCTTCGACAGAAGTCAGACTTCCGCCCCCGCGCAATTCCAAACTAGTTTTGTCCCTCGAGAATAAAATCTCCGGTCTTCTCATCCAAGATGCCAAATGCCCGTGATGCAAACGTGATCCGGACATGGGCGTGTTGAGCCTTGAAACCATGTCCTAAAAGCCATTTTAGATACTGCGGAGGCAGCGGTTCGGCAACCTTGATTCCGTCAATCACCGGAATCCGAGTGTCCGAGGGATCGAGCTCCTTCCAGGGGCTGCGGACCCACAGAAAAGTGCCTTGCGCGTCGATCGCGGCCACATGTTTTCCATCGCTTTCGACGTAGAACGTGATCGAGGTGCGCAGGTCCTTGTAGGTAAACGCCCTCGCCAGTGCGGGGTCCCACGGCATGAGGTCGCCCGCCTTCGCAGTGGTCACCAACCAGAAACCGATCGCAGTAGGATGAGGTGGATTCGTCGCATCGCGCGTGTCAATGAAAAATCTCAGATGTCCGCATGTTAGTTCAGGCCGTGCGCGGCCGCTCACTGGAACTCGATTTGAGAGTTCATTGCCCCGCATTGGCTGCTTGCGGTCGGGTGATTCTCCTGCCGACTCGCCAACCACCCGCCGCCGCTCTCTCCGACCGAATCGCCCCAGAGGATCGAGACTCGATATCGTAATCGGCCTATCTAGCAAGTCCCTGGCCGCGGCTCTTAATGCGCAAACGGTGATGCTGCGGCGTCAAAGTCATGATGAGCCTTGATTTCGTCGTAACATTTTGGGCACACCACGGCGAATTGAGTAAATCTCTCAAACCGCGGCGTCTTATCCTGCTCTTGGCTGAAGACCAGTTCACAGCCATAACACCAACCTTGCTTATCTTCAGGATCACTGCTGTTCTCTACGAATCCGAGCGAGGGGCCTTTGTTGTTTGTCAAATGCCCGCACAGTGTCGCCGTAATTGTCGATGAGCCATGGCGGCTACATTTAGTGGGTGGCATCCACTACCACTCGAGGTGGAAGCCCCACGAGCGTGCAGGTCGCCCGCCACGCCACATGTACCGATTGACGGCGCAGGGTATCGCCTTCGCTCGGGAGCAGTTGACTGCTTCCACTCCGGCCGTCCCCTCGCCAACGCCGCGGCGTAGGCCTGCATGAGCGAGTCTGTATCCCTCAGACGACGGTTGGCACTCGCGCTGATGCGATGTGCGACCATAGCCCTACCGGCAACCCGGGCGGACTGGGCAAGCGCAATGAATGCCGAACTCGATCATTTTGAAAGCGATCGTGAAGCGTCCGTATGGCCATTGGCTGTGTCGTCGCGGCCCTAAGAGAGAGGGCCAATGTTGTGCTCATCGGTAATCTGAAAGTCTCGCGGTGGATTCTCGTCCCTGAAATGTTGCTTTGCTTTGTGCCGCTGACTGTCCTCTGGCTGGATGCGATCGGTGGCAGCTCAGGCATCATTCGACTCAACGGGGATGTCATCCAAAGGTACTTTCTCGATGCCCGCGGCGGAACGCTCGCGCTGGTCACAATGATTGCAGAGGTAATTCTGGGAACGCTCGGTCCGCTCGGACTGACCGCCGCATTTCGCTTGATAGTGTTTGGCCGGACCCCCAGCCGCCGATGGTTTCGCACCGCATTGGTAGCCGGCCCAAACATCTTGGGCATATTGACGCTGATCACTCGCGTGGCCATAGGGGGTCCGGGCTCATTGCGCTTTGAAGCCGTAGTCAGCTTCGATCTTTGGAGCGGTATTCTGCTGCTCTCCGCATTGCCCTCATTGGGCGCGGCACACATGCTTCGTCTGGTGCCGCAGAGCCTGAACGAGGGGTTCGCCGCCTCTTAGGCTCGTCGTCTCCTGACGGTCCGCTCTTGGGCCGAAAGCAGTCATACCGACTTGCCGTTGTCGGCTCAAAAGCAGGTTCAATTTCGCAAGTCGCCTTCATTTTGTTGCGGTTCACCTGGCTTGCTGTCGCGATTCCTGTGATGACTTTGAGATGCCAGGCGCCGATGCGGCACCTGGCAAAGAGGCATACCCAGCGTCAGGGTCGCTGGGCTAATGATGGTCCGACATTGAGCACGCCGGCAAGTCGCGTTGCCGGCCAGGATTGGCCAAATGCTACGCGGCTTGCGGCTAACGGCAATCGGCCCCGCGGCAGTTATCACCCGTGTTGTCCTTGGTGGTTACGTCGTTGAGCAGCATTTGACCCGAGTTGCTGTTGTCGATTCCGCCAGCCTGGGAAGGCGAGGCAGCATTGTTGATGACGAAGACATCACTCAATGTCACGCGAGCGGGATTGCCATCTTTATTAACTATGGCGATGCCGCCGCCACCGCCGAGGACCTTGCCAGTCTTGACGTCATTCAGGCTTGCATCGGCCGTATTGTTGTATCCGACGGTGGACTGATCGATGCTCATCGTGCCATTCGGCTCAATGTACAAGCCACCGCCGAAGAGTGAGACCGGTGAGCTGCCTGTATTGTGGGCGATCGTGCTGTCGGCAATGATGAATGAAGATGCCAGAAACGCACCTACTCCGGAACCCGGTTTGCAACCCAGGGGCCCGTTGCAGGTGTTCAGGAACGTGTTCTCGCTGATGGTGGATCTTCTGATATCTGTGTTGAGCGCATCGTTTTCTGCGTAGATGCCGCCGCCCTCGAATGCGCTGTTGTGAGACACAGTGACATGATTCAGGCGTAGATCTCCATTGGTGCTGACGAACACGCCGCCGCCTCGAGCGTCTGCATTGAAAGCCGGCTTCCCTACGTTATGTGTCACATCGGTGTTCGAAATCGTTACAACGGAACTGAGAATCAAGATGCCTGCGCCGTCTTGGGCCTGATTGTTCGTAATGGTGCTGTCTTCAATCGTTGTAGGAAGGGCGCGTGGTGTGAATACGAATATTCCGCCACCACCGAAAGCTTGGTTGTTCTGCACAATGCTGTTCTTCAGATGCAGGATTGATCCCGGTATGACAGAGATGCCACCGCCAGAACCGTTGCCTATAGTCAGCGCCTTACCGTTGGAGATTGTCAGGCCATTGATGGTGGCAGGAAAGGTCGGCCCACCGCCCGAGCCTAGCGTTACGGTAGGGCCGGATCCGGTGCCACGAAGCTCGGCCGTTCCCGGATCAGCCTGCAGTGTCAGCCCCTTGCCGGAGACATGGATGTCTTCGTTATATACGCCCGGTGCAATCTGAATGATAGGAGTGTCTGTGGGGCTAGCGGAATCAATACCTTTCTGAATTGTATTCAGGGTGCAGCTTGGGCACACCTTTATGATCGTCGTCGCCTCGACGGTGCCGCCCAATGCGCAGGCTACGGCGATTGCTATTAACGAGATTCGAGGATGAGACATGAATACTCCTTGGCAGATTTTGAGTTGCAGCAATCCAGATCAGCGTATCAATGGACGGTCGCAGGGAGATGAGACCGTCGCGCCGAATAACATCGGTAAATAACGTCGACCAACGACAGCGGTCCAAGACAGGGATTGTTGCTATCGCAACGGCTTCGTGATTGTACGGGTCTGATATGGATGCGGTGCGAGATTGTTATGGCGACACGCGGGCAGGGAAAGACGGTGACGGAGGTGGTCCGGCGGCCGCGCCAAAGCACAGGTTGGGTTGTTCGACTCCGCAGGATATGGCTCGCTGCTGAGAGACATGCTAGCACCCCTCCGACGGGAGTCGGGAGCGCAACCGATCACTACACGTGTGCGCGGGGCTCGAAGCATCGGAATCTTGACGGCCAAACTGCCCCTTATCCGAGGCACGCCGCGCCGGACACGGATCGAACGAAAGACATCAGCCGGCGACAAAGACACTGTTGCCGCCGCGAGGCACCCACCCACACCAGCCAGCTTGCCGGACTTAACTAGCGCCCCCTGGCCACCCGCCTCCCGACTTCCGGACGGGCTTCCGATCTCGCGACTCTTGAGAGAGAGCCGCTGCAGTTAGGTCCCAATGCGCGCTCCTTGCACCTCACGAGCACTGTCGACCAACACGACCTTCCGGCCGGCACCTCCCTGAGCGGATCTGCGACCAACCCCTCCCCCAACCGTAAGCCGTCGATTGGCCCCGTATTCGATCGAGGCGGACTGAGTGAAGGTATCACGTGTGCCCTCGATACCTTCGGAGTGATCAACCCGTGTGTTTCTGAACGAGCGTCTGCTACAGCAAAGTCCGCAGACGCTTACGGACATGAAGCCGATACTGTCGGTCATCGTGCCCGAGAGACAATCGGTTCGACCGGGCAGCTACTGATACTCGGTCGCGAACGGCTTACTCACAGTGGCGCTGCCGTTCTTGTCGCAAGCGCCTCCCGATGCATCTGCGGGGTCGGCACCCGGCCCCGTTACGGCTCCCCAGAAGTTCTCAGTAGCCTCGAGACGATTGCCGCTCGCGTTCAAGATTCCACAATTGAGATCAACGAGACCGCCGTCCGGGTGCGCGGCTGCACCGTTTTCGAAAATGTTGTTGCCGTGGAAGTCGCTTGCCTGGGCTGTCTTGGACAGCACAATTCCCGCAGTCACATTGCCGATCGCGCTGTTATTGCGAAACGCACGTATCAAAGCGGGAAGTAGATTGGCTTGGTTTAGAACTTCCAGAGGAGCGCGACGGACAGCAAGTCCGGCTCCCCGTTTGGGAAACTGGAGCTTGGGACGATGAATCTTACATACTCGCCTCGAAGCGCCAGAGATGCTACTTTGACCTGGAGACCCAGCCCCCAGGCGAAACGCAGGGCTTCTTTGTCAAACTGGGTCCCGTAATATCCGCAAGCACCGGTATCCACACACTGGTGCGGACTGGACGTCAAAATCGCCGTCTTCGTCTGCAATCCACCCAGTCCGGCCTTCGCGTAGAGGTCAACGAAGGGTAACGACACAGTACCCGTGCCAAAAAGCGCCAACGCGCGAGCACGCTCCGTAGTCAAGCTGCTGTAATTCTCGACTTGCTGCGCCTGCCCGAAATCCAGGTATTGAAGTTCCGCTCCGAGGAAAGGAAGCGGCTGCAGACCTGCGAAAGCCGTCCAGCCGAAATGTGTGGCGTCGAGACAGGTCGAAAAATGGACACCGTCGAGGTAGCAGTCGTATCCCAGGTGTGCGCGTCCGCCGCCCGCGCCGACATACAATCCCGGCAGATTTCCGCACTGCGCGTTAGTGGAAACCAACAGACTAACGAGGACTAGCGCGGCAGCTGGCTTTGTCTTTGCGTGTTTCACAGTTCCATATCCATGTAGATAATCCCAGACATCCTGAAGCGCGTCGGACTATATTTCAGTTACGGCTTTGTAGCAAAGTCGTAGACGGCTGTAACCCGGTGAGGATTCAAACGCCCGGGTCGTATGAGCGCCATGCGACTATTGACCTTGCTACTGCACCACAGGCTACTGGAGTCAGCCTGTTTTATTGTTATATTTAGTGCAACCTGAACAGCATAACTTGCGATAGCGCAGTCAAAGCTCCTTGGTCAAACCCGACAGCGATGAGTTCACGAGTGCGCGACAGCGCGAATTCAAATTCTGGGACGTATTCCACGCACTGCCCAGTCTCCTGAATGGCCGCCAATAGCCGTTGGAGCGCGAGTTCAAGATCAAGAAGGTGCGTGCGGCGTTCGCCCGTTGTGTATCGGTGTTCTGACATGGAACGGAATTTAATCGGTCCTAGGCCGTTCGACACACGCGCTTATCAGAAACACAGTATCGAGGCCATTCTGTGCGAGTTGAGTCTCGACCCCAAAGCTGTCGAAAGCAAATCCATCGTCTCGCGTAACCGCTCTTTGCCGTGACGACTTTGATTCGCGCATTGGCGGACCGAAGTGCGGGGTGACTCCCTATCGCCGCGACGACAAGCGCAAATGGACGTCCACAGCGAACCAACAAAAAGGGTATTGTGCGCCTATTCGCTCAGGCCGGCGGTCACGTCAGGCGGCGCCCGACTGCCGGTTTTGCTGCGACCCAGTGGATCTAAAGCGTGAATTCATCGGAGGTGATCTGATCGCCGCCCAATGGCGACAATGTAGCCGTGCATCGACCTTCAACATGAACAACATCCCTGGGCAATTGAACGCGCAACCAATCATCGGGCCCAACTTCGAGGTCGATGGGATGAAAGTCATAGTCCAGCGGCGGGAAGAGAGTGCCCAGCGCCGAGTGGTCGCTCTCCCGGTAACAAGAGAATGTGGTATCCCATGGTTCGAGGTAAGACCTGAAATGGCTGACGCGAATGGACATCGCATGGCCGGAACGATTGTCCAATACAAAATCGATCGTTGAGGCGGTGGCGCCGGTGAAGGTCAGTGCGACGTGTCCCGAAGGCGCTCTGGGCTGCGGTGGAGGCCCCTTGTCGATAGAGGGTTTGCATCCGGTCAGCACCATGGATATCAGCAAGACACAGAGACTATTGCTCGAATGCTTCGCTCCCATAGAGCGCAGCTTAGCGGATTCTTTTAGACCCGGCGAGGTTGGTCTTTTTTTGAACATATCGCGCCGACTCGAAAGTCCAAACTCGTGGACCCGCTGTTAGAGTTGGCTTCGGAGCTTCTACGGAGAGTATCGCGTGGCGCGAGCCCTACTGGTTTCATAGGAGCTGTGTCAAAGAGCGGCTTTCGATCAATAGCCCGGCACGATCTGCGGGAATGCCTCAACGCGGAGCCATTGGTGCCGATGAGACATCCGCCTGTACTCACGAGGCTCGCACAAACTGCGTGAACGACTCGACGGGATCCACCTTCAACGCCTTGGCCACGGCCCCGAATTCGACCTCATCCCAGCGCCGCACGCACCTCGGCCCCCGCAGGCCGACACGATGATGCGGGTTCGCGGAAGTCGAAGAGACCATCACGCATATCCGTGAAAGAGGACATTCGAATAGCGACCAGTCCCGATGAGATAAATGACGGTGAAATAGCACGTCCCACCGTCCATGATCTCGTCTCCGACGAACACACGCCGGATATCCATATGCGATTCGTGCTCGCACGATCCCTGTATTTCGACCGCGCGCTGGCCTTCGATGTATTTCTCACGAAACTGAATCAGGTACCGATTCCAGACAGGAAGTGTTTTCTTCTGTGCCTTCGCCGCGTTGGTCACCGTTAGTTCCAGACTCGCATGCATGCTTTCCAGCTCTTTCGCCTGCACGACAAACGCCCCGCCAAGGACGCGCACCCACGATTCCGATTCGGCATAGAGTGGCGCCACCAAAAGGATCGACACCATCATCCATCGCGCCGTGTACCTCATTTCAAACCTCCGCGTGCACGGATGCTCCGCGCATTGCGCTCGAATCCCTCTCCCACCCGTGCATCCTTCATGCTCATCCTCCCTTCCCCACGCCCGTATCGCCTCTCGGATCACACATGTTGACAAGATTCAACTCACGGTTACTCATCTCCTGGAGGAAAGTCGGGTGTCTCGCCTTGACATCTCGTCAATAATTTCTGAAAGCCTCGGCAACACATCCTGAACGCTGACTTGTTTTTCAGTCACCTTGATATCCAAGCAAGCAGTCAGTGAGAAAGGCGCCGGTACGGTATCCGCATAAATGCGAGCGCGAATGTCCACTCGACACGAACTGCGAGCCAGCGCAAAGAATAACGGCTTTATCATGCGAATTCTTTGTGGCTGAACGGCATTCCACTCGAACAAAATCTTCCAACTGTTGTCAGTGTTGTGGAGCTCATTTGGTGAATAGCTGTCCATCTGCCTTTTTGCCTGCTCTTGCAACGAGATGAGATACCCGGACGCAGTCTCCTCATCGTCATAGTCATCGAGATCAAAAGGGTCCGGCCCCGAACTCGACCCAGCCCAGCGCCGCTCGGCGGAGTCGATTCCCAACTGCGGACAACATACGAAGTAGGAACGCTTCCGCTGTCTCCTCGATGGGAGAGGTCCCGCTAAAGTCTCCCGCTGACGACGCCCTGTCGTCGTACCTCCCGCCAGCTTTTGAGTTCGGACACGCAGTTCCTCGGGAATGCCAGCGCCTGCACGGTCCAATTCACGATTTCCGCGTGACGGATGCCGCCGGCCTCACTGTCGGCCAAGTAGATTCGGATGCTTCTTCCCATTCCAACCTCCCACGCCAGTGTGCATATCGAACGCTCTATTTCGCTCCAAGCGCAAACGTAGCCCCCGCTGCGAACTCAACTCCTGTCGAGAACTGCGCTCGCCCTCAACTCCTCCAATTTCTCCGACGTCGACTCGACCCCGCTGACCCTCCGGAAATCCCGCGCGCGCGTGCAGGCGACACACACTAGCTGATGCTCGGTTTCATACCGGTCTTTCAGATCCACATCCTCGCCGACGGACTCGATCGTAAAGTGGCTGCTCTCGCGTCACTGCTGCGATCACGTGCCTGCATCCGTCAGTAGCCTTGTCCCGCACCACGGACAAAATCGAATCTCCACGAAGGCGGATCCGCCGTCATGGACGTATAGACCATAACACCGGGATGAGCGTCGAGATGTATCCGGCTGAGGCGGACAAGATTTCCGATTTGCTAAAGGGACGACAGTTTTGAGCGAGTTGAAATAACTTTTGATGATCCGGTCGTCATCGTCGGTGAAATCCTTAGGCCAAAACATATTCATAGATCCCCTCTTCGGTCCTTTGGCGAAACGACCCATGAATCATCGTCAGCCCACATTGTCTTCGTTCCGAACTACGGATCGCCTGGAGATCGCCGAACGCGGCTCGACTCCCCGATTGCCTCGACCGAATTCGCTGTGTGCACACTCCAACAAGCCTTCTCGACGTACCTGGAACCACGGTGCAGGAACGCAGTGTTTGCGAGGGGCTACTACTTCACCATTCGGAACATGGGACACGAGACCCATGCTCGAAACGCAACCCGGTCCATCACCATGTACTCAGCCCAGGGGCCAGCGGCCGTCTCATACGGGATTCGTACGATCCGGCCCGTCAACGCGGTTCGAGGCAAATCAACACATCCACCGAGATCTACCCATCCGGATGCTTTATCCGCGATCCATAGGGCCATCTCGGCGAGAATCTGATGATCGATATCGGCGTTGCACATGGCGGCCAAGTGGACCTCTTGCTGCGGAGTCTCTCCGAATGCCTCGGCGATCAACGCCAACTCTACGGGGTCTCTAGACTCCTGATCCCAAACATACGGCCTTCCATCGCCCTTATACGTACCGCCAATAGGATATGTGTTATTGATCTGGTACCCGTGCTCGTGTGTCGTGTTACCGGTAATGCCAACCAGTTCTTCAATGAGATCTTGAGCCGAACAGGGTGATAGTAGAAGGACGGAACAGCCTGGGCCAGCCATGGCTCGTAATCTCACTTCGTTGCGCGGTCATCGTCGGTTGCGCGGGAGCTATATGTTGCCATAGCTCAAACACTCGGCACACGGTTTCAGCTCCAATCGACGCTCGCCGATCCGTTGATCCGCCGTGTCGCCGGACCCTGTCCGATGGCGATCGAGTGAAAAACCACTCCGGATCCGCCCCCGGCGCTCCCCGTCAAGACGCCACCCCGGAGCTCTGTCGCCATCTCCCCATTCCAGGGCCCCCTCCTCCCCACACCCTCTCCCCAGATGCTCACTCTTGGCGCACCACGCCGGACACGGATCGACTCGGCCTCCCGCCCCCGGCGATCCCTTCCGCGCAACCCTTTCACGGGGCCCGCGATGCCAGCGCCGCCCCTCGTAGCCCTCGCATTCTTCCCTGCGACTCCCTCGATGTCGGCCCCCTCGAATCCACCCGCGGGCGAACTTGAGACTGCTTGGGATAGCGACCCTCGAAGTGCCAGGAACACCAAACAGTTGCCTGACGAAATAGTCCCGCCACGAGTGATTCGGGCTGCTTATTCCACACGTGTACAATGTCCGGATTCGGGAATGCCGGGGCCTGTACACTTGCCAAACAGCCCAATCCGAGGCGCATAGCGCCGGTGGCCGATCGAAATCCCAGGCACTCGACTTGACGGTCGACCACAATCTCATCGGAGCGGCCACAGCGCGAAGGCTGGCCGGAGGCTCACCGGTCAATTTGCAGGGGCCGGTGGATCCGACAGGATGGATGTAATGGATAAAACCAACCCCACGGCGATGCAGCCGTTCTTCATTGCGACTGAAACGTTTACGCCGCGAAACTCCGATGCGTGGTCCAATTACGTCGCGTGGTCGCATCTCACTCAGCTCACCGAGGTGGTGTCCTTGGATCCCTTGCTGTGCCGCACCGTCTTGCCCGACATCCAGGACGAGTATTGGCCGCACATCGTCAACGAGAATTTCATGCTCCATTTCTTCGTTGACCTCGACTTCCTGATTCAGCAGCTTCCAACCACCGGCGAGTTCAATCTCCTGTGCGTATTTCGGAACCCAGACCGCCCACCTCCCTACCCCCTGCCGTCTGGATTTGAATTCTTAGGATTTGACCTGGTAGACGTCGAAGGAAACGCCAGTGCGCTGAGCAACTGTGGAGGGTTCCCCGACATTTTTGATAACGGTGAGCTTTCCTCCAAAGGGCTCCTCACGTCCTATTCCCGTGCCATTCAAGTGCAATCGTACCTACGTGACCAACATCCCGAAGAACACCATGCAGATTGCCATCTGTGGGCCATCGCACGCTCGATCGTCGCGGGGCATCCACTCTAGAGGGAATTCGAGGCCACTGCCCTCCCTCCCAATTACGCTCAACGCCCGCTTCTCCTCTCGATCCGCCGGCGGGTTCGACTGGAGTGAACGAAAAAAGATGTAACATGGGGCGGCCCACCCCAGGATTCTAGAGAACCCGCGGCTATGTTGCCATGGAGCATGAAGGTGCCATACATCGTGACAAATGCAACCGACGCGCGACACCCGGCCCGTTGGGTTCCTTCGCCATGAAGCGCAGAGGCATGAACTCGGTGCTTATGTTGTTCGCGACATCTGCGATCCTTCTGCTCGGGTCTAGCCGGAGTGAAGGAGGACCGGAGGACCTGAAGCCCGGCGATGCCAACTACCCTGCGGAGAACGCACATCCGGTGAGGATCGCTCAATTCACGGCCGTTCTGCCCTCGTGGCTGCACGTGCATTTCAATCTGGTCTATATGCCCGCTCTCTCCGGCAACTGGAAGCCTGGTGAAGCCCCTTGCTCGCACCTGTCGAGAGATGGAGTTGCCGCCGTCTATTCTGTGTCCGTTCCATTGGTGCTGAGCGTTTATCAGGATCAGGCGGCTCAGGGACAATCGTATCGCGGCACATTTGCCGTCGATCGTTTCAAGCCGGGCCGTTGTCAGTGGGAGTTGGTTGAGGTCAGGTATTCTATCGATGCAAACGGCGGCGAGGACTTCCGATTGATTCGTTACGACCCTACTACAAACGGGAACGCCAGTGATTCAGTTGAGCTCTGGTGCACGCGAGTCCCGGCGGACTATCGGGTGTCCCATCCGCCGTCAAGGCTACGCGCGGTGGCCTGTCACAGTGAATACTTGGATAAGAAACTGTTACTGAAGAGAGCGGCTGTAGCTGGCTCCGGCTCGTGGGGCTGGACGATAGAAGGCGCCGTGAGTGGCTTGTCGATAACGGCATTTTTTCGGGATCCGGACGTCCCGGTGCCTCCACCAAACCTCGAAGTGCCATAGCCGCCAAAGGGCTGTGTCGTCGCAGGCTGCTCCACCGCCGCCGCCCGCTCCGACCGGATCGCCCCAGAGGATCGGGACGCGGGCACCTGTAAGTTAGAACAGCGACGACCCAGCAACGACTGCGACTGACTCAAACGCGCCCTGGGCAGCAATGCGAACTCCGCCGCAGGCTCGCCGCGGATTCGATCCTACCGATCCTCACCTCGCCGAACCGTCGGATCCGAGGCGCGCAAGAGCCGGCCGCGGATCGCGATCTGGAGCCATCGGCCCCGGATGACCGCTCACGACCCGAAGCGGAAGATCGATGATCTCCAAAGTGGACGCTTGAAACGGAGAAAGCAGACATAGCTTGTCGTCAATCAAGCGCCGTGCGCATGCCATATGGGCCTGCCTTCGCGGACCGAGAGATCCGGCAGCAGCTCAAGCGGGCTTTGAGTGCCAGCCGCCTAGGACTCAGCCCGTGCCTGTAGATCATCGTCGTGCTTACGTCGGTATGCCCGAGCAACTCCTGCACGCATCGGATGTCCGCGAGTGCCTGACGATGCGTGGAAGGAGATACGCCTCGCTCCTTCGCGAGAAAGCTCAGGAAGGACTCGACCTCGGCTGACCCCATGTCGTTGGGGTGGTAGACGTATGCCTTCTGGCTCGGAAGCTGTAGTGCGCGTAGCGGAGGCGTTCATGCAACCGATCCAGGAGACGAACAGATTTGAGCGGTGGCCTATCCATGACTAAACTTGCAGGGTCTGTTATTTTAGCCGTCAATCACCTATTCGCGAAAACAAGTTAGACTTCAACAAGGTTCACCGCATGCGATTCCAAAAGCTGTCGGCAAACTCTCTGGCATTGGGCGCTCTTATTTGTTTCGGCTACGCGTCGCTGGGCCTGCTCCTGATGCACGCTCTCCGAGCCGACTATCAGCTGGCGACTCACATGATTAGCGACTACGCTGTCGGCGAATTCGGCTGGGTGATGGTGACAGTCTTTGTCGCATGGAGTGCCGGGATCGCACTTCTGTTGTGTGCTCTACTTCTGGCTGAACCAAGTTCGCTTGCGCGCAGGCTGGGCGCGCTACTGCTGGCAATCACATCGGTAGGCCTGCTTGTTTCTGCAGCCTATCGGACGGACCTGCCGGGCCTCCCCGATACGCACGAAGGCAACGTTCATACAGTCAGCTTCTTCGTGAATGTTGTCTGTATGCTGTTCGCGATACCGTTGCTCTCCTTCAGCTTCGGACAGAAGTCGGGCCTGCGATCGTTTAGGCCTGTCGCGCTGGCTTTGGCGCTGGCGGTCGTGCTTGCGTTCTTGCTGCAGTTCTTCACTCTGCGCAGAGGCATGCCCTATGGCCTCACAAATCGCTTGTTTGTGGTCGTGCTCTTGTCTTGGTTGATATGCACCGCCGCTCGCGTACGTGGGCTACCCTCGAATCGTCACCGCGAGGCGCGCGTCGAAGCCTAACCCTTCCTTCAAGCGCCCCCTACGGCGGTCCGCTCTCAGGGAAGTCGGGTAGATCCGCGAGTTTCCGCTTTTGGCCGAGAGCAGTCGACCGCGACAGACACGCAATCCATATCCGAAATCGTCGATCTGCTCGACCTCCGCCGCCGCTCTCTCCAACCGGATCGCTCCAGAGGATCGAGACTCGGGCACCTTGTCGCGAGGACAGCCACTGGGTGGCAACGACCGTGAGTGGTGTCATCATCGATTTTGTCGATCGCCAGGGTGGATTGCTCCTCGCCCGGTCGTGTCTTGTATGCCCATACTCGACCGACAGCGAACTCCGGGGTCGCGCTGGCGGACATCACTGTACCACCGCACCGACGCCCACCAACATCCAAAGGATGCGGTCCGCGCCTATCATCGCTGAACAATATGCCGGCAGCGTAAACGGTTTCCTGCCGGCGGTCCTATTATCTCAACCGAGTGCCATCGGGGTTGACCGCGTCCTCATCACGGCGGGTCGGATAGAAGACCTTCTTGTGATCGTTTTCGTAGAACAGCACACCGTGAATTCCGTTGACGTTGACTTTCGGGATCCGGCGGCGCCAGAGATTTTGGAATAAGTTATCGATCGACGTGGAGTCATGTCTCGCCAGAACTTCGTCAATGAAGGCGACATCCTCACCCGGCGGGAAGATCCACGCAAACTCTTCGTCGGTCGCGGCGAAGATGTCATACACGCGGTTGACAGCGCCGTCTATTACTTGGATGTTTTTCATAAGACTCCCAGAACAACTCAACGGAATACACCTTCAATGCCGTCGCCACTGCCCCTAACTCGACGACATCCCAACGCCGCTCGCCGGATTCAATTCGGCCCCTCGGGGCGGATACCCGCATGCGGATTGTCACGCCCGCCTAATTTCCCGAATAACCGGATCGAGCTGAGAGGCGACGTCAATGGTGTGACTCTGGCAGTAGATTGCACAATGCCTATACGGACCGGGGTAGCCCTCAGAACCGAACGAAGCTCCAGCCAGGTACTCGAGGTATTGGGAGCTGGAGCATTCGGCGAATCGCCGTCGATCACCCACCGCGATCGATGTATCGGGCTCACCATTCGAATAACTCCCGTTGACAAGATCGTCCTTGGTCTTGCGATGAGCTGCTGAAATGGCCCGAACAGCGTGTGCTAGGCTCGCCTTGAAATTACCCCGGATAGGGAGGTCGCGCATGTTTCGAGCCAGACCGGCTGCAGGGATCACAGCTGGAATCTTCATATTTACATTCGGAACCGCGGTTGCCGCCGGGACCGCCGCTCCTGAAGTATTCGCTCCCGGGATCATTTCTGGACCTGAGCACGATACGGCACCGGCCTTCACACCGGACGGAAAAACCGTCTACTTCAGCCGCAGCGATGGGAATCGCTCGACGCTTCTGGTCTCTCATTTGCGTCGAGCCGGTTGGACAGAGCCGCAGACCGCGCCGTTCTCCGGCACCTGGAGCGACATGGAGCCAGCGATGTCACCGGATGGCCGCTTTATCGTCTTCGTCTCCAATCGTCCTGTGGAGGAAGGCGGCAAGCCGCTCGATGGTTTTTTCAACGGTAGAACATTTCCAGCGGGTGGCGGCAACCTCTGGCGCGTGGACGCCCAGGGCTCGGGATGGAGCCAGCCTGCGCGCCTGCCTGAAATCGTCAACAACAACGCATCGACCTTTGCGCCTGCGGTCGCGACGGATGGGAGTCTGTATTTCATGCATCCCGCAGCGGATTCGAAACGGTTTCAGCTGTTCCGCACGCAGTTCGAGGGCGGTACCTATCGCGAACCGCAGGCGCTGCCATTCAGCGATGGTTCAACGACGGACGTCGATCCGGCTGTTGCCCCCGATGAATCGTTCATGGTGTTCGGCTCTGGCCGTACACCAGCGAAGAGCATGGATCTGTTCATCGTATTTCGTAAGAAGGCTGTGTGGGGCACGCCGGTACACCTGGGTGACCTCGTGAATAGCCCTGGATCCGATGCAGAGGCGCGGCTGAGCCCGGACCACAAGACGCTTTACTTCTCGAGCGAGCGGCTTGCCAGCGGCGACTCTTCTCAGCCCCGGCCGCCATGGGACAACGGCAAATACAACATCTGGCACGTGTCGCTCATGCCGTGGCTAAAGCAACAGAGCGATCCGTCGGTCCGATACTGACAGGCGCCGCTCATGCCCGCCCCCCGCACCTTGTCATAATGGCCGAATCTCGGCCTACCAACTGCGATCCGAAATTCGAGTGGCTGATTGACATCATTTGATTTCAACGTGGCGAAGCAGAAGTCTCGAGAGTACCGAGTTCTCCGCTATCCAGCGAGTCGTAGGATCGCGCAGTTTGCCGGCTCAACGCGTTCGCAGATGAATTATTTGAATAATGAGGTATCGCGCTGCGCGAGAAAATCCGGCAGCGAATTGCGCAGCGCTGCGGCGGTGACGAGTTCTGAGGGAGCTATGCCGGTTCGAATCGTCCGCACCCTGGAGATCACCCTCTCTCAGCTACGTCTAGAGGAAGCGCGTCGGCAGGCCAAAAGGTAACTATGTTTGATCTTGAACCTCCACTGCTTGGCAACTGGGCGGCCACCACGCCCGAAGAGGCGGCCTCCTGGTTTTCATCGCTGACTGTCCCCTGGTGGATCGCCGGCGGGTGGGCGCTGGATCTCTTTCTCGGTCGGCAGCTCCGCACCCACGGAGACTTCGACGTCGGTGTCCTCCGGCGCGACTCGCCTCAGTTGCTGGCTACGCTATCGAACTGGGAGATCTTCGAGGCCCAGAACGGTGCGCTCTCGCAAATTCGCTACGGAGTGGCGCCCAGACAAGACGTAAACTCCTTATGGTGTCGCCCGGCCGGAAGCATGTTATGGAGCGCGGAAGTGTTGCTTGATGCCGGCGACTCGCAGTTCTGGGCGTTCCGCCGACAGCCAAAGATCCGGCGGCCATTAAATGAAGTCATCCGCCGAACGCCGCAATGCCTGCCGTACCTTGCCCCGGAGATCCAGCTCCTTTACAAGGCACGCGCGCCTCGACCTCGCGACCAAGACGACTTCGCGCATGTTGTCCCGCGCCTCAATACTCCCGCGCGAAAATGGTTACAAGAGTCTCTACAGTTGACTCAACCGGGACACGACTGGTTGGCCGTCCTGGACGAGACAAAGTAACCGAGAACTCGGTACTCTCAAGCAGAGGTAATAACGACAAATTTATACGGCAGCTCACTCGATGGAACGACAGTTCTGAGGTTCCCTAAGGATCTCGCCTCCAAAGCAGAACCCTTCATGATCACGCTAGACAGTCCCCTCCTGGGCCCGACAGGAGACGATTCCGACCGCCACACCCACCGCACTCGAGTGTCTGTAACGGCGTGCTCTGCATTCCACCACCGCTCCGTCAGAACGGACCGCCCCAGAGGCTCGAGGCTCAGGCACCTGTAAGTTAGAACAGCGACGACCCAGCAACGACTCCGACCAATTCAAACGCGCCCTGGGCATCAATGCGAACTCCGCCACCGGCTCGCAGCGAATTCGATCCAACTGATCCTCACCTCCCCCAACCTCCAACTCCGGGCGCCCCAGCGCCGGACGCGGATCGACTTCCCAATCGCTTCGATTGAAACGGCCGCTCACAACGCGGAGTTAACGGCGACGCGCGCCGTCTTTCAGCAACCAAGTACGCGACCCGTCCTAGCCCGCGTACTCAGAC
>Ga0207671_10002416_pt1 | contig 20020 bp, 13 predicted proteins | sample KBSC24metaG_FD_184352 | JGI IMG/M metagenome (GOLD analysis project Ga0207671, IMG submission 184352) | Corn rhizosphere microbial communities from Kellogg Biological Station, Michigan, USA - KBS C2-4 metaG (SPAdes) (version 2) | ecosystem: Host-associated > Plants > Roots > Rhizosphere > Soil... | reverse complement strand
CTTTTGTAGGAGCGAGCTTGCTCGCGAAAAACTCACAGGCGCCGCGTTCATTCAGGAGACACGCGTTATCGTTGACGTTTTTCGCGAGCAAGCTCGCTCCTACAAAAAAGCCTTAACTGAATGGCATTAGGGCTTGCCCCGCGTTGGGCTGCGCAGCAGCCCTAAAACCATCCCCCCCGATCCTTCTGAACGATCGCAGTGATTGGATTGGGGCTGCTGCGCAGCCCAACGCGGGGCAAGCCCGCTCGCCACAGTCAGTCTACTTACCACAGTCAATCTGCTGGCCACAGTCAGCCGGCTCACCACAGTCAGCCTGCTGGCCACAGTCAGCCCGCTGCCCACACTACTTGGGTTTGCGGTAGCTGTTGATGATCGCCGAGAAGTCCTTGCCCCCTTCCCCACGCTGGCTCATCGATTGATACAACTGCTGGGCCACGGCGCCGAGGATCACCGGCTGGTGTGCCTGGCGCGCGGCTTCGGTGGCCAGGCCGAGGTCCTTGAGCATCAGGTCGGCACCAAAACCACCGGTATAACCACGGGATGACGGCGCCGTTTCGATCACGCCCGGCCAAGGGTTGTAGGTGTCGGAACTCCAGCAGCGGCCGGTGGAGCTGTTGATGATCCCCGCCAGCACTTGGGTGTCGATGCCCAGCGCATCGCCCAGGGCCATGGCTTCGCTGACGCCGACCATGCTGATGCCCAGCAGCAGGTTGTTGCAGATCTTGGCGATCTGGCCGGTGCCGACGTCGCCGCAACGCACAATGTTGCGGCCCATCTGCGCCAGCACGGGTTGAAGGGTGGCAAACAGTTCCGCGCTGGCGCCGACCATGAAGGTCAGGGTACCGGCTTGCGCGCCGCCAGTGCCACCGGAGACCGGTGCATCGGCGACAGCCACACCTTGCTTGGCCGCCGCAGCCGCGACATCGCGGATGGTCTGCGGGTCGATGGTGCTGCAATCCACCGCCGGCACGCCTTGGCCGATACCGGCTAAAACACCGTCTTCACCCAGCCAGACACTGCGCACATGGGCGGCGGCCGGCAGCATGGTAATCACCAACTCGGCGCCGGTAGCGGCATCCCGCGGTGAAGCGCTGATGCTGCCACCCAGCTCGGCCAGTTCCTTGAGTACCGCCTGGTTCAGGTCGAACAGGTTCAGCCCATGGCCGGCCTTGATCAGGTTGCGGGCCATGGGCGCGCCCATGTTGCCCAAGCCGATAAATGCAATCTTCATGGTCGTCTCCCGAATCAGCGCAGGTTGATGGTGGTGTTGACGCCATCATTGACCGTGTCGTCGTCGAACCAGCGGCTGGTGACGGTTTTGGTCTGAGTGTAAAACTGCACCACTTGCTTGCCGTAAGGGCCCAGGTCACCCAGTTTGGAGCCACGGGAACCGGTGAAGCTGAAGAACGGCACCGGTACTGGGATCGGGATGTTGATACCGACCTGGCCCACATCGATTTCGCTCTGGAATTTACGCGCCGCCGCACCGCTCTGGGTGAACAGGCCGGTGCCGTTGCCGAACGGGTTGGCGTTGACCAGGGCGATGGCTTCATCGAGGGTGTCGACTTCCAGCACCACCAGCACCGGGCCGAAGATTTCCTGGGTGTAGATCTGCATATCGGTGGTCACGCCGGAGAACAGGGTCGGGCCGACAAAGTTGCCTTGCTCGAAGCCCGGCACCTGGATGTCGCGGCCATCCAACTCCAGCTTGGCGCCTTCTTTCACGCCGCTTTCGATCAACTCCAGGATGCGCGCCTTGGCGCGCTTGGAGATCACCGGGCCGACATCGGTTCCAGCTTCGCTGCCGGCATTGACCTTGAGCTTTTGCGCCAGCGCCTTGAGGTCTGGCAGCCACTGCCTGGACGCACCCACCAGCACCACCACCGAAGTGGCCATGCAACGCTGGCCCGCCGCACCGAAACCGGCACCGACCAGGGCATTGAGGGTGTGTTCGCGGTTGGCATCGGGCAGCACCACCGCATGGTTCTTCGCGCCCATCATCGACTGCACACGCTTGCCGTGCTTGCCGGCCAGGTCGTACACATGCGTCCCCACGGCGGTCGAGCCGACGAAGGACACAGCCTTGATGTCTTTATGGGTGCACAGCGCATCTACCACATCCTTGCCACCGTGCACGACGTTGAGCACGCCGGCCGGCACACCGGCTTCCAGCGCCAGTTCCACCAGCAGCATCGTTGACAGCGGGTCTTGCTCGGAAGGCTTGAGGACGAAGGTGTTACCGCAGGCAATGGCCATGGGGAACATCCACAGCGGAATCATCGCTGGGAAGTTGAACGGGGTAATGCCGGCGCACACGCCGATGGGTTGGCGCAGGGTGTAGGTGTCCACCCCCCCGGCGACGTTTTCAGCGAACTCGCCCATTTGCAGGGTGCCGATGGAACAGGCGTGCTCCACCACTTCCAGGCCACGGAAAATATCGCCTTCGGCATCGGCAATGGTCTTGCCCTGCTCGGCGCTGAGGACCCCGGCGATGCGCTTGGAATGTTCGCGGATCAAGGCTTGCAGCTTGAGCATGATGCGCATGCGCGCGCCGATGGGCGTCAGCTTCCAGGTTTGGAACGCTTGATGGGCGGCGTCAATGGCTGCGTTGACTTCATCGGCGGTGGCAAACGGGACTTTGGCCAGCACTTGCTGGGTGGCCGGGTTGACGATGTCTTGCCAGTGGGTGGTCTTGGACTCGACCCATTCACCATTGATCAGCAACTTGACCTGTTGCACGGAAATATCGGCAGATGCGTTCATGTGGTCTCCAATCTTGTAGTTATGCAGAGACAAGGCGCGTGAATCGCCTTGGTAATGAGGCGTTCGGACTGTTTTTGGAGTATAGATGTGCAAATCTCTAATAAGAACGCACATAAAAGCCGGTCCAATATGCAAAAAAACATCACATCACTGGGCTCCCTGAACTGGGATGACCTGAAGTTTTTTCTCGAGGTGGCCCGCACCCGCAAGGCCAGCGTCGCCGCCAAGCGCCTGGCGGTGGACTACACCACCGTGTCGCGGCGCATCAGCTCATTGGAAGTGTCGCTCGGCACCCTGCTGTTCGAAAAATCCCGGACCAGCGGTTTCGTACTCACCCCCGAAGGCCAGCGTTTGCTGGGCTACGCCGAGTCCATCGAAAGTACCCTGCACATGGCCTGCGAGCAGGTATCCGGCTCCGGCGTGGCGTTGTCCGGCCATGTGCGCATGGGCTGCACCGAAGGCTTCGGCAGTTTTTTCGTCACCCCGCAGTTGAGCCACTTCGTCGACACGTATCCGGCGATTTCGGTGGACATCCTGCCCCTGCCTCACTTCATCAGCCTGTCCAAGCGCGAAGCCGACATCGTCATCGCCCTGGAACGCCCGGAACATGGGCCGTACGTGTGTTGCAAGTTGTGCGACTACAAACTGCAGCTGTACGCGACCCAGGAATACCTCGACCAACACCCGCCCATCCAACGCCCGGCAGATTTGGCCGAGCATCCGTTTATCAGCTATGTGGATGACCTGGCGTTCAGCTCAGAGCTGCTCTACCTGGCAAACGTCGTACCGGGCGCCAGCGCCAGCTTGCGCAGTACCAGCGTGATCGCCCAGTACGTGGCGGCGCAGCAAGGGCGATCGATGGCGATATTGCCGTGTTTTCTGGCGGCACAGGACCCGCGCTTACTGCCGGTGCTGGGGGAGCAGATTGCGATTACGCGGCAGTTTTGGATGTATTGCAGAGAAGACCTTAGAAAGCTCAAAAGAATCACTCTGTTATGGGACTACATCAGAGAGGTGACTGAGCTTAATAGCCCGATATTGCTGGGACAATCCAGGATCCTACAGTTCATCGACTGATGACTTAAGGGAGGCTCAGCCCTTTAAGCAACTCAGCTAGAACGTCAACTGGAGCGGGGGAAATCCAGATCGTCGCGTGGCGCGCGTTATCCGAGGTCGACTTTTCTGGCAGTCAGCGCAGGGACTAGGAAATGCTCCAGTCGTCCTCTCAATGACAAAACATACCCAAAAATTGCCTGCGCAAATGCTAAGAGTAAGCCAGTTGCTTGCATCGAGGACGTTGGGCGGCAGCCAAATTCAGAATGGGGTTAGGTGCTTGCTGTAGCCGAATTTAACACCTGATGCGAAAAAGCCCCCGCACTCTCGCTGTTTTGTGCAGCTCTGGCACTCAGGCGTGTACTCATTCTTCCAGTCGCTGATTGACTTGCGGTAGTAGGGCTGAATGTCCGGATTTACCAAGCACAGCTGATGGTTATAGACCGAGATATTCATACCGTATTTGGCCAGAATGCCAACCGATTTGCTGAGCGTGTCTTTGTACTCGACCGGGTCGATCCACAGCTCATCAAGATTGGCCCTGGTGAAGCCCATCATCTCAAGGCCCATCAGCGCCACATGGTCAACAAACAGCAGATTGCGTGCGATGAACTCACACAGTTCAGGCAAGCGCTGCACCGATAGTTTGTGAATGACAACTCGGATCTCAACCTTCTGACCCAAGCGCTTCAGATTGAGGATGCCCTGAATGGTTTCATCGAACGCGCCTTGGGCCTGGACGATGTAGTCATGCAGCGTCGGATCGTCTGAATAGACAGGGATTCCGATCATCGCGTCGGGTAATTCAATCCGCGCATACTTCTCAGCGAACGCTGGGTCTTTGAAGCTGCGCCCGTTCGAGAGAATATGGATTGCGGTTCTCGGCAGATAACTTTTTGTCAGGCTGATGATCTTAAGGAAGCGCTCCCGATTGGTCGTCGGCTCGCCCCCAGTAAACCCCAGCTCGCGGGTATCTTTTGGAATAAGCGGAATCAGACTCTCGATTTCGTCAAGTATCCACGAGTCATCAGCTGCCTTAGGCGGTTGTGAACACATAAGACAGTAATGATTGCATTGCTCGGTGACCAGGATGCTGTTGTGCGGCGACGATGCTCGAAACAGCACGCTAATGCTCTGACGATCAGCTGAAAGCCGGATAATGTCACCATCACCGATGTAGCTGTAGTCATTCGGTAGGAGCGAGTAATCAGAGTCGGAAGGCAGTACCTCAACCAACTGTCGATGTTTCTCAAGCAGAAGGTAGTGCGCGAATCCTCGGGGAATCTCCTGACCGGAAACCAAGTAAGCTATTTCCCGTCGCAAGACTTCTGGCAAATTCCGGCTGGTCGACACCTTGAGCAGAGTAAGGTCCCTATGAACATCAACCGCATGGATGCGGATAATCTTTCCGCCGAGTTTCAGCATCGGTTGGCCCAACCCATAAAAATCCGTTTTGTTTGCTCATCACTTCCCATCAGCTCAATGAGATGCTTGAAAATCGCCATATTTCGCTTGCAAAAAGAGGACTCAGGTTTTCTTGCTACAACGTCTTTGTGAATGGCGTGATGGTAGACAGGCTCCGCTCCACAGTAAGGTTCAAATGCACAGTCAGAGCACATTGGAGCGCTTAAGGTGAAAGAGTTTTCCAGTGCATCCAGAAGCTGATCAGAGAGGATAATCTCCTCATATGAGTGTTCAAGAATGCTGCCCAGACGGAACGTATGATCTCCCATTTCGGCAAGCATACGGCTTTCATCTGAGGCGTAGACCGATCCGTCGTAGTTGAACACGATGGCTGCGATACCAGCACCGGCAGGGTTCATCAAATCAACGAACCCAGGGTCCCCTGATGTCAGCATTTTTGTCAGCACGAGCGAAGAATATTGCTCTACAAATCGTATGCCGGACTTGTTTAGCTCAATGATGTACTCAAGGCCCTCCTTGTAAAATTCCAGCCAGCGCTCCGTGTCATACGACATGAATTTTTTGGTCTTGATCGCAAAGCCGTAAGGAGAGAGCGTACGGAGGAAGATGCCATCAAAGCCCAGGCGCAAGTATTCATCAATGATGTCGCGTGCTCGCGGCAGGCTCTTATCTGTGGTTGTCATCAGGGCTGACACTTGGTCATAGCCGAGAGCTGCACGGGCTTTCTTCAAGCCTTCCTCGAAACGCTGATGACTATCTCTGCCCGGGCGTGGGCGATTTGCATTATGCAGATCCATTGGCCCGTCGAGCGAAGATGAAAGAACGATGTTGTGCTGCTTACAGAAGTCGAGCACGTCATCGGTCAGTAGCGAAAGCGTAGTCGCAATGACGAACTGCAGGTCACGTCCGTCCTTGACGTTACGTTTTTTTGCCTCAAGAACAACGTACCTCACCATCTCGAAGTTCAGCAGCGGCTCTCCCCCCTGAAATTCAATTTTGATGGCGGGATTGGGAGACATAAAGACGAAATCCAACGACTTGTCTGCCATCTCTGTGGTCATATCGAATTCGCCTTTGCTCTCCGACTGCCTTGAAACCTGGCAATACGGGCAGCTATGGTCACACCGAAGAGTCACTACAAAGATATGCAGATTGGTGAACTCGGCCAGCCTGGACAATCGCGTACGAATTTTGAGAGCCAGAAGCTGAAGTGGCGCTTGCTCATTGGTGAAGCGAATGAACTGCTTGGATCGAAGAGTAGGGATCAGCTCTGACGTGAGCGGAAGCGTCTTGCTAATGATCGGTTCAAGCATCGGCACCGGTATGACATGAAATTCGCCTGCCATGTTGGTAATGACGTACTCGTCGTCATTCAGACGGTCGAACTTAAAGGGCAGCAACTCGTAGGGACGTTGCTGCGCGTAGAACTCCAGCTTTTGGAATTTACTCACTAATCAGTCCGGTTTTTGAAAAGGCCAGTCCGAGTATCAGGTTCTTGATCGGTTGCGTCTCAACTGCCAGTCTGTGGCGAAGCTGATAATCGAGCGCATCCTTCTTGAACTCTTGAACCGCAGACAGAAAGGACTGCTCGTCCACGCCGATATTCGATGACAAAGCGCAGACAAACTGCCCCCCTTCAGGTGTGATCTCAACCGTCAGGGCATTGATCGATCGATATGCAGCTTTCTGCAAAACCTGTGCGTCATAAAGCCGCTCATCAAAAAGGAGCTTATGAGAGAAATCCATTATCGACCCGAATAGTGGGAGCTGTGAGAACTGTGCGAAGAGTGGGAGCTATGGGAGCTGTGATAAGCCATCATCTGCCCTTGGTCCCCGCGTTTGAGAACAAAGGCGAACAGATCGTTGCCACCACGAACCGAAAGGTTCTCGCTTTGGGCTTCAGCTTGAAATGTGTTCTTGGCTTCCGAGCTGGGCTCGACAACTTCATAAGTAGTTAAAGCGGAAGCCTGTTCGGTAGCAACGGCTGCAGCCAGAGTGGCCAGGGGAACCAGAAAGGAGCGCTTTTTCATTGCAGATATCCCTATCGATGTGATGGTTATTCGCTTCAGTGTCGGTGCCCCGCGCCGATGATGTCAATATGGAATCGACTAATGGCCTTTTACTCATCCACAATCCGACAACCGATACCCTTCTGATTTCTGACTGTTGAACGCGGGCTATAAGTTGAGAAAACGCTCAGAGCGAAAATGATGCTAATACCAACACCTGACAGGCTCTCCAACTGAGCCACGATTTGAACACCACAGTTTCAGAGCGCCTCAGCCACCTGCTTGCCGACCATTAAGGCACTACCAGCCCTACGCAAGTCATAGCTGATCGACCCCGACTAAATGCCCAATGCGCTCCTCAGCAGTGACCCCAACCGGCGCTCCAGAACCGTAAGTGTCAAACGTTATGGTTCCCGAGGCGTGCCCCGTAACGGCCTAAGCGTGAACAGTAGGAACGCCCTTCACCTGCATCAGCGAAGCCAAGGAATGACGGAGCTAGTGGAAGGTAGGCCCGCTAAGTGATCATCGCCAAGAGCATGAGGGATCGCTTGTCAGTTGGACCAGTCCCCTGCTGTCTTGTACCCGAGACAAGGGAGATCAGATTCGCCAGTCAGCAAGCCTGCAAGGACTCAGGTGGGCAAATCCTAACGAGGTCTGGGAGGGTTGCTCTCGATAGCCATGTGTCAGCCCGTCCCTCGGGTTCTGTCACTCCGCTATCGGGGGCAAGCCCCCTCCCACAGGTTGATTGCATTTCAGATTAACGCGGGTGAAGCCATTCAATCCGCGATCACCACGATCGACACCCGACGATTTTCAGTGCGTCCCGCCGCCGTGTCGTTGGACGCCACCGGCTCGCTGCTGCCCAGGCCGCGCAATTGGATGTTTTGTTCTTTCATGCCCACGCCGGTCAGCACGGTCGCCACGCTTTTGGCACGGCGCAGGGACAGTTGCTGGTTGTAGGTTTCCTTGCCCGAGGCGTCGGTATGGCCGTCGATGCGCACACGTTCGATGCCGACGCCTAGCAGGGCCTTGCCGATGCGTTGGACGATCTCAGTGCTGGCGGGGTTGAGGCTCTCGACGTCGCTGCCAAACAGGACTTTGCCGGACAGGCCAAACGCCCAGCCTTCGTCGGTCAGTGCGAAGCCTTGTTGCTTGAGCACGGCGATCTGCGCCGGGGTCAGCCCTTTGGGTGGGGCGGTCTGGCACCCACTCAGGGCCAGCAGCGCCACGAACAAGGTGATAAACAGAACGCGTACAGTCGAGAACAAGGGACTAACTCCTGTGATGAACATTGACGGCGGGGCGCTCCGGCTCCGCTGTTTGCTGGCCGCCCTGGGACAAGCGCTTGGCCTGGTACATCGCCGCGTCGGCGGCGTTGAGCAGGGCACCTGCGGTGGCGCCATGCTCGGGATAAATGGCGATGCCGATACTGAGTGAGGTCAAGACCTGGGTATTGCCCGGTACCGGGATCGGTATGTCCATGCTGGCAATGATTTTATCGGCGATGCGCTCGGCGTCTTCCAGCTTGTGCAGCGGCGAGAGCAGGATAGCGAACTCATCGCCGCCCAGGCGCGCCACCAGGTCGTCCTCACGCAATTGCGCACGCACACGCTTGGCGACGGCCACAAGCACGGCATCCCCTGCGGCATGCCCAAAGCTGTCATTGATCTCTTTGAAGCGGTCACTGTCGAGGTAAAGCACTGCCACCTGTTCCTTGCTCTTGGCCGCACTGCGCAGCGCACGAATCAGGCGGCCCTCAAAGAATGCCCGGTTGGGCAAGCCGGTCAGGCTGTCGTGGTTGGCCTGGTGGGCAAGGGTTTCGTTTTCGCTTTGCAGGTGGGACTGCCAGGCCTCCATCTCGCCGAGCAGGGCATTGAAGTCGTTGCCCAAACTGTCAAGTTCGGCGATTTGTGCCGGTGGTACGCGGCGGTCGAAGTCGCGCTCCATACGGGCGGCGTGTGCCACTGCCGCGAGGCTGTGCAATGGACCGGTAATGCCCCGTAATAGGCGCCGTGCCAAATGCAGGGCGACCCAAGCGCTCAGCACGGTGCAAATCAAGATCCCGGCCAGACCGCTGAGCAGGAAACGCAACAGGCTACCGCCATGACCCGTCAGATGAATGCTGCCAACGGTTCGCCCCTGGTGGATGATGGGTTGGCTGATGGGCTGTTCAAGCAGGGCGTGGGCCAGTTGCAGCTCGACCTTGGACAACATCCCTGTTTCCGGGCGTACCCACTGCGCCAACAGCCTGCCGTTGGCGTTGAAGACTTCAGCCTGGGCCACCTCTTCGGTGGACGCGATCAGGCTAAGGGCTTCGGTCGCCGCCGCGCTGTCGTTGAACACCACTGCCGCTTCTACGGTGTAGTTGATCGAGCGCGCGATCAAATGCAGGTTGTGCTCAGCGTACACTCGCAGCGCCAGCACACCGAGCAGGGTCAGCGACACACTGGCCAGGATCACCGCCACCAATGCCAGGATCAAGTGCCCCCTGCCGATCACGGAGCGCAGGGTCGGGCGTACTTTGACGGCTGTCATGGCGCGGCTGCTCGGCGGCGGGACAGTTGCAGCACACTGGGGTGAATGCGCACGCCGCTGCGTGCAACGGAGTCGAGGTTGACCTCGAACGACACCTGCTCGTCCTCCACTCGCAAACAGAACAGGCTGCCCACGGTGCACTGGTCGCCACCCTCGCTGATGCTGAGCACCGGGTGGCCGCTGAGCGAGGCAAACAATTGGCTGCGTTCATCGGCGCTGAGTTTGCCGATGTACACGGCGTCGCAGGCATTGACGATATCGGGATGGTCGGCCAAGAGTCGCCGCACCACTACCGGACGGCCGGTGGCCTGGGTGGTGCCCTTGACCAGGTCGTCGGTGTATTGGGTCGGCCCGACGATGCACAGGCGCAGTTGCGCAGGCTCCACCGGCCAGCGTGCGTAACTGAGGATGCCGAGCACCACCTGGGTGACCGCCTCGGCGCGTTGATCCGCCGGACTGGGAGCCTGGGCAAAGGCCTGCGGGGCGAGCACGCACAGAAGCGCCACAAGTAACAGGCGTCTCCAGTTGAAACGACGCTCTGTGGGCGAGACGGCCACGTTCATGCAGCGATTCTCTAAGGTGTTTTCGGGGTGATGCCGCAACGATAGCACAGCGGCGGAAAATCCCGCGAAGAGGGGCCTTCGCGGGGGTGGCTATTTTTTCAGAAAACTCAAACGTCTGAATCAGAAATATTGCATGACCTATCAGTCAGTTTTTTCAGCCTCGTGCCCCAGTTCCAGCATCAACCCACTCAAGCGCTTGACCTTGCGTCGCACGGCTTCCTCAAACACGCCGCCGCGGGGTTCGATCAGGCTGAACCAACGCTTGGCGCGGGTGATGCCGGTGTAGATCAGCTCTTTGGTGAGCACCGGGTTGAGTGCCTCGGGCAGGATCAAGGCGGTGTGAGTGAATTCAGAGCCCTGGGATTTGTGCACGGTCATGGCATACACGGTTTCCACATCGTTCAGGCGGCTGGGTAGTACAAAACGCACACCGCCCTGGCCATCGTTCCGTGGGAAGGCGACACGCAGTACCTGAGGGCCACCGTCGCTTTCGGGCAGTTTCAGTGCAATGCCAATATCGCCGTTCATCAGGCCCAGGCCATAGTCATTACGGGTCATCAGTACCGGGCGGCCTTCGTACCATTGCTCGTCACCTTCGATCAGCCGCACTTTGCGCAAGGCGGCGGTGATGCGCAGGTTCAGCCCCTCCACTCCCCAGGGGCCTTTACGCACGGCACATAGCAACTGGAAGGCGTCGAAGGCTTGCAGCAGTTGCTGCGCCCAGTGGGTCCAGGCGTGATCTTCCCGCGGGGTGTCGAAGGACGGGCGCGCCGATTGCAGCAGGTTCAGATAATAGCGATAGCCTTCGGCGCCATCGCCCTGCCCGTCCAGCACCAGCCGCTCCAGAGCATGGTCGTGCTCACCTTTGAGGCTGACGCAGAACAGGTCGCTGTGGCTGCGGGCGGCCAACAGCTGGCGGGCCTCTTCGGCGTTTTGCTGGTTGACCCAGCGCGCCAGTTGGCCAATACCGCTGCCTTCGCCAAAGCGTCGCGAGTAACGCAGCATCACCACTTGCTGGGCCAGGGGATGGTCGCCATCGAGGTCTTCCTGCAGGCCACTGGCGCTGAGGTCCTCGCCGCTGACGGCTTGCAGCCATTGGCGGGTTTCTGGGCTGTACCAGCCAGCCTCGGCGTCGCGGCACAGGTCACCGAGGACGGCGCCGGCCTCCACCGAGGCGAGCTGGTCCTTGTCGCCCAACAACACCAGGCGCGCATGGGGCGGCAATGCGTCGAGCAGGTTGGCCATCATTTCCAGGTCGATCATCGAGGCCTCGTCCACCACCAATACATCAAGCGGCAGCGGGTTGCCCTGGTGATGACGGAAATGCCGCGTGCCCGGTCGACTGCCGAGCAAGCGGTGAACCGTGGTGACCTGGGTCGGGATCTTTTCCCGCACGCTGTCAGGCACTTTCAGTGACAGCACTTGTTGGCTGATCGATTCGGTCAAACGTGCGGCCGCCTTGCCGGTAGGCGCAGCCAAGCGAATGCGCAGGGGCGTGCCGCTTTCCACGGCCGGCGCCTGCAACAAGGCCAGCAGACGCACCACGGTGGTGGTCTTGCCAGTGCCGGGGCCACCGGTAACGATGCTGAATGCACCACGGGTGGCCAGGGCGCAGGCAAGCTTTTGCCAGTCGATCATGCCTTCCGGCACGGGTTGGTCGAACAGGCCATTCAAGCGCTGGGGCAAATCGGCGGCGACGGTTTCTGCGGTCGCCAGACGCAGGCGCAGGGCCGTATCGATGCGCCGCTCGTAGGCCCAGTAGCGCCGCAGGTACAGGCGCTTGCCGGACAGCACCAACGGACGACTCTGTGCTGCCTCGCTGCCATCCACCGCGAGGGCGACCAGTGGACTCGCGGCCAGGGTATGGCACCAATGGGCACCGTCCAGGCCGTCGAGCAGTTGCGAAGGCAGCAACATGGCGCCGGCTTGCAGGTCGCCTTCGGGCGGCAATGACAGGGCGAAGTCCGGTGCCTTGAGGGTTTCGAACAGGTCCAGGCACACGTGACCATGGCCCAGTTGGTGGCTGGTCAGCGCCGCCGCCAGCAACACCAGGGGATCGGCGTGCGGGTCGAGCTCGTACAGGAAACCGACAAAGGCTTTGTCCAACGCGCGCAGCCAGCCGCGGTCAACCCAACGCTCCAGCAGTTGCACCAGGTCAGCGGCGCGGTTGAGGGGGGCCAAGGCCTCCAGCGGTAACGACGACAGGCTCATAGCAACACTCCTTGTTCCCAGGCGGGTTCGGCCTTGGGCGGTATCGATTGACCTTGGAAGAGCAAATCCAGGCCCTCGATCAGCTCCCGTGGAGGACGGGTGAAGTACGCCCCCTGGCTGGCGGCCTGACTGCCGCGCAAGAACAGGTAGAGCGCGCCACCGACATGGCGGTCGTAGTCGTAGCCCGGCAGGCGCGCCTTGAGCTGGCGGTGCAGGGCCAGCAGGTAAAGTACATACTGCAAGTCATACCGATGTTCGAGGATCGACAGCTCCATGGCCGCGTGGGTGTAGGCGGAGTCGTCGGGGCCGAGCCAGTTGGATTTGTAATCCGCCACGTAGTAGCGGCCGTCATGCTCGAACGTCAGGTCGATAAAGCCTTTGAACATGCCATTGAGCAGGACCGGCTCGGCGGCAACCCGCGAGACGCCATTGTGGGTGTACTGGCACACCAGCTTATCGAGGGCGAGCACGTCGACTTTATGACTGGCGAACCAGAACTCCATTTCGACCTGGTATTGCTGCAGGCCGCTGAGCGTGACCTGGTCGTTGTGCAACGGCAGCGCTGTTTGCAACAGGTGGCTCAGCCAACCGCTGAGGGTGACGATCCAGCCTTCCCAGTTACGTCGATTGCAACGCGCGCCCACGGCTTTTTCGATCGCCTCCGACGTCACGTTGAAGCCCTCCTCGCCCGCCCACTCCAACAGGCCATGGAGGAAGGTCCCTGGATTCGGACCACGTGGGAAACGGTGAATGTCGCCGCCGGACGCCGCCACTTCACGCGGTGCATCAGGGTCGAGACGTTCGTCGTCGAACAGCTTCTGGGCTTGTGGGCTTTCCGGCGCTTCGAGGCTGGCGGTGCTCATGCTGTCACCGATGCGCAAGGCGCTGTAGGACGCGATCCACCAGTTTTCCGCCGCCTTGCGTTTGGGTAACAAGGGGGGGAGCAGCGTGGCTTCGTTGCGCGGCGGATGAAACACGCTGTCTTGCGCTTCGGGTACGTGGGTGTAGTGGATGGCGGGGCAGCCTTCCTGCAGATCCAGCAGCCAGCGCGCCAGGCCAGCAGATTCGCCCAGGGATGCGCCCGCGCCCAGCAAATAACCCAGCGCCGAAAGGTGCAGCACAGAGCTGCTGCTATTGCCGCGCTTGAGGTCGGCAATGCCCAGCCAGCAGGCGTGTTTGGCCCGGGTCAGGGCCACGTAGAACAAGCGCAGGTCTTCGGCCAGGCGCTCGTCATCGGCTTGGGCGATCAATGCGGCCGTCGGGCGCAGGCTGACCTGGGACTTGCCGTTTTCATCGTGGTAATGCAGCGGCAAGCGACTGCCATCCACCGGTTTGGCCGAACAGATAAATGGCAGGAATACCAGGTCGTATTCCAGCCCCTTGGACTTGTGGATGGTCACCACCTTGACCAGTTGCTCATCGCTTTCCAGGCGCAGGATCTGTTCTTCACCTGCTTGGCCGGAGAGCGCCAGGTGTTCGGCCAGATGACGGATCAAGGCCTGTTCGCCGTCCAATTCAGACGCCGCTTGTTGCAGCAACTCACTGAGGTGCAACAGGTTGGTCAGTACTCGCTCGCCATCGCTGCGGGCCATCAGGGTTTGCGGCAATTTGAAGTCATGGAGCAGGCGCCGCAGCATCGGCAGCACGCCCTGGGTACGCCAGATCGTACGGTAGCCGCGGAACTGCATGACGCGGCTTTCCCACGCCAGCTCGTCCTGGTTCAGACGTTCCAGTTCAGGCAGTGACAGGTTCAAGGTGACGCAGGCCAGCGCGGCGCGCAACGGACGCTCGACGTCGGGCTCGGCACAGGCCTTGAGCCAGGCCAACAGATCATGGGCTTCCTGGGCGGCGAACACGGAGTCCTTGTCGGACAGGTAGACACTGCGCACACCACGGGCGGCTAATTCGCCGCGCACGGCTTGGGCCTCCTTGCCGTCGCGCACCAGGATGGCGATAGCTGAAGGCAGCACGCCGTTAACGCTGCCGTCTTCTTGCAGGAAACCCGCGTGACCTTGCTGCCCAGCGTTGAGCAGTTCAACAATCTGCGTGGCGCAGGCGGCGGCAAGTTGCTGGCGATAAACCACGTTGGAAATCGGCTGATCGGTGGGCAGGTGCCAGAGCGTCATCGCCGGCAGCGTTTGGCCATCGACCTGCAATTGCTCCTTGCGCCCCTGGGACAACACCGGCTGGAACGGCACCGGGTTTTCGCCATCCGGCCCGCGGAACAGGAACGCGCCGCGGCCTTTTTCGGCGCGCTGGAACACATGGTTCACCGCCTCGACCATCGCATGGCTGGAGCGGAAGTTGGTGCCCAGGGTGTGATGACGACCAGTGGTGGATTGGCGGGCGCGCAGGTACGTGTAGATATCCGCGCCACGGAACGCGTAGATCGCCTGCTTGGGGTCGCCGATCAGGAACAGGCCACTGTCGAGGTGGTTTTCTTCGATGCGGTAGATGCTGTCGAAGATGCTGTATTGCACCGGGTCGGTGTCCTGGAACTCATCGATCAGGGCGACCGGAAACTGCTCGCGGATCACACTGGCAAGACGCTCGCCACCGTCTGATTGCAAGGCGGCATTGAGGCGGATCAGCATGTCGTCGAAGCCCATTTCGGCACGGCGGCGTTTTTCGTCTTCGAAGCGCTTGCCGACCCAGCCAGCGGCGTGTTGCAACACGGCGGCATCGGGGGTTGGCAACGCATCGAGGGCGGCTTTGAGGCCGACCATGGCGTCGATACCCGGGTGGTGCGGCGGATCCCCCTTCCAGGCTTCGGCCATGCCATCGGGGGTCAGACGCGTGAAGCCGGTGCCGATATCCAGTTGTTCGAGGGTTTCATCCGCGGCCCAGGCGCTGATTTTTTCGAACCAGGGTTCGAAGTAGCGGGCTTGCATCTTGCGACCATCGACGGCTTTGGCGGCGACGGCTTGCAGGCAGATGTCGCGCAACTCGGCGGCCCATTGTGGCCAGGGCGCTTTAAGCGCAACGAGGGCTGCTCGACGCTCTTGCAGGCAGGCGTTGATCAGTTCGGCGGGCTCACGATGCTCATCAGTGGGCCGCTCGCTGCCGAACAACGCACGTACTCGCGGCATCAACGCGGCCGGCCCGCCCCAGTTGTTGCGCACCCAGTTGAGCGCATCGTCGTGCATCGGGTAGCAGAACAGCCGCCAATAGTCGCGCAGCACTTCGCCGAGCAGGTCGCTATGGTCGGTTTCCAGGGTCTGGGTGAACAGGCTGCCACTGTCGAACGCATGTTCGCGCAGCATGCGCTGGCACCAACTGTGGATGGTCGAGACCGCCGCTTCGTCCATCCATTGCGCGGCGATATCCAGGCGATTGGCACACGCGGGCCATTGTTCGGGCAGATAGTGTTCGCGCAGCTCGGCGATCAGCGCATCCGGTTGTTTGATTTCATCGCGGAAGAACCGCGCCGCTTCGGCCAGGCGGATACGGATGCGTTCGCGCAGCTCCTTGGTGGCGGCGTCGGTGAAGGTCACAACGAGGATTTGCGGGGGCAGCAGTTCGCGGCCGAAGCCTGACTCGTCACCACCGTGGCCGAGTACCAGGCGCAGGTACAGGGCGGAGATGGTGAAGGTCTTACCGGTACCGGCACTGGCTTCGATCAACTGGCTGCCTTTTAGCGGGAATGCCAAGGCCAAGGGTTTGCTGCTCATGCGCCGACCTCCTCGCTGTTCAGGGATCGCCAAGGGGCGTTGAGCAAGGGCCGATACAAGGTTTCACACCACCCTTCGAATTCTTCGCTGGCCATCAGGGCGGCGTAGTCGGGGAATTGGCGGGTGAGTGCCGGGGTTTCGCGACGTTCGCCATCGGTGGTCAGGCCATCACCTTCGTAGGCTTTGCTGGCGGCAGCGTGAGCTTTGACCGGGTCGATTTGGCCAAGCCAGGCGAAGGCGGTTTTGACCGCGATGGGCAAGGGTTTGCTCATGCCGATATGCCAGGCGAGCAACAGGTCGCCGAGGATGCCCTGGGCGCTGGATTTTTCCAGCGGAGCCAGCAGCAGGGTGTCATCACTGGCCACCAACCCGGTGCTCAATGGCAGACCGCAGGCGCAGGCGACCACGTGATTGACCCATGGGCGAATCAGGCGGTGCCACTTGCGCGTCTTGATCGAACCGATGCTGTTGGGGATGGTGGTGACGCTTAACAACCCGCCATCACTGCGTCGATGCAGGCCGCTGATCCAGCCTTCCAGCTGAATACCCTGATGCTCGAAACTGATCGGTTCAGCACCGGTGTGGGGGGTTGGCCAGAGGGCTAGAAGCTGTTGGTAGCGGCGTAACAAGTCAGGCAAAGGTTCGATCAGTTCGTTACGCAGACGCTCGCCGAACCCGACCATCGGCAGCAGGCCACTGCCTTGCAGGCGCAGTGCCTGGGCGTTGAGGGCCTGGTCGAAGTGATCGGGCTGGTTTAATGCGGCATTGAGCAGGCTGTCGCTCAGACTGTAGCGTTGCAGTGCGTCGAGGACGAAGGGTTCTTCATCGGCCAGCGGGACTTCGGCGGCTTCGAAAAAAACTTTCAGCCGTTGGCCGAAGAAATGTTTGACCGGGTTGCGAAGGAAGTCCTGCAGTTGGCCCAGGCTCAGGGGCTCTTCCTGCCGATGGGCCGCCAATGCCGCCGTGTCAGGGGTGGCCTCCGCGGCCTCGTGCAGCAGCTGCCACTCACGGGCGTAGCTGAACAGCGGGTCACCTTCGTGAAAATACCGGGCGCTAAAGGGCTGGAGCGGATGTTCCTGGGTCATCGCCTCAATAAGTGGCTGTGCAATATTGGCGTTATGCCAGCCACTGGCGATGTGGTCGCGCAGTTGGCCAATCAACACCGATGCCGGGCGATCGCTATTGTCGCGGATGCTGCGCCCGACCCAACTGATGTAGAGCTGGTCGCGCGCGGACAGCAGGGCTTCAAGCAGCAGGTAGCGGTCATCTTCGCGGCGTGAACGGTCGCCAGGGCGATAATCGCTGCCCATCAGGTCGAAATCCAATGGCGGTTGCGCGCGCGGATAATCACCGTCGTTCATACCGAGCAGGCAGACGAGCTTGAATGGGATCGCGCGCATGGGCATCAGGGTACAAAAATTGACAGCTCCGGCGAGAAAGCGCTGTGAGAGGCGGCCCTGGTCCAGACCGGCCAGCCATGCCTCACGAACGACAGTGAGCGGTAACTCGTCCTGCAGGCCCACGGACTCACAGGTTTCCAGCCAGGTTTCCCGCAGCTGTTCGAGCTGGCCCAGCAGGTAGTCGTCGTGCTCGCTGCCAGGCAGGAAGAATAGCTGCATCAAGCGTTGTAGACGCTCGCCCCATGCTTGAGGAGCAGCAGGTTGAGACAAGGCTTGATGGGCATCGCTCAGGGCATCGAGCAAGGCCACCAGTGGGCCAATCAAGGCAGCGTCGAGGCCGCCGATTTCGTCATAAGGTTCGATACCGTCGCAAGCGGTGCCGGTGCCGACGGCGTAGCCCAGGAGCATGCGGCGCAGGCCGAAGCGCCAACTGTTTTGCTCCAGCTCATGGGGTAGACCCAGGCCGGCGCGTTGCTCGGCGTTGAGTCCCCAACGGATACCGGCCCCTTCGATCCAGCGGTGCAATGTGGGCAGGTCGCGTTCTTTGATAGCGAAACGTTCACGCAGGGCCGGGACGTCGAGCAGGTCGAGAATCTCGCTGACGGGGAAGCGGCTGTCTGGCAACTTGAGCAGATGCTCGACGGCGATCAACAACGGGTCGCGGCCGCGTTGTCCTTGGTCGGTGAGGGTGAAGGGGATGAAGCGTGGATCACTTCGTTCCAACTGGCCGAATACGGCGCGAATGTGCGGCGCGTAGCTGTCGACGTCGGGGACCATGACGATGATGTCCCGAGGACGTAGGGTGGGATCGGCGCTGAAGCGTTGAAGCAGTTGGTCGTGGAGAATTTCCACTTCGCGCTGGGCACTATGGGCGATATGGAAGCGGATTGACGTGTCGCGCTGCAGGTCAACGGCGGGCCAGAGATCGCGGGTTTCATTGAGCGGGCGCAGTTCGAGAATGTCGTCCTGGAGCTGGTTGAGCAATGTGGTGGGCTCGGTCTCGCTGAACAGGTCGATTCGGCCATCGCGGAAGGCGGCTCGGTAACTGTTGGGATCATCGTAACTGTCCAACAGGCTGATGTAGTCGCGGCCTTGTTTGCCCCATGCGGCCAGTAATGGATGGGCATGTTGGTGCAGGGACTGCGGGTCGATGGTCACCGGCATACCGGCCTTGCGCGCCTGGCGTTTGTATTCGTTACGCAGCAAGTCTTTGTCAGCGACGATGTCAGACCAATGATGGCGGCAGGGGTTATGCACGCACAGCAGGACCTGGCTGAAGCGGGCCAGGCCGGCAAGGGCTTCCAGTGCCTGCGCAGGCAAGGATGAAATGCCGAAAACAATGACTCGGGAAGGCAGGCCTGGGGGGGCTTGTTTCAGGCTATTGATGCGCTCGATAAATCGCTGGTGGACGCCGGCACGGCTTTGGGCCATGCCCTCCTCCCCGACATCCAACAGCAGCGCGCGCCATAATTCGGCTTGCCAGCAGTTGGACGGGTTCAGGGGTTTGGTTTCACCGCGACCATTACGTAACTGATGACGGCCCGCGGCCCAATCTTCCAGCCAGTCAGCACGGTAGACCTGATACTGGTCGAACAGGTCGGCCAGACGTTCGGCGAGTTGGTAGCGTTTACGTAGGTCCGTGTCGTGAGTCAGGAAGCGTTGCAGGGGCTCGAAGTGCGGTTGATCAATGAGCTCCGGGAGCAGGCGCATCAGGCGCCAGGTCAGCGGGGCTTTGTCGAGCAGGGACTTGGGCGGAATTTCGTCACGGCCAAGGACCATCCGATAAAGTTGCCACATGAAGCTACCCGGCAGTTGCACATCAATGGCCGCCGCGATGCCGCAGCCCCCCATATCGTCATCTTCCGGATCTTCAGCCAGGGCCAATTTGAGCCATTGGGCGATGCCATTGCTTTGCACCAAGGCGATTTCGTTTTCCAAGGGTGCCAGTGGATATCGTCGCATCCAACTGACCACCAGGCTGCGCAGTTCGTCCAGGCGGTTGCCGTGAACCACCATGAATCCAGCGCTGAGGGACGTCGAGTCCGGCATAACGGCTTCCTTGGGAAAAGCAAAAATCGAGGGAGGGACTTTAGCACTGTGGGCAAATATTGGCGGTATCGGGATGCAAGAAGCGGGGGGTTTGGAGTGGGTTCGGTGTGCCCGACGGTGCGCGTCAGCGTTATCGTCCTGCATGAGCACGCTTGCGCCTGCGCTTTTCGATCGCCCAAAACAAAACCCCATCTGCTTTCGCAAATGGGGTTTCGGAATTTAATCTTGACGATGACCTACTCTCACATGGGGAAACCCCACACTACCATCGGCGATGCATCGTTTCACTACTGAGTTCGGGATGGGATCAGGTGGTTCCAATGCTCTATGGTCGTCAAGAA
>Ga0207671_10002415_pt1 | contig 20021 bp, 15 predicted proteins | sample KBSC24metaG_FD_184352 | JGI IMG/M metagenome (GOLD analysis project Ga0207671, IMG submission 184352) | Corn rhizosphere microbial communities from Kellogg Biological Station, Michigan, USA - KBS C2-4 metaG (SPAdes) (version 2) | ecosystem: Host-associated > Plants > Roots > Rhizosphere > Soil... | reverse complement strand
GTTCCCTGATCCTCTTTTTTATTCTGGCTGCATCCGGCCAGCAGGGCAATGCCGCCTATGGCCAATAGGTAATGGTATTTGTTTTTCATTAGGGATAATTAATGTGTTTATCCCAAATGTACTTAAAGGAAATGCTTAGTGCAATAGGGTAGACGATGACACACCATGATAACAACAAAAAGCGGCCCCCTAAAAGCCGCTTTTGTTTTATTATTGTTTTTGTCGGTACTATGAACTTGGTTAGGCTATTTGCCTTTGTTGGTAAGCAGCCTGGTCTTCAATTTTTTTGATCGCTTCAACTGTTTTCAGGAACGAATCGGGGGTTATGGAGATACTGTCGATGCCTTCTTCAACCAGGAACTGGGCAAAGTCGGGATAATCCGATGGGCCCTGGCCGCAGATCCCTACCTTGATGCCGGCCTTTTTCGCTGCTTTGATCAATTGGGAGATCATCATTTTTACGGCCTCGTTGCGTTCGTTATAAATATCAGCTACCAGGGCCGAGTCGCGATCAAGCCCGAGCACCAGTTGCGTCAGATCATTTGATCCGATAGAGAAACCATCAATATACCGGGCAAACTGATCGGCCAATATCACGTTTGACGGAACCTCGGCCATCAGGTAAACCTCCAACCCGTTTTCGCCGCGAACCAGGCCATATTCCTTCATGGTATCATAAACCCGCAACAGCTCATTAATGGTACGGCAAAAAGGGATCATGACCACCACATTTTTCAGCCCCATGGTTTCACGCACTTTTTTTATGGCGCGGCATTCCATACCAAAAGCCTCTTTATAAGCAGCGGAGTAATAGCGTGAAGCTCCCCGCCAGCCGATCATCGGGTTTTCTTCTGATGGCTCAAAGTAACTGCCGCCGGGCATGCTGGCGTATTCGTTAGTTTTAAAATCAGAGAAGCGTACAATCACCTTATGCGGGTAAAAAGCCGAAGCTATTTTACCAATGCCGAAGGAGAGCTTATCTATAAAATAAGTTTGCTCATCGGCATAGCCTTTAATGGTATCCTCAATCAGCGAGGTCAGAGCCTCATCTTTCAATTCCCGGTGCTGCAGTAAGGCCTGCGGGTGTATTTTTATATAATTGCTGATGATAAATTCCTCGCGTGCCAGGCCTACTCCGCAATGCGGATAGCCGGCCAGTTTAAAAGCGATATCGGGTGAGGCCACGTTCATCATAATGGGGGTATCAACAGCAGGCAGCGTGCTCAGGTCATACTCCTGTATTTTAAAAGGAATCTCCCCGGCATAGATGTACCCGTTTTCGCCCTCGGCACAGGATACCGTTACCAGCTGGCCCGTGCTCAATAATTCCGTAGCGCTACCGCAGCCCACAATAGCCGGCACGCCTAACTCACGCGCAACAATGGCCGCATGACAGGTACGCCCGCCTTTATTGGTGACGATGGCCGCCGCTTTTTTCATCAGGGGCTCCCAATCGGGGTCTGTCATGTCGGTTACCAGCACATCACCGGCTTTAAAATTCAGTTGCGCGAGGGAAACGGTATCCGCGTTTTCCAGCAAATGCACCCGTCCGGTAGCAATTTTATCGCCAACGGCAATACCCTGCAGCAACAGCTGCGTGCTTTTAGCTTTTGCATCCATGCTAAAGATCTGCAAGGTTTGTTGTGCTTTTCGGGAGTGGATGGTTTCTGGCCGGGCCTGTACAATATAAAGCTGTTGGGTTTCGCCATCAACCGCCCATTCTACATCCATCGGGCACCATTTGCCTTTAAGGGCGGTGTAATAGTTTTCGATAGCCACCACCCAGGCGGCCAGTTGCAGGGCCATATCATCGGTCAAGCAAAAACGCGCTTTTTCTGCTTCGGTAGTGGGTACTACTTTAACACGCGGCTCATTAGCCTCGCCATAAACCATTTTACTATCCTTAGTACCTAATTTTTTTTCGATTAAAGGGCGCAGGCCTGGCTTTCCTAGCAGGGGTTTAAATACGGTAAATTCATCGGGCTTTATGGCTCCCTGAACAACCATTTCGCCCAGGCCAAAAGCGCCATTTATAACCACTACATCTTTAAATCCGCTTTCCGTATCAAGTGAAAAGGCCACGCCAGATGCGCCGATATCCGAACGCACCATTTTTTGCACACATACCGAAAGCCCGATCTGGAAATGATCATACCCAAAACTTTTGCGGTAGCTAATGGCGCGGTCGGTAAACAATGATGCAAAGCAATTGCGTATGGCATCCAGCAGTTCGTTGGTGCCGGCAATATTTAAATAAGTATCCTGTTGCCCGGCAAAAGAAGCATCGGGCAGGTCTTCGGCAGTAGCGGATGAACGTACAGCCACATCAACATCCATTTTTTGGTAATAGGCACACAAAGCATCGTAAGCGCCGGCAACCTGCATTTTGATCTCTTCGGGGAATTCTCCATCGCGGATAAGCCTGCGGATTGTACCGCCGCATCGCTTAAGTTGCGCCAGGTCATCCACATCGGTTTGACTGATGAGGGTACTGATAAACACATCAAGCTTATTGTATTTTATAAAACTGTAATAAGCATCGGCAACAACAATAAATCCAAAAGGGATATCGATACCTAATAGCTTCAAATTTTGAAGCATTTCGCCAAGAGAGGCGTTTTTGCCGCCAACACGATCAATATCGTTGATGCCGGCCTCGTTTAGCTGCAAAATATAGTTTGTTGTTTCCATCTGCATTTTTTTAACAAAGCTATCGGATAAAACGTTCGGAAACTGGAGCTTATATACAATAAATGATACTATATTAACCATTTTATTCTATTTTTGAAATATATAAGTGATAATAATATAATTTATAAAACGGAGCAAAGACTTAGAAACAAGGAACAAAGATTTTGAAATCACTAATTCACTAAATCAATAATTCAGTAATTATCAATGAAGGCAAGGTTAAAAAAGCTCAGTACCCCGGCTAACCAGTCGTTCAGCCTGCAGCTTACCGCGCATTATCATTCTTATAACGAATTACATTATCACCCCGAAATGGAGCTCATTTATATTATGGAAGGGCACGGGGTACTGCTGGTTGGCGATAAAATAGAACCCGTTGCCGCCGGCGATCTGCTGATGATTGGTGGAAACCTGCCCCATTTATTCCGGTTTGATAGCCATACCTTTGAGTATCCTTTACAAAAGCAGGGCCGGATAAAGCTACCGATACAATTGCTCACGCTGCATTTTAACCCTGATATATTTGGCGGACAGTTTATCAATTTGCCCGAAAATGAATACCTGCGTACCGCGATACGCCAGGCCGGGAACGTACTTGCGTTTCAGGGCAGTTTGCGGATCCGCTTAATTGTGTTGTTAAATCAATTGCTTCAGGCTGCTGCCAGCGAACGGATACCCTTACTGATGCAATTGCTGGCTCCTATTGCCAGCGAAAAGGAATACCGCACCTTAAACCCCCAGATAAAGCAGCATACGTTTAACGCGGGGGATGAAACCAGGCTCACCAAAATTTACCTGTACACGCTTAATAATTTTCACCGGGTTATTACCCTAAAGGAAATAGCGGCGGTTATTTATATGGTGCCCAATGCCTTTTGCCGGTATTTTAAATCGCGGGTGCATAAAAGTTATTTTGATTTTTTGCTGGAAGTGCGCGTGAACCACGCCTGCAAGCTGCTGAAAGAGACAGATTACAGTATTGTGATCATCAGCTATGAATCGGGTTTCTCTAACCTGTCAAACTTTAACAGGCACTTTAAAAGTATTACCGGGAAGAAGCCTTTGGCGGTAAGGAAGGAGTTTCAGCGGTATTTGTAAGAGGGGAGCCTCACCCAACCCTCTCCAAAGGAGGGGCTTTAAAACAAATAAACAAACATGTCATTGCGAGCGATAGCGTGGCAATCTCCTCGCGTTCGTACATGCGATGAGATTGCTTCGTCGTTCCTCCTCGCAATGACATATTTGTTTTTTATCACAGCAATGGCGCGTGAAGTAATAGGGTAAATTGAAGGCGATTAATTAATCAATCCACTCAAATTTGGTATACGGTACCAATGCTTCCGGTACCCTGATGCCTTTTTCGGTTTGATTGTTTTCCAGCAGAGTGGCCACAATACGGGGTAACGCTAATGCGCTGCCGTTAAGGGTGTGGGCCAGCTGAGTTTTACCTTCGGTATTACGGAAACGCAGTTTAAGGCGGTTACTCTGGAAAGTTTCGAAGTTGGATACGGATGATACCTCCAGCCAACGCTGCTGCGCGGCGCTCCAGGTTTCCATATCATAAGTTAAAGCTGAGCCAAAACCCATATCGCCACCACAAAGGCGCAATACACGGTAGGGTAAGCCCAGCTTTTGCAGCAGGCCCTGCACATGGGCGCTCATCTGTTCCAAAACCTCGTAAGAGCGGTCGGGTTGTACTACTTGAACAATCTCTACCTTATCAAACTGGTGCAAACGGTTCAGGCCGCGTACGTGCGCGCCGTATGAACCGGCCTCCCGACGGAAGCATGGTGTATGGCCGCAGTTTTTTACCGGCAGGTCTTCGCCTTTTAGTATCACATCGCGGTACATGTTGGTGATCGGCACCTCGGCGGTTGGTATCAGGTATAAATTATCAACACCAACATGATACATCTGGCCTTCTTTATCAGGCAGCTGTGATGTGCCAAAGCCGGATGCTTCGTTCACCATCAGCGGTACGCTTACTTCGCTGTAACCCGCTTTTTCGGCTTCGTCGATAAAAAAGTTGATGAGGGCACGCTGTAGTTTAGCGCCTTTATTTTTATATACGGGGAAACCGGCACCGGTTATTTTAACACCCAGTTCAAAATCGATCAGGTTGTATTTGGCGGCCAGCTCCCAATGCGGCAAGGCATCGGCAGGTAGCGCAGGTTTTGATCCGTTTTCCAATACCACTTCGTTCTCCTCAGGAGTTAAACCTTTGGGTACGGAGCTGTGGGGCAGGTTGGGTAATAAAACCAGTTTTTGGTATAGTTCTTCTTCAATAAAAGCCAGCTGATCGCCCAGTTTTTTGATCTCCTCTTTCCAGGCGCCGGTTTTGGCTTTGATGGTTTCTGCTTCGTCTTTTTTACCCGCACGCATCAGGTCGCCAATTTGTTTGGCGGCTGCATTGGCTTCGGCCGAAACGTTATCCATACTGGTTTGAGTTTGACGGCGTTTATCGTCTAACTGAATTATTTCATCAACCAGTTCAGTCTGTTTAAAATTTTTTACAGCCAAACGTTCTAAAACCTGTTCCCGGTTATCGCGGATATAACTAACTTGCAGCATTATTTTATTTTTAGGCAAAGATATAAATAAGTCGATAGTCCATAGACCATAGTCGATAGTTTTTAAGTTGTGGGTGATAGACCATGGTCCATGGACGATCGTCAATAGAAATCAGGCATACAAATAAAATCTATGGACTATGGACCATCGTCTATGGACAAAATACAACCATGAGCGAAAAAGGTAAACTATACTTAGTACCCACCCCAATAGGCAACCTGGAGGATATTACCTTGAGGGCCATACGTGTTTTGAAAGAGGCTGATCTGATATTGGCTGAGGATACGCGAACTTCGGCGCCATTGCTGAAACATTTTGATATTCATCAGAAAGTGTTTTCGCACCATCAGCATAATGAGCACCAATCGTCAAACGAGATCGTTAAATTTTTGTTGGAAGGGAAAAACATCGCACTGATATCTGATGCCGGGACGCCCGCCATATCCGATCCGGGTTTTTACCTGGTGCGTGAGGCCCTGAAGTTTGATATCGCGGTAGAATGTCTGCCGGGCGCCACGGCTTTTGTGCCGGCACTGGTGAACTCGGGTTTCCCTACCGATAAATTTTGTTTTGAAGGATTTTTGCCGTTGAAAAAAGGCCGCCAAACACGGTATAAGTTTTTGGCCGGTGAGGAGCGTACCATCATACTATATGAATCACCACACCGTTTACTGAAAACACTGGACGAAATGGCGACTTATTTTGGTGCCGACCGCCAGCTATCCGTATCGCGCGAGCTCACTAAAATGTTTGAAGAAACCGTTCGTGGTACCGTGGCCGAAGTAAAACTGTATTTTGAAACACATCCTGCAAAAGGGGAGTTTGTGATCTGTGTAGCAGGAGCCGAAGCTAAAACATCCAAGAATAAATATAAAGACGACGAGGAGGAATAAAAAGGGGGCCTGTCATCCTGAGCCTGTCGAAGGACGCGCGCAGAGGCCTGCCCATCATGCTTTAAAAAAATAAAAAATATGTCATTGCGAGGAGGAACGACGAAGCAATCTCGTAGCTGTTCTTACGAATGAGAACGCGAGGAGATTGCCACGCTGCGCTCGCAATGACATACTGGTTTTTCTCCCAATCAATAGGATAAATAACAAATGAAAAAAAATCTTCCTTTAGCCATACTTTCCGGATTACTGTTATGGATAGCCTGGCCGCCTACACCTTATACCTCCTTTTTGCTGTTTATTGGTTTTGTGCCGATGCTGCTGGCGATGGAAAACATCATCCAATCCGCATCTACCAAAAAAGGAAAGCAGATATTCAACGTAACCTTTATTGGGTTTTTTATCTGGAACACGGCCTCTGTTTACTGGGTGTATAACGCGCTTAAAGTGGTAGGTGAACTGGTGGCTATCCCCATTACGCTGATCCCGTATGCGCTGGGGCCATTGCTCATGGCTTTGGCCTGTTGGCTATATTACCGCCTGCGATTAGTAACCAGCCGGGGCTGGAGTTTAGCCGGCCTGGTTTGTTTATGGATAGGCTATGAATACCTGCACCAGAGCTGGGACCTGAACTTCCCCTGGATGACATTGGGCAACGGTTTCGCGGTGAGCCATCAGTGGATACAATGGTACGAGTATACCGGCGTTTATGGCGGCACCATCTGGGTATGGGCGGTAAACATACTGGCTTTTTTTATATACATAGGCTTGCGTGAGGCACAGGCCAAAAAACTGCGACTGAAATTGATCACCGCGTTTGTGCTGGTACTTTTGCTGCCGATCAGCTTTTCGTTATACATTTATTATAACTATACCGAACAGAAAAACCCATCCAACGTGGTAGCGGTTCAGCCCAATATTGATCCTTATGAAAAGGAGGGGACTATTCCGGCAAACCTGCAGATCGATATCATGATCCACCTGTCGCGGAGTGTGGCCCAACCCAATACCGAGTTTTTTTTATGGCCGGAAACCGCCATTCCGGAATATATGAACGAGGACGGCATCAACAGCAATGTTTACTTTAAACAGGCACAGTATTTTTTACGCAAATACAAAAACAGCACCCTGATCACAGGAGGAGAAACTTACCGTTTCTATAATTCACGGACAACCCCAACGGCCAGCGCTACACAGCAGCCAGGCGTATTCGCGGATAATTTTAGCTCGGCATTAGCTATAGAAAACAGTGGGAATGTACAGATCTACCACAAATCTCGACTGGTACCAGGTGCCGAATCGCTGCCTTTTGGCAACACCTTATCTTTCCTGAAACCAGTATTTGAGCATTTGGGCGGTGCTACGGGCGCTTATGGCGCTCAGGCCGACGCGGGAGTGTTTTACTCGCAAAGCGGTATCGGTGCTGATCCGGTGATCTGTTTCGAATCTATCTGGGGCGAATATGTGGCACGTTCGGTGCGGAAAGGTGCTCAGTTCATCGCTGTTATTACCAATGATGGCTGGTGGGAAAACACATCGGGTAAAGACCAGCACCTTGATTATGCCAAGCTGCGGGCCATTGAAACCCGGCGCTGGGTAGCGCGCTCGGCCAATACCGGTATATCAGCTTTTATTAATCAACGCGGAGACATCGTACAGCAAACCAAATGGTGGACACAGGCTGCCATAAAACAGGATATCAACCTGAATTCCGAGCTTACTTTTTATGTAGAACATGGTGATTACCTGCCTAAAGCGGGCAGCTTTATTGCTGTTTTGTTAATTGGGTTTGTGGTGGTGAAGGGGAGATTCAGGAAGAAGGTCGCTAGTGCCTGATTTTGTCTGAACCGGGATTTATAGGATTAATGGATTATCAGGATTTTTATTTTAATATTCAACTTATCATATTCCTCACGCGTCATTGCGAGGTACGAAGCAATCTCTACATAGGCAGGTCAATTAACATAGGCTATTCTGTTTGCTCTGTACAGCATAGAGATTGCTTCGTACCTCGCAATGACGCGTGGAGGAAAGGACTTCATCCTTACCTTCCATGCAAAAAAGCAGGAGCTGGTGCGATTCCTTCCCTCGGGAAGGGGAGGATGGGGTTTCAACTATGAGTTCGAAACTATCTTAAACCTTACTCCTCGTTCCTCTTCAGAATAAAAGCCATCAGATCATTGATGGGTTGCTTGATTACCTTACCGGTTTTGACGCCTTGCTGATGGCAAAGCATAGTTAACTCCTCGGCAAAAAAATAGGCGATGGAACCTACAAAGTGACATTTGTAGCGGTGGTATTCCGGGTACGATTTGATGTTGCTGTCGATAAACTCCAGTAAGCCCCTTTCCAGCAGTTCCTGACCGTAGGGGGTGGTTTTTATTTCGCTCACAAAACGCGAGAACGAGGCCAGGTAGGTATTGGCATTGGGCTTTTGATATACGTTTTTGATCACGATCTCTTTATTCAATCCGTATGCTTTATCAAAGGCCTCATTGATGTCGGCAGGCATATTGCCGTACAGGAAATCGGTAATGAGCGCCTTGCCAAACCAGGTGCCGGAGCCCTCATCGCCTAAAACAAAACCCAGGCCATGCTGACCGTCGTGGATGTTTTCGCCATCAAAATAGGAGATATTTGATCCGGTACCCATCACACAGCAAATGCCTTTTTCGTGCCCGCAGGTGGCATAAGCGCAGCCTAAAAGGTCACTGTCTACACTGATAAATGCTTTGTTGAACAACTGGCTGATCGCGTTTGAAACAATCTCGTGCCTGTCTGGACTGGAGCAACCCGCCCCAAAAAAATATATTTCGGAAATATCATTGGCATATGCCACCATATCAGGCGCCTGGTCCTGTATTATTTTGGCTATTTCTTTTTCTGTTAAAAAGTATGGGTTTAATCCGGCGGTTTTGAATGATACTGACTCCTGCTGTGGAAGGCTGAGCAGCCAGTCTGTTTTGGAAGATCCGCTATCGGCAACTAAGATCATGGACAAATTTCTTCGAGCGCTTTAACTGTTAATGGCTTATGTATAAATTGCGTAATATACTTGTTTCCTGCCGACTCCTTCATGTCTGTTGGATCGAGGGAAGAAGAAAGCATAAATATTTTAATATCTTTTTTATCGATCAAAAGCTTATCATACTCCTGCAAAAACTCAAACCCGTTCATCAGGGGCATGCGAATATCTAAAAAGATAACATCTGGTTTTATAGTACCCTCCCGGAGCGAATTTATTGCTTCGGCAGGCGATTGTCTTACGATGATTTGCTCTGCGAAGTTACTACTTTCCAAAATCCTGCGCGTAACAAAGTTGTCGATGTAGTTATCATCAATCAACAGGCAGGTTTTGTAGGGGATTAACATTGTTTCAAAAATAGCTTTTTAAAGCAATTTAAGAAACATACCCCATAAATAAATACTTATTAGTACTTAATTAATATTAATACTGCTGGTGATCTGTTTTAAAGTAACTTCTGCGAGTTTTGACTGATACTGAGCCGCAAAGAACTTGGATTGCGCATCCAGGTAATTACGCTGGGCTTCCCGTATTTCTAAGGGCGTAATATTACCCAGCTTATATTTTTCTAATGATATATCCAGATTCTTTTTAGCTATGGTAACGTTGGCTTGTCCCAGTCTGATCAGATCCAAACCGGATAAATAACTCACAAAAAAGTTATTGATCTGTGCTTCTACATTTAACCGGGTTTGTTTGGCGCTGATGTTGGCGTTGTCGATCTGTATTTTGGCGTTCTTCTCGCGCCTGTTCTGATTAAAGCCATCAAAAATATTGATAGAAGCGGTCACCCCATAATTTAAACCATGCACATTTTGCGACAGCGTAAAGCCAGCCGGTGTTTTGCTATTAGAAAAAGTATAGCCAGAGGTTAAACCCACCTGCGGGTATCGCGTTGAGCGTACCTGCTTCAGGTTGATCTCGGCCAGGCGCTTATTGATCTGTGCCGATAAAATGGCCGGGTTTTGTAACTGGGCGCTATTAATGATCTCGGCAAGGGTTAGTTTATCATCAATGAGGATGGTGTCGCCTACCGTGAAATCGGTTTGCAGGTCGCGGATCAAGAGCTGGTTAAGTTGTATTTTGATAGCCTTGAACTGTTGGTATTGCGTAACCAGGTTAGCGGTATCGGTATTGAGGTTAACCTGCGCGTTCAGCACATCCAAACCCGAGGCACGGCCAACCTTGTACTTGTCGTTGGCATAACGCAGTTGCGTGCGCGAAATATCTATGGCTCCTTTGAGCGCTTTGATCTGCTCATTTTGATTGATGAGGTCATAATAAGTAGTGATCACACTGGCAACGGTGGTTTGGATGGTGTCCTTTAACCGTATAGCGCCAAGGGTATCAACGGTTTTTAACTGATCGTAAGTGGCAAACATGTTAAAGCCATCAAAAATGGTCCAGTTAAGGTTTACGCCGTAACTATTATTGGAGTTATGGGCATTGATATTATTCACCGTGCCATCATTACGTGTTTGCTTGGTATTTTGCCTGCTGTTATTCGTAGCAAAATTACCGGTAAGCTGCGGTAAAACACCCGCGTTACCCAGGGTAACATTATTTGCCGCTATGGTAGAATTATTTTGCGACAGCTTGATATTATAGTTGTTTTTAAGCGCGATTTCAACAGCCTCTTTCAACGTAAGCAAAGGGGCATCCTGCGCCCAGGCCGTTATGCTAAAAATCAGGCTGCAGAAAATAAAGAAAACTATTTTTTTGATAATCATAAGGTTTACAGGTTTTCAATCAATATAGGTTTTTTAGTCTCGTTGGCTTCGGCGTCTTCCGGTTCATGCTCGGGGTCGCGACGGGTTTTGGAGGCGAAGATCACGTACATCAGCGGGATAATGTAAAGGGTAAGTACCAGCGAAAACAGCATACCGCCCATAATTACAATACCCAATGATACACGGCTTTTAGCACCCGCACCCAATGCAAACGCGATAGGCACAGAGCCCAGCACCACGGCCAAACTGGTCATTAATATCGGGCGTAAACGGGCTGTTGCCGCCTCTACAGCTGCCTCATATTTAGCAACACCGTGTTCCATGCGCTGATTGGCAAATTCCACAATGAGGATCCCGTTTTTGGTAACCAGGCCCACCAGGGTAATGATACCGATCTCGCTGAAAATATTCAATGTTTGGTTAAACAGCCACAGGGATAAAAACGCGCCCGAGATAGCCAGCGGCACGGTGAGCATTACAATAAATGGATCCATAAAACTCTCGAACTGGGCCGCCAGAACCAGGTATATCAGCAATAGGGCAAAACCAAAGGCGAATAAGATGTTTGATGAACCTTCGGCATAATCCCGTGAAGGACCGCTTAACGCGGTGCTGAAGGTATCGTCCAATATTTCTTTAGATATGCGATCCATCTCCTTGATGCCATCACCAACGGTGCGACCGGGTGCTAAACCCGCAGATACGGTGGCCGATTTATAGCGGTTAAAGTGATAAATAGCCGGAGGCGTTGCACCTTCGGTAACTTTTACCACGTTATCCAGCTGTACCAGGCCGCCTTTGGTGCTACGGAGGTAAACTGATTTCAGATCGAGTGGCTGATCGCGGTTGGCGCGGTCCACCTGGGCAATTACCTGGTATTGTTTACCGTTGATCAGGAAATAATCTAAACGACCGGCACTATAATACAATTGCAGGGTTTGGGCGATCTCATCAACAGATACCCCCAGGTCCCGTGCCCGGTCACGATCGGTAACTACCCTTAACTCGGGCTTGGTGAACTTAAGGTTTACATCGGTTCCCTGAAATACCGGGCTTTTGGATACTTCGGAGAAAAACTTAGGCAAAGCCTTGCGTATTTTTTCGAAATCCTGGTTCTGAATTACATATTGTATGGGAAGCGAAGTCCGGGCGCCGCTACCGCCACCGCTAATGGTTTGCTCTTGTATTACATTGGCGCGGGCATCGGGCATACGGCTTAGCTTTTTACTGAGCCAGTCGGCCAGTTGTTGCTGGGTTCGGCCACGTTCGTCCGGAGCTACCAGGCCGATACGACCAAAACCGGAGTTGGCCGAACCACCACCGAAGGATGGCGAAACGATCTCGAAATTAACTTTAGCCTCTGGAATGGAATCATCAACCAGTTGCGATACCTTATCCATGTATTTGGTCATGTACTCATAGGTAGCGCCTTCAGATCCGGTAACACTGTAGCGTAATAAGCTACGGTCATCCAGCGGAGCCAGCTCAGATGGGATAACCTGTACCAATACACCAATGATAATAAGGGATACCGCCAGGATCACAAAAGAAACCCACTTTACCTTCATAAACTTAACCAAGGTTTCGGTATAAGAATTGGTCATGTTTACAAAGAAAGGCTCGGTACGCTCGTAAAACTTCGATTTTTTGTTGCTCTTGCGGATCAGCTTTACGTTCAGCATCGGTGTTAAGGACAGGGATACAAATGCCGATATCAATACCGCGCCGGCCACCACTACCGCGAACTCGCGGAACAAACGGCCGGTAAAGCCTTGTAAAAACACGATAGGTAAAAACACCGCTGCCAGCGTAACCGAGGTTGATACTACCGCGAAAAAGATCTCGGCAGAACCTTCAAAGGCAGCCTTGCGGATAGCCATACCGGCTTCCACTTTTTTATAGATGTTCTCGGTTACCACAATACCGTCATCCACCACCAGGCCCGTTGCCAGTACAATGCCCAGCAGGGTTAATATATTGATGGAGAAACCAAAAATATACATGATGAAAAATGCACCGATGAGCGATACCGGAATATCGATGAGCGGACGGAAGGCGATAAGCCAATCGCGGAAGAAGAGGTAGATGATGATCACCACCAGTACAAAGGATACAATCAGTGTTTCCTGTACTTCGGAAATAGACTGGTTAATGAACCGGGTATTATCCAGTGCCACATTTACCTTGATATCCGGCGGAAGGTCTTTCTTGATCTGCTCCAGGCGTTTGTAAAAATCTTTGGCTATCTGCACGTAATTGGCGCCCGGCTGCGGCACAATGGCCAGGCCGATCATCGGTACGCCCGATTCCTTAAAAATGGTTTCCTCATTGGCCGATCCTAAAACGGCATAGCCCACATCGCGCAGGCGCACCACACGGTTACTGTCTGACCGGATGATGAGGTCGTTAAAATCTTTTTCGGTAGATAATTTACCCAGGGCCCTGATGGTAACCTCGGTATTGTTACCTTCAATTTTACCGGCAGGCAGCTCCACGTTCTCTTTATTTAAGGCCGCGCCAATGTCTGTAGCGGTAACGCCCTGCGCGGTTAATTTATTAGGATCGATCCATAAACGCATTGCGTACTGGCGCTGGCCCTGTATGTTAATGGTACTTACGCCGGGTATGGTTTGCAGGCCTTCCTGCAATACGTTTTCGGCATAGTCATCCAGCTGATTAATGTTACGGGTATCACTCTGTACTTCCAGGGTAATGATCTGGTCGGCGCTGGCATCGGCCTTGGTAACTACCGGTGGAGCGTCAATATCCTGTGGCAGCTGGCGTTGTGCCTGGCCAACCTTATCGCGCACGTCGTTCGCGGCAGTTTCCAGATCGGCGTCCAAATCAAACTCCACGGTAATGTTGCTGGAACCCACCGAACTGGTTGATGAGAGGTTACGGATGCCCGGAACACCATTGATGGCTTTTTCCAAAGGTTCGGTGATCTGTGATTCAATTACATCGGCATTGGCGCCGGCATAACTGGTGGATACCGAAATGATAGGCGGATCCACCGAAGGGAAATCCCGCACCCCTAAAAATTTATAGCCGATGATGCCAAACACAACAATAACTACTGACATTACTGTTGCCAATACCGGCCGCTTTATACTGACTGAGGATAAACTCATATGTTTTTACTTAATAACTTTATATTTACCTCACCCTGCCCTCTCCAAAGGAGAGGGTTCAAAAGACTTTTCTTTTCAAGTCCTCTCCTTTGGAGAGGATTTAGGTGAGGTTTACTCTATTTAATAACCTTAGCAATTTTCAAAGGAACCTTTGGTCGCATTTGTATAATGCCCGATACTACTACGCTGTCGCCCGGTTTCAGGCCATCAATGATCTGTATTTTGGTATCGGTACGCATATCGGTTTTTACAGCTTTGCTCACCGCAACACCATTTTGATAAACATAAACCAGGTTGCTTTTCAGGTCGGGGATAACGGCCTGGGTTGGCAGTAAAATAGTTTTAGCTATCTGGTCAAGCGTTAAATTAATTTTAGCAAAGCTGCCGGCTGTCAATAAACCTTTTGGATTTGGCGCTTTGGCCCTCACCGTGATAGTACGCGAGTTAACATCAATAGCGGGGTCAATGGCATACACCGTCGCCGTGAAATTTTCCCTGGAGCTTTCGGTAGTGAACCTGATCTTGCTGCCCGGGCCAATGATAGAAAGGTATCTTTCCGGAACAGAAAAAGTAACCTTTGCCGGATCGATATTAACCAACTGCGCGATAGATGTTTGAGGCGACAGGTAACCACCCGGGCTCACATTCCTTAAGCCGATGGTGCCCGAAAACGGCGCCCTGATCTCGGTGCGGGTTATTTGTGCCTTGATCATATCGCCCTGGGCCCTTAATGAGTTTAAGGAGGTTAGTGAAGTATCATATTCCTGTTGACTGATGGCTTCTTTTTCCAACAGTACTTTATTGCGGTATTCATTTTGCTTGGCCAACGCTACCTGGTAGTTCACTTGTTTAAGCGATGCTTCCAGGTCCTGGTTATAAACTTTAACCAGCAATTGCCCTTTTTGTACTTTGCTGCCTTCGTTAAAATATATGCCGGTAATATTGCCTGCGGTTTGGCTCACCAGGTTTACCTTTTCGTTGGCGTCAATTGACCCGGTTACATCTATTATATTGTTGATAGTGGTATCCTTTACAATCATAATATTAACGGAAACAGGACCGTTCTTCTTTTTGCCGCCTTTGCCTCCGGCAGCTATAGCAGCAGCAGATTCCTTGGCGCTTTTGCTAAAGAACTTGTTGTAAATTAAGTATGCAACCAGCAAAGCCAGCGCGGTGTAAATGATATACCTTGTTCTCATATTAAATGGATCATTTTTGTGATTTAGTTTTTGATCAGGTTGTTGTTAAGGGTTGTATGTTGTTTTGCATTCGGAGTAATACACTTTCAAATATTTTCATATCTGTATCAGATATCCCCTTAGTAATATCAGTATTAATGTTTTTAAAGGTGGCCAGAATATGCGGAACCGCGAGCTTTGCCTTTTCGGTAACTTTCAACAATTGTTCGCGGCGGTCGTTCGGGTTGTTTTCCCGGTAAACAAATCCTTTGGCGGAGAGTAGATTAATGATGCTTACAATGGCCGATTTATCCTTGCCCAGTATTTCGGCAAGTGCCTTTTGTGATAATTGTCCATCATGATAGTAAATCAACGATAACACATAATGATACCGGTCTACGTCCAGGTGTTTTGTACTTTTAGCGAGCAGGCTTTGGTACAATTTACCCAAACGTATCAGTTTGCGGGATATGGGTTCAATTAACGACATTATAAGGTGGCACAAACTTAATCAGTAGACGGCATAAATAGTTGTATGTATCAACCATTTTACAAGGTTAAATTTAGAGTACCGAATGTGGCACAAAGGCGAGACATTGCGCAGATGACTCACCCCGGCGTTGCTTCGCTCGCCGACCCTCTCTTCGGCTTCGCCGGAAAGAGGGTGGAGAAGTTTTTTGGTTTTTTATTTCCACCATACTAAATTTCCCCAAATCCCCTCTTTCCGCCGTAGGCGAAGAGAGGGTGACCGAGCGCAGCGATGGTCGGGTGAGTCGATTCAGCGACATCGCTATCCCCGATTTTTTGAATACATAATTTTTTTAACTTGCGACATGAAACCATTTAAACATATCATTACTTTTTTATTAATCATATCTTATATGAGTCCATCTATCAGCAAAGCCCAAACTACGGCCAATATATCTTATACGGTGTCTTTTCCGGAGGCACAGGCGCATTATGCTGATATTGAAATGCATATTTCGGGCTTAAAGCAAAACACGCTCGACCTTAAAATGCCTGTATGGACACCCGGCTCATACCTGGTGCGGGAGTTTGCCAAAAACATAGAAGCTTTTAGCGCCGATGCCGGCGGAAAAGCGGTGTCATCACCCAAGATCAATAAAAACACCTGGCGTATCGCTACCAAAGGCGTATCCACCGTAAATATTAAATACCGGGTTTATGCCAACGAGATCTCGGTGCGTACCAGCTATATCGATGCTTCGCATGGCTTCCTGTCAAGCTCGGGGATCTTTATTTACCCGGCTAATATGCTGCACCAGCCGTCAACCATTCACATTAAACCTTATAAAGACTGGGCTAAGGTTTCAACCAGTCTGGAAATGGTGAATAACGACCCTTTTACCCGTGTATCGCCCAATTATGATATCCTTTTTGATTCGCCCATTGAAGTGGGTAATCAGGATGTGTTTGGTTTTGATGCATCTGGTGTAAAGTATGAGGTGTGTATGTATGGCGGCGGCAATTATGATAAAGAACGCCTGAAAAAAGACCTGCACAGCATTGTGGAACAGGAAGCCGCCATTTTTGGCGAAAACCCTAACAAGCATTACGTTTTTATTGTGCATAACCATTTACGCGGCGGCGGCGGCCTGGAGCATTTGAGTTCTACGGTTTTAGGCGCTTCGCGCGATAATTACGCGACGGAAAAAGGTTACCAGAACTTTTTGGGCCTGGCTGCGCATGAGCATTTCCATTTATGGAACGTAAAACGCCTGCGTCCGATAGTATTGGGGCCCTTTGATTATGACAACGAAAACTATACCACCAATTTGTGGATAGCCGAAGGCTTTACGGAGTATTACCAGGAAATAGCGGTTCGCCGTACTAACCTTTACCCGCCAGAAAATTATTTAGACGTATTAGTAGGAGAGTTTAACATCCTGGAAAACCTGCCGGGCAAAAACGTGCAGACTGTTGCCGAATCGAGCTTCGACGCCTGGATAAAAGCCTACCGCCCGAACGAAAACTCTAACAATACCACCATATCCTATTACAACAAAGGCGCTATTGTTGGGATGATGCTCGATCTCGAGATCATCAACAGCAGCAAAGGCAAATACGCGCTGGATGATGTGATGAAGTATATGTATACTGAGTATTACAAAACCAAAAAACGCGGCTATACCGATGCGGAGTTTAAACAAGGATTTGAAAAATTTGCCGGTAAAAAACTGGACGATTTTTATAAAAAATATATCAATGGCCTAACGCCTGTCGATTATAACAAATACCTGGGCTATGCGGGTTATAAAATAAGCGATGAACTGGCGGATAACAATGATCCGGCATTCGGCGTGGTTACCGCTACTACCGCCAATAAAAAAGTGATAGTGACCAGCGTTACCCGCGGAACATCGGCCTATATCGACGGTATTAACGTTAATGATGAGCTGGCTACTATTGATAACGAACCCATTACCGACGCGGCAACCATGCTGAACGGAAAAAAAGTGGGCGATAAAATAAATGTGGGCATCATCCGCGACGGGCTGCAACTTACCCTGCCGGTTACCCTGCTGAAAAACGCACGTGTTAAATATAAAATTGTACCGGTAGATAATGCAACCGCACAGCAACAACTGGTGCGTAAAAAATGGCTTAGTTTGCAATAGAAACATACGCCGGAACCGGAAATAATTTCGTATATTTAAGTATATAAACACCATGGCCCTGCTTACTTGAAAAGTGTAAGCAGGGCCATTTGCTTAAAGGGATAAAAAGGGTAAAAAGCAAGCTGTTTTTTACTTAGTTATTTGAAAATCAATCCTATAAATCTTTTTAAAGGTTTCAAAACCCACTAAAAATTTGTTAAAAAGTGTTAAAATCGATGGTTTTGAATCAGTTTTGAAAGGTTTTTGACCCGTTTTCATCTACTTTTCGCATCGAAAAGTGTTAAAATCAAGCTTTAAAAAGTATTTTAAAAATGTACGTTGTTTGATTTTTGTAATAAAGGCTAAATTGTATTTTTATAACTTATGCCATCAGCCGCAGCCTTAAAAAAAATCAGACCGATACAGCTTATCGCTGTTATTTTCTTTACCGTATCCGGCGGGCCTTATGGCCTGGAACCGCTGCTGAGTTATGCCGGCGACCACGGTGCAATTTTGATCCTGCTAATAACCCCCTTACTTTGGGACGTACCTGCCATATTCACCGTGCTTGAACTGAACAGCATGATGCCCATCACCGGCGGCTATTACAAATGGGTTAAATATGCCCTGGGCACGCGCTGGGGCTTTTACGAGGGTTGGTGGACCTGGCTCTATACTTTTGTCGATCTGGCTATATACCCGGTTCTGTTTGTACAATACGCATCGTTCTTTTTCCCGGTTTTGCTGCAGTACCAGGTGCCGGTATGCTTGCTCATTATCTGGGCTTCGGCGGGCTTAAACATACTGGGAATAGTGCCGGTGGGTAAAGTATCGCTATTTTTGAGCGTGGCGGTACTGGCACCGGTTGTTATTTTAATTGGTCTGGCTATTCATAAGCATGGCGGCAGTTTGAGTATTCCTTCGCCATCATTAAAGGGTATTACTTTCCCCTCGTTTGGGATGGCGCTGTACACTGTGATGTGGAACTGCCTGGGCTGGGATAACATTACCACCTATGCTGAAGAGGTTGAAAAACCGGTAAAATCGTACCTGGTATCCATGATCATAGCTTTTATACTAGTGATGGTGGTTTACTTTTTTATCACCTGGATAGCCCAGCAATCTGGTATAAACCATGATACGTTAACCAATGATGGTTTCCCGGCTTTGGGGGTATTGATAGCCGGTAGGTGGCTGGGTGTTGTCATAGCGGCGGGAGGCATGGCCAGTACGCTGGGTATTTACGCGGCTGTATTGTTATCGGTATCAAGGGTACCACAGGTCATGTCCGAAGATCATTTGCTGCCCGCAGGGTTGAACAAGCTGCACCGCCGCTTTAAAACACCCTATATCTCCATCATCATTTGCTCCTTAGTGGTTAGCTTTATGGTACTATGGACCTTTGCTGATCTGCTGATCATTGATGTAACAGTTTACGGTGCGGGATTATCGCTGGAGTATATCGCACTGGTAAAGCTGAGGTTAAAAGAGCCGCTTAAGACCCGGCCGTTCAGGATCCCCTTAAATATTACCGGGCTTTGCCTGGTATTGATTTTTCCTTTTATGGTTTATGCCGTGGCTTTGGGTGGGGCATTATCATCAACTCCCGAAGCATTGAAAGCCGCGGTGTTTGCCGTAGCCGCATTGCTAAGCGCCGAAGTGGTTTGGCGCATTATTTTGATCAGCAAGCCTCATTTAAAAGCGAGTTGAGAGGAACGATTTAGTTGGAAGCTTTAGCAAGTAAATTGCTGATAGGTGCATCAAAAATTCCGGATAAAACACCCGCGATATTTTTGCCCTCAGCTGGTTTTTTGAAATCCTCGGGATAAAAGATATGATCAACCCCAAGCACTTTTAACAGACTGTCGGTTTTAGTGTGAGCTTTGGTCTTATAACAATATACTTTTATTTTACTATAAGCAGGATTACTGCCTATACGGCGTAGTATTTTTTCGATGTCCTTAATCAGATGATCATAATCAAATATGACTACGTTGGGTTTAGTTTCATGTATGGTTGGGAAAATACTACTTACCGTAGAAACATGCCTGAACATTTTATTGTCAGACAGTAATTCAACCGAAAAAGTATCGGCAGCAACCAATAACACGTTTTTAGATCGTATGCGGATCATAACCAATTAATTAAGGGGGCTCATAAAATTAAATTTTAAATATCATTCCTCCA
>Ga0207671_10002406_pt1 | contig 20068 bp, 13 predicted proteins | sample KBSC24metaG_FD_184352 | JGI IMG/M metagenome (GOLD analysis project Ga0207671, IMG submission 184352) | Corn rhizosphere microbial communities from Kellogg Biological Station, Michigan, USA - KBS C2-4 metaG (SPAdes) (version 2) | ecosystem: Host-associated > Plants > Roots > Rhizosphere > Soil... | reverse complement strand
GGAACGCAACGCTGAACTCCTCTTTACCGAGCTTGTTGAGGATCTCTTCTGGCGCGGTCAGCTTTTTATAGCGAGCCAGGTGCTGGGTGGCGCTCACAAGATTCTGAGTTGAGAGGGCCGCGATCGCCATCGGGTGAAAGCGCTCCGTCTTCGTTTCGATGCCCAGTTTTACACCCAGAAGCGGATCGGAACTGACCACCTCTACCGCGTTCCATAGTGCAAAAAGCTCTTCGGTGGAGACGAGAACGCGCGTCTGCTCAAACAAATCTCGCGGAAGTCCCGCCTTGCGTAGCACCGCGGCAACTGAGACGCCGTGCTCCTTCAACTTGAGGGCAAGACGGCCTGGAACCCGAAAACGCTTCAGCATAACGGAGTCCTCCAGCTAGTAGCGTACTGGATTTCCGATTTGGGCACCATTCAGACCGCGCCAGAATGCCAGCAGAAGGCGCCAAAAAAGATTGGCGTGATTCGAAGTCATATTGGCGCGTCTGGCAGAGCGCTGCGATCACATCGAGGCTAATGTGGGGAATATCGGTGCTGGGCGCAGTCAGCCAGTCAGTCTCAAACACCCTTCCACGATGGACGAAAGGCTCAGATATGCAGGAATTCAATGACGCAGGCACAAAGCGCAGCATGAACCGCCGCTCGTTCCTAGGCGTTACCGGGGCCGTCGCAGTTGCAACGGTTGCGGGCGGCCATGCAGTTTCGGCAACAGCCGAGCGAGGCGCGCAAGTGCGAATGAATGGGCGACGGAAGCTGGGCTCGCTTGAGGTATCGAGCGTGGGTCTGGGCGTCCAGAATATGAGCCGCAGTTATGAAACGCTCGTGCCGTACCGCCCGGAGATGATCAATATCATCCGCGCAGCGTATGACCGCGGCGTGACATTTTTTGATACGGCTGAGGCTTATGGGCCTCTCGAATGCGAACGAATCCTCGGTGAGAGCATCGCACCATTCCGCAACAAGGTCGCAATCACGTCGAAGTTTGGCTGGAACATCGATCCTGAGACCGGCCGTTTCCAAATGGGGCTGAACAGCAAGCCTGACCATATCAAGAAGGCTGTCGAAGGGATGCTCAAGCGGCTTCGGACCGACCGCATTGATCTTGTTTATCAGCACCGCGTTGACCCGCAGGTTCCGATTGAAGATGTTGCTGGCGCGGTGAAGGATCTTATGTCCGAGGGCAAGATCCTGCACTGGGGTCTCTGCGAAATGGGGCCGGATACTCTTCGTCGCGCGCATGCGGCGCTTCCTGTGACGGCCGTTCAGAACGAGTATTCGATGCTGTGGCGCGGCCCGGAAGAAGAGATCATCCCGCTGTGCCAGGAGTTAGGCATTGGATTCGTGCCGTGGAGTCCGCTCGGTGTGCAATTCCTGACCGGGGCGATTGACGAGAACACTCGTTTTGCGCCTGGCGACATCCGTGGAATGGAACCGCGCTTCTCCTCAGAAAACCTGAAGCACAACATGGATCTCGTAAAGCTCGTTAAGCAATGGGCCGAACGGAAACAGGCCGCTCCGGGTCAGATTGCTCTTGCATGGCTGTTGGCGCAGAAACCGTGGATCGTGCCAATCCCCGGCACGACACAGATGGCGCACATGATCCAAAACGTCGGCGCCACTTCGGTTGTGTTCACGCCTGACGAGATCAAAGAGCTGAACGCCTCGGTATCGGGTATTCAGATTCAGGGAAAACGCCTGCCGGACGGGATTCTCGCACTCTCGGGCGTAGAGTCGCCGGCGAAGAAATAGAAAGTGAACGATGCACTGCGGATACCGGAACATCAACAACACATATCGAGGGAGAGCCATGAAAACCTTAATGCTGGGTCTGTTTCTATCGACACTGATTGTGCCGTCGTGCTGCGCACAGCAGGCGCCACCGCAGCCACCAACGGAATCGATTAAGACTGCCGCAAATCCTACACCCGAGCAACAAGAGGTCATCAACCTCTCAAAGACGAAGTGGGATTGGATGGCAGACAAGAAGGTCGATTCCCTGGAAACGCTATTTGATGACAGAGCCATGTTCACTCACATGGGAGGAACATGGGGAAAGACGCAGGAACTGGCAACCATCAAGAGCGGGGGCATCTGGTACAAAAAGGCCGTAGTCTACGCGGTTGACGCTCGCATATTTGGCAACACAGCCATCCTGCTTGAGGACCTCGATTTGCAGGCGGCAGTAGGTGAGCACGAAGTCACGAATCCCTTTATGGTGACTGAGGTCTATATCAAGGAAAACAGCAAGTGGAAGCTGGCGCAACTGACGTTCTCGCATCTGCTCAGGCCGGTCAAAATGAATGGCGATAAGAAATAGCCGCCGAACGCATCGGGGCACGAGGCTGCGCGCCGGATGATGCGGCAAGGTTGAGGTCTTCAGGATGATGAGGAAACGCATAGCTGTTCTTTTGCTGACCATTTCGACAGTCCTCTGCCTCGCATCTGGTCCTTTGCGTGCGCAGCAACCGGCGGCGAACTCTCAGCGAGTGCCCACGGAAAAGAACACACTGATTGTCTATCTGTCCCGAACCAACAATACGAAGGCCATCGCGGAAATCATTCATCGAAAGGTCGGCGGCACATTTGTCGCTCTCGAATTGGAAACGCCTTATCCCGCGGACTACAGGGCAACGGTGCAACAGGTCGTACACGAGAATGAGACCGGCTATTTGCCGCCTCTCAAAACAAAGATCGAACACATAGACCAGTACGAGTTTGTGTTTCTTGGCTTTCCGACGTGGGGAATGCAATTGCCGCCACCCGTCAAGAGCTTCCTGCACCAATACAACTTGAAGGGAAAGACCGTTATCCCATTCAACACAAATGGCGGCTATGGGGTCGGCAGCAGCTTTGAAACCGTCAAGGAATTATGTCCGCAAAGCACGATCCTGCTGGGTTTCACCACGAGAGGTGGATCGGAGATCGATGGACACAACCTTGTGATCAAGGATGCCAGGGCAGAAGAAGCCAGCAACGAAGTTCAAAGTTGGCTAAAGACAATCGGAATGCTGAAGTGAAGCGTCTCCGAGATCAGAGAGAAGAGGCAGGAGCGATCGTGAAAAAGAGAGAGCTAGGAAAGAGCGGACTTGAGGTATCGGCCCTGGGACTCGGTTGCATGGGGCTGAGTTTTGGCTACGGCAAGGTCATCGAAAAGAAGGATGGAATCTCGCTTATTCGTGGCGCCGTTGAGCGCGGTGTGACATTCTTCGATACCGCGGAGATCTATGGCGCCTACACGAACGAAGAGCTTGTCGGCGAAGCTCTCGAGCCCGTCCGCGACCAGGTCGTCATCGCGACTAAGTTTGGCTTCAAAATCGATGAAAACGGAAAGGGCGCAGGGTTGGACAGCCGGCCCGAACACATTAAGCAGGTGGCCGATGCCTCGCTGAAGCGCCTCAGAACCGATGTAATCGACCTTTTCTACCAACACCGGGTTGATCCGAACGTGCCGATCGAGGACGTGGCTGGTGCGGTGAAAGACCTGATACAGCAGGGGAAGGTGAAGCACTTCGGCCTGTCTGAGGCAGGCGTGCGAACGATTCGCCGTGCTCATTCCGTGCAGCCTGTCACCGCGCTGCAGAGCGAATACTCCCTGTGGTGGAGGGAGCCGGAACAAGAGATCCTGCCAACCCTGGAAGAACTTGGAATCGGCTTCGTGCCGTTCAGTCCGCTTGGCAAGGGATTCCTCACGGGCAAAATCACGGAAGAGACAAAGTTCGACGCGAACGACTTCCGCAATACTGTGCCACGTTTGAACGAGGAGAATCGGAAAGCGAACCAGGCACTCGTTGATCTGGTCGGCAGTTTTGCGCAACAGAAGAATGCGACTCCGGCTCAGATCGCGATCGCATGGATTCTGGCGCAGAAACCCTGGATTGTTCCCATTCCCGGCACCACAAAATTGCACCGCCTCGAAGAGAACCTCGGTGCAACAGCATTGGAACTGACCGACGGCGATATCCGTCTGCTTGACGAGGCGACTTCGGCGATCACAGTTCAAGGCGCTCGCTACTCTGAGGGCGCGCAGCGGTTGATCGATCGTTAAGGGTTCGGCGACCGTACTCTAGTCGCGACTCTCGTCGCAGCGCTGCGCACTTGTCCACTGGCAGAAACATAAGAAAGGTCTAAGAACATGAAATCAAACTTGCCCATCTTCGGGTTGTGTCTCCTGATCAGCATGCAGTGGACGCTTGCACAGAAGGTTCCCGGCAGTTCAACTCCGCCGAGTGCGCCGCCAACGCTTCGCACCTCAACCGGAGTCGTTCGCGGCGTGACCGAGGGAGATGTTTCGAGCTTCAAGGGAATCCCCTTTGCTGCTCCTCCTACGGGCGACCTGCGGTGGCGTCCACCGCAGCCGGCGGCACCGTGGACCGGCGTGCGCGAGGCGACGGAATTCGGGGCCGACTGTATGCAGGGACGCTTCGGTCCGCCTCCGGCCCCTGGCGCGCCCGCGACGAAAGCGCCGTCGGAAGATTGTTTGTTTCTGAATATCTGGCGACCCGCTAACGCAACGCCAAATGCGAAGTTACCCGTGATGTTCTGGATCTACGGCGGCGGTTTTGTAGGCGGCTCTAGCGCCATGCCTAGCACCTCGGGGACACAGTTCGCCAAACAGGGCGTAATTCTGGTCGCTCCCAATTACCGGGTGGGTCGCTTCGGATTCTTTGCCTTTCCGGCGCTGAGCCAGGAACATCCGGACGAACTCAAGGGTAACTACGCGTATATGGATCAGATTGCTGCGCTCAAGTGGGTGCAAAAAAACATCGCCGCATTTGGAGGCGATCCGAAGAACGTAACGATCTTCGGATTCTCCGCGGGCGGTGTTTCAGTGCACAGCCTCCTGACTATGCCGATGGCGCGCGGACTCTTCCAGAAGGCGATCGTCGAGTCCGGAGGTTCGCGTGACAGCGTGCTCACCGCACGGCCGATGAGCAAGGACGGGATCGATCCGAACTATCCGTTATCGGCGGAGACGATCGGCATCAACTTCGCGCGCTCGATGGGAATCGAGGGCACGGATGAAGCCGCGCTCGCTCGTTTGCGCGCCCTCGGCGCCGAAGAGGTACTTCGCGGCGTGCCGGCCAAGCCGGGAGTCACCACGCCCTCTTACGAGACGACGCCGATCCTTGACGGTAAGCTGATTACCGAGACGGCCGAGACAGCCTACAAGGCAGGTCGTGCGCCCCGTGTCCCAGTCATGCTGGGAAGCAACAGTGCTGATTTTGCCGGTCCAAGAGTAAGGGCAACTACCAAAGAGCAGTTCTTCGCTCGCTTTGGCCAGTTCAGCGCTCAGGCGAAGGCGGCCTACGATCCCGACGGCTCTGCAGATTTGCCCACTTTGCTGGCGAAGGCGAACAACGACTTTGGCCAAGCAGAGCCGGCCCGCTTCGCGGCGAGAGCATTCGCGGCCAATGGTTCGCCCGCCTATCTCTACAGGTTCTCTTATGTCCAGACTGCGCTGAGGGAACGGATGCGTTCGGGGACTCCACACGGCGGCGAAATTGCCTTCGTTTTCGGCACATTGGGTACGGCAGCCTTCGGTCCTCCCATTCCCCCGACAGCCGACGACCAGGCGGTATCCCGGATGGCGCAAGGCTACTGGGTTAACTTCGCCAAAACCGGCGATCCGAACGGTGCGGGTTTGCCGGCGTGGCCGCGCTACGACGCCGGGAAGGACTTGATCTTCGAATTTCATCCCGATGGCACCGCTGGGCGATTCCGGATCCATGGAAAGCGCGGCTTGATGTGATGCAATCAGCAACCGAGTCTGGAAAACGGGCCGATTAATGGCGTGAAGGAGAAGTAATGCAAAAGCGCAAATTAGGAAAAGATCTGGAAGTCTCCGCTCTCGGCTTGGGATGCATGAGCATGACATCGGCTTACGGACCCGCAGCCGACAAGGGCGAGATGATCAAGATGCTTCGAGCGGCGAACGATCTTGGAGTTACTCACTTCGATACGGCTGAGGCCTATGGCCCGTTCGCGAATGAAGACCTGGTGGGCGAAGCGCTTCAGCCGATTCGCGAGAAGGTAACGATTGCCACAAAATTTGGCTTCGACATCGATCTGGAGACCGGCCAGCGCAAAGGCGGCACCAATAGCCGGCCTGAGCATGTGAAAGCGGTGGCCGAAGCGAGTCTGAAGCGTTTGCGGACCGATCATATCGATCTCTTCTATCAGCACCGCGTCGATCCTGATGTGCCGATTGAGGACGTGGCAGGAGCGGTCAACGACCTGATTACCGAGGGCAAGGTCAAGCACTTCGGTATGTCGGAAGCAGGGGTCGAGACCATTCGACGCGCGCACACTGTCCGGCCGGTCACCGCGGTGCAAAGCGAGTACTCGCTTTTCTGGCGCGGTCCCGAGGCCGAGCTTCTACCAACGCTTGAAGAGCTTGGAATCGGCTTCGTGCCGTTTAGCCCTCTTGGCGCCGGTTTCCTCACGGGCCAGATCGACGAGAACACAAAGTTTGATGCCACCGACTTTCGGAACTTGGTGCCGCGCTTTTCACCGGATGCTCGCAAAGCGAACATGGCTCTAGTCGGACTGGTCAAAGGCGTAGCGGCGCGCAAGGGCGCAACGCCTGCACAGGTTGCACTTTCCTGGTTGCTGGCGCAGAAACCTTGGATCGTGCCAATCCCAGGAACCACAAAGCTGCACCGGTTGGAGGAGAATCTTGGTGCAGTGGACGTTGAGCTGACGAAAGCAGATCTCAAGGAGATTGACGTAGCTTCCGGCAGCCTGAAGCTTGAGGGCGCGCGCCTTCCTGAAACTATGTTGAAGATGACAGGACTTTGATGAGTTTTTGTTGTGGAATAAACGCTTCGGCGGAAGGGAGCACCATGCGGGTCTTTGCGGCGATTGGATTATTGCTTTTTATGCTCGCGTCAGGCGCACAAAGCCAGACTCCCGGCGATAAGGGTGCGATACAGATCATACGAAAGGGTTCACAGCAGTCGCGACAGGCGCCCGTCGAGCACTTCACCGGTTCCGTACGTGTTGATCCTTTATTTCAGGCGACCGCTCCGTCGCACGCGTCGGGAGCTCTCGTTACGTTCGAACCCGGTGCGCGCACGGCTTGGCATACGCACACGCTTGGCCAGATCCTGATAGTAACGGCGGGGACGGGACGCGTTCAGCGCTGGGGAGATCCCGTAGAGGAGATCCATCAGGGGGATGTGGTCTGGATTCCACCGGGTCAAAAGCACTGGCACGGAGCCGCGCCGAACAATTCAATGGCACACATCGCCATTACAGAACACCTCGATGGCAAGACCGTCGATTGGATGGAGAAGGTCAGCGACGCGCAGTACAATTCGCCGCTCCCCGCTGTGGACGCAAGCACCGACGCTAGGGCGCAACCCGCGCAACCCCGGCCGTCGCAAGCTGCAATCGGCGACTTCGATCCGAAGCTGGCTGAGCTGACCGATGACGTGCTGTATGGCGACATTTGGGAGCGCCCTCAGCTATCAAAGCGAGATCGAAGCCTGGTGACCGTGGCTGCGTTGATCGCGTTGAATCGTCCAGAGCAGCTTCGATCCCATCTTATGATGGCGCGCAAAAACGGCGTGACCCAGGAAGAGTTGGTCGAGACCATCACGCATCTCGCGTTCTACTGTGGTTGGCCGAACGCCGTGAATGCCGTTGCCGTCGCCAAGGAAGTGTTTAACAAGAAGTGAGCCCCGAAGAACAGCTCGCAGGAGAATACGGATGAGTAGAAAGTATCGGAACACTTTCGCCGCGGCCTCATTGATGGGAGTTGCACTCTTCACTTCGGCAAACGCTCAGCAGACTGCCAAGAGCAAGTTTGCCCCGCTGACGATCCAGGACCAAGGCAGTTTCGCAGTTGGTGGCAAAGTCATCACCGCTCCCGGCACATTCGACCCCATCAAGCAGGGCAATTACAACCCAGCCGGCAACAATCCAGCAGGGGAAACGTTGCACGGTGACCACGCCTACGTCTTCTATCAGGTTCCCGTTAATCCGCGGAAGCTCCCCCTCGTGTTTCTGCACGGCACAGGGCAATTCACGAAAACCTGGGAGACTACTCCCGATGGCCGCGAGGGCTTCCAGACGATTTTTCTCCGTCGCCGCTTTCCGGTTTACCTCATCGATCAACCGCGACGCGGTAACGCGGGCCGCAGCACAGTCTCGGGAACGATCAACGTTTCGCCAGACGAGCAAATGTGGTTTGACACGTTCCGGGTCGGCATTTGGCCGAGTTTCTTTCCGGGAGTCCAGTTCTCGAAGGATCCCGAGGCTCTTAACCAGTACTTCCGTCAGATGACGCCCAATGTGGGACCATACGATCCCGTGGTGATCTCTGACGCCTGCGCCGCACTGTTCGACAAGATTGGACCGGCAATTTTTGTCACCCACTCGCAAGGCGGCGGCCTTGGATGGCTGACCGCCGTGAAGAGTAGCAATGTGCGGGGAATCGTAGCGTACGAACCAGGCAGCGGATTCCTATTCCCGGAAGGAGAAGTTCCCGAGCCGCTACCAAGTGCCGGCGGGACGCTCGCGGCCATTGGCGTACCCATGGCGGAATTCACGAAGCTCACCAAAATTCCGATTGTCATCTATTACGGCGATAACATCCCGGACAGGCCAAGCGATCAGCCAGGCCAGGATGGGTGGCGAGTTCGACTGGAGATGGCTCGAAAGTGGCGCGATACAGTCAACCATCACGGTGGCGATGTAACCGTTGTGCACCTTCCGGAAGTTGGCATCCATGGAAATACGCACTTTCCGTTCTCCGACTTGAATAACGAACAAGTGGCTGACCTAATGTCGAAGTTTCTCTCGGAGAAGAAGCTGGACTAAGTCGCTGCTGAGCCATCACAGCATCATGCTCAAGCCAGGATGCCTGCGTTTCTCCGCAAGAAAGGAATCTCAAATGAGAATTGAAGTTGTCAATGAGGCAAGGCGCGAGTTCCTTAAAGTGTCCGGGCAGGCACTTTCAGGTGCGGCTTTAGCGAGTTCAGTCACGGCTGCATTGCCGGCTACAGCTTCTGCGCAATCGCAGTCCACTACGGTGAAAGAGCCGGCTGTGATTGGATACCCCAGCACAAAAGGCGTGACGATTGAGCGAGTCACTTATCCGGCTAGGAACATGGGCACAATGATCGTCGCCAATCTTTTCAAGCCCGCCGGCTTCGATGCAAAGCAGAAGTATGCCGCGATTGTTGTGACTCATCCTTTCGGTGGCGTGAAGGAACAGACTGCTGGCCTCTATGCCCAGCATCTCGCCGAACGGGGGTTCGTCACGCTTGCGTATGACGCCTCCTACCAGGGCGAAAGTGGTGGCGATCCACGCCTGATGGAAGTGCCCGCTCAGCGACTGGACGACATCAGCTGTGCTATCGACTACTTCGTCAAGCATCCGCAGATCGATGCAGAGCGAATCGGCTCACTCGGCATTTGCGCCGGCGGCAGCTATGCACTGTGCAGCGCCGCGACAGAACTTCGCGTAAAAGCAGTCGCAGCTGTCAGTACTTTCAATCTCGGCGAAGCTCGCCGCGAAGGAATGGGCACGATCTCCTATGAAGAGAGGATGAAGCGGTTGCGAGCAGCCAGCGAGGCGCGTTCTCGTGAAGCCCGCGGTGAGATTGCACAACTGATCTCAGTGGTTCCCGACAGCCTGGCCAATTTCACCGACAAGACACCGCAGCTTTACCGCGAAGGATACGATTACTACCGCACACCGAGGGCTCAGCACCCGAACTCGCCGGGCAAGTACATGTATTCAAGTCTTCCTCAGCAGATTGCATTCTTCCCATTTGAACAGCTCGACACAATCTCACCTCGACCGCTGCTTGTCATTGCCGGCTCCAAGGCAGACACGCTCTTCTGGAGCGAGGACGTCATAAGAAAGGCAAAGGATCCAAAGGAACTTTACATTGTTGAAGGAGCGACCCACATCGACATGTACGACCGGCCTCAGTTTGTAACGCCAGCAGTTGAGAAGCTTGCGGAATTCTATGGTCGCTATCTCAGGCAAGCCTGAGGATGCGGACATTACGATAGAGAAGCGCGAGGAAGACCCAGGACAACATGAATCGACGAACATTTCTCCGCTCGGCACTCGCCACTGCCCTGTCCATTCCTGGAGGGCTCGCAGTGTTCACTTGGCTTTTTCTCAAGCTACCAAAGTTCGGCGCCAGCGCCACCGACAGCCGTCTCGATCGAATTAGAAAATCACCAAATTTCCAATACGGCGAGTTTCGGAACCTGATTCCCACGCCAATGATGACCGGCGACAAGAATTCCAAGAGCATGCGGGACTTCATCTTCAACAGTAACAAGAGGACTAGGCCACAAGAGCCAATTCCTTCAGTAAAGTGCGACCTGCAAAGTGTGCCCATTGATCAGAACTTCATGGTTTGGTTTGGCCACTCCTCATACTTCATCCAAGTGGATGGAAAGCGACTTCTCGTTGATCCCGTATTGAGCGGAAGGGCTTCGCCATTGCCCTTCACGACAAAAGCATTCGCCGGAACTGACCCGTATGCCGTCACGGATATTCCTGACATCGATTATTTGTTCATCTCTCACGACCATTGGGACCATCTTGATTACGACACAGTGAAGAAACTGCGCCCTAGGGTGAAGAAAGTGATCTGCGGTCTCGGCGTTGGCGCGGATCTCGAACGATGGGGATACGCCACGAAGGACATCACCGAGGGAGATTGGGGCGACACGGTGGATATGGGTGATGGCTTCACAGCCTGCCTCCGGACAGCGCGCCACTTTTCAGGCAGAAATCTGCACAGGAACCAGACACTGTGGGTATCGTTCGCACTCAGGACTTCTACCGGCTACCAGATATTCCTCGGCGGCGATGGGGGGTATGGACCGCACTTCAGGGAGATCGGAAACGAATTCGGCGGATTCGATCTCGCACTGTTGGAGGACGGTCAGTATGACGTCGCCTGGAAATACATACACATGATGCCCGAAGAGACATTACGGGCCGCCGACGATCTTCGGGCGGTTCATCTCTTTCCCGTGCACAACTCGAAATTCTGCATCTCCAATCACGATTGGGATGCCCCGCTTCGTACGATAACGTCTATTGCCGGGAACAGGCAGCCGCGAATCCTCACTCCGCTGATAGGCCAACTCGTATCGCTCGAGAATCCCGAGGCCGAGTCGGTGGCGTGGTGGACAAAGATGACGTAAGCCTATCTCGCAAATAGCTGGATCTATTCGTTTTGGTGCCCGGAGGGGGACTCGAACCCCCACTCGATTGCTCGATGCGAATTTTAAGTCCTAATTTACCTAACCCGGCACATGCTTGCACCATGTTGCACCGTGCGGAATAACACCCTCAAAATCAATAAGATGTACGCGTTTCCCACATTGCACTCTAACGAACAACGTCGCACAAAATCGCGGTACAAAGTGGCACCAAAAGTGGCACCAGATTGTGTACTAGATGGGCGGCAACGCCCGAAATGTCTGTTCATCAGTTCATTTCCGACGATGGGGCGTGGCCCCGTCCACATCCCGCCGGAGATTGCTGAACTGAAGCCCGTTTTGTCGGTACTTATCAATTGGCGCTGAGGGATGAGGAAGATGAACCAGTCCGGCCGGACTGCTTGGAAATCTGAGACTTTGCCAAGAAGACTCATGGCGCTGTGTAAGTGACGATCTTGCGAACCTGAATCTGCTCCGATGACAGGCCAAACAGATTGTCTACAAATCGTTCGTCTCCATTGAAACGTCGACCCTCGACCAAACGGTCGTCTCTCAAGAGCATCTCGTCAATCGATCCGAGGCGGGCAACGGCGTTCTTAACGACCGCGCCGGAGCCGGCCACGATGAACTCAGAAGGGCCGGTCTGCACCAGCAGGACAAAGCCACGGTGATCCTTCTCTGGCTTGATATTGGCAGCCGAATCATTCGTAGGTGCCGGCGGCAGATCTTTCATTGTTTCGTTCGAACTGCCTCGAAAACGGATTTCCAGCCCAGTAATCTTCTCGAATGTCTCCGCCGCGGCCGGGTCATCCTCCATCACGGTCATGACCTTTCCGTCCAGTCGATTTTTCAGGATCAAGGGCGCGAGCCCCCGAAGCGCCTCATTGGCCCCAGCCAGTTGCGCATTGGAAGCGAGGTCCTCAACTCCGAATGGTGAGATTCCCAAAGCATTCTCTTGTCCGACAGCCCAGAAATAGTTCGGAACAGACGGCCTGGATTCCGGAAAGAACAGCGGATTACCGGACCGGACATACTTCGAACAAACTCCCTTGAAATCGGCGATGTAAATGTCGGGAGCGAACAAATCGATATCCGGTGCTGCGGCCCGCCACACATCGAGCATTCCGGCGACAGGTCCTCCGCTTGGATACTGTCCCGGCGTCGTTTGTCCCGGTTGCGGGCCAAGCCATGCATTAACGTACATAGGAATCGGAAGTATCTGTTTACCAGCCGCTGCGATTCTCTGAACCGCGCGTGCAAACGCCCAGGACATGAAGACTTCGTCTGAACCCGCGTTCGTCCCGAAGACTTCAGCCCAACTCCCGCTCTTCTTGTAACCGCTGAGTGCCCAAATCGAGTCAAGCTCGGGCAGCAAACTGTCTTTGTGGAGAATGAGATAGTCCATCAGTTCCTTGGGCACCGGTTTCGACCATGCTGCGTCTGTGATCGGTGAAGAATCGCGGCTGGTGCCCAGAACCCCAACTTCGTTCTCAACCTGCACCATCATTACCGTGTGACGTAGGTCGGTAGTCCTGATGTGCTGCATGAGAGCTCTAAATGCCTTCGCATCCTCTCCAACTGCCGCATCACTAAACGGGCTCAGAGCGTTTTCCGCACTACCGAAGGAACTGGTGGCTCGTGATCCAGACTGCCGAGCTGCTCTTGGGAACCGTGCTGAATCGAGCTTCACCCACATCGGCGCGTAGCTCGAGCTCGCATTTTTCCAGGCTCCAAACCAAATGAGGACTAGCCGGAGTCCATGCTTTCGCGCCTCCCTAATCTCATCGTCCACTGTCGTGAAATCGAACTTGCCCTCTTCGGGTTCGACCAACTCCCAGGACACTGTTCCGATGACTGTATTCAGGTGCAGACCGACCAGCTTGTCCCAGATCGGCCGCATATACTCGCTACTCGAAGCACTGGAATTGTGGAGCTCTCCTGCCACCATCAGATAAGGTTGACCATCAACGATGAGCTGCGCAATGCCGTTCTTGCGTTCTATGCGAGGCAATTGTGATGATCTTGAAACGGCGCCCCCGGGCCGAGAGTTCGCCTGAGCCTCTGCATCACTTTTAGGCATCCCGAGTACAAAGACAACCAGCATCAGGGCCAAAGTTTTCAAGGTGGTTGATCGCATTACGCTCCCTTTCTGTACTCCGCAAAATCCGGCGTGAGCATTGCCTGCGAACATCCACGCGAGTTCGCGTTGGTACGCATCGCGCCTATGCCCCTTCCGGTGGAAACCGTAGCCCTTGCCTCAGTGTGTGTCCATATCTAACTTCGGTTCCGTTAGCGGCCGAGCAGTCCTGGCGTGCGAAGAAAATAGCAGGGCGTACAACTCCAGGCGTGGCAGAAGCTGTTAATGTGGACATCTCGGTAAGGAGACAGAAGAGAATCTGCTGGGTCAAAGACCTCCCAGAACGTGTCGGCCCCATCGAGTACCATAGCGCCCCAATAGTTCTCAATCAACTCAACTGCTTCCTGGTTCTGCCCGCAGGCAAGTAGCGCACTCACAACGTGGTGATACATGTAAGGAGTCACTGGGCGAACAGCCGTCGAGTCTGACATGACTTGACGCAGAGCTGTGGCGCCTGCCTCCTTGTCCACGACACCGGCCAGGATAAGCCACGCTTGAGATGCCCAAGAGACCTGCCGTTTCGGACCGCTCACGAATACTTTTTGGCTCTCGTCATAGAAGCTGGCCCGTGCTGCTGCGGCCATTTTACTGATAAGCGTCTCGTATGCGCTCACGGCGCGAGTATCGTCCAGCTCATGAGCGAGTTCCAAGGCTCTTCTATAGCTGTAGAGCAACACACCGTGCATCGAAGCCGTATGCTCAAGCACGGGCTGCCAGTCGATGAATATCCATACGTTCTTCGGGGCGATCAAGAGTCCGTGTTCGTCGAGGCTCCTCGAGCAAATCTCGAGCTGATGTTTGCCGATCGTCCAGAGCTCACGGCCCGTCTCTTTGTCTCCCGATTCTTTTACATAATCGGCAAGTACTGCTACAAAGAGGGCTGCATAGTCGAAAATCACGTCTCCGGCGGCGGTGGGCTTTGGCTTCTCGAAGACATCGGCGTGGAGAAGACCATCGGGACGCGGAAATGCGGATAAAAGATAGAGACAGCGCCGAACCAGCTCGAAGTTCCGAAAAGACGCGTAGTTGGCAAGCGCTTGCAATCTTAGATCCCCAATCCAGAGACGTTGATCACGGCGCGGGCCATCTTCGAAGACGGTCTGCATGCAATCCCGGAGCGTAGCAAGGCTCACTTCATCGATTCGCCGCAGCTTTTCAGAGAATTCGGGAGAGAGGGCTGGAACGCTTGCGGTAGCCGAGGATACAGCGTGCGCCTGAAAATCGCCGAAACGAGCGGCGTAACTCGGAGATGTGGCAATGACCTCTACTTTGACGTAACGGAATGCATAACGCCTCGGCATCCGCACAGTCTGAGGCAGGTAGTCTACCGTGATGATCTCTTCCGGCAGCCAAGCCTCGCTAAGAGTTCCCTTATATGGATGGAGCGGCTCTGCAACGTCCCCCGGCACTTCGCCGAAGGTGATTCGGAGGCGAATCGGAGCATCAACATTGAAGCCAATGGGCGTGATGGAAAAGGAGAGATAGCCGGTGCGATGGCCTCCAAAGTCAACAATAAAGCTCTGTCCTGCCTTGAAGCGGCGCGAATCGAGTGATTCGATTGTTCCTTCGTGTTCCATGCGCCATCGTAGAAATGCCGAAGGGTCGGGTACGGGCCTTACGAGATCCCGAGCGGGTTGGCTGATCTCATTCAGTTTTGGTTTCAAGGACTCGGCACGAGCAACAAACTCTGAGGTCAGTTTCGCCACCGTCCCCGACTCACCGATTTGGTCCTCAATATTGAGTGCGTTGAGAGAGGAAGATCCGATACCCATTGCAACAAGAGCACTAGCCTGCCGCACCAATTCCCTTCGTGTAAGAGCCACGGACTTTCTCCTAACGTTGAACTTTCCGACTTCGAGGAGCATATTGGATCGCTCGGTTCAGCTCAATCAGTGCGATTCCGTCCGAGATTGCGATCCTCTGGTCTCATAGATCAGGTCTACTGGGCCAAGCAAACCAGATGAGATCGGCGGAAAATGCCCCTTCGGATTTGCAGGATTTTTTGGCCACTGAATCGTACTGACATAGTTGGTCAGTGAATTCACGACAATCACGGCAATCTCGTTCCTTCCGGCACGCAGGTAGGGACGGACATCGGCTGCGAATGGGTGCACCACCAGCATTGCCGCATCGGTTCCATTGATCCTCAATTGCGCAGCATCCTTCACTTCTCCCAAATCGAGAACTATTCGCTTGGCGTTCCTCAGATCTTCCGCCGAAATCGAAACGTGCGTTACGTACGTTGCTCGTCCCGAGAAGGTTCGCAACGATGGTTCATTCAGCCAGTCGGTTAGTTTGGCCATATTTAGGTGGGCTTCGATGCCAACACCTTTTTCGGAATCGCCCGCCGCTTCGATCGTCCATCCCGCATCTCCAACGGATTGGCGCTTCGCTTCCGCCAATTCTGCCGGATTTGGCTGAACCCGGTGTGACATACCAAACGCAACGAGTTCGGAGCCAAATGGGGGTAGCTTGGCTTTGATCGTGGCATGTTTGGGGCTCCGACTAAAGGCCATTGGTTGAACGTCGCCCGTCCACGGATTCCAGAGTTCAGGCGAACCTGATTCTTCAAACTGAACAGTCGAATCCGCCGTCTTATCGGTGGGATTCGTCAGTAGGTAGAAGTGCTTCTGTCCGATCGTTCGCTTTGCGAACGGGAGAACGGTGCCGGAGGCAAATTGCAACTGAGGTGGGAACGAATGCCCTATCTCGGCGGGCACGTCCACTTCCTTTGCCACCTGTTTCACGCTGCCGCCAGCGTGCAGCAGATTTTCGAGTCCGGATGAAACGACTCCGCGGCTCTGCCGCATATCCTTGAAGCTGACCTCTGGCCCAGGAACACCAACAAAGACAATCGGCACGTGCGCATCTGCTACGGCCTGTAGCGTCTTCAAAAGTTCCGGCGAGACGTTTGTTTCCTTTGGAATGAGCAGGGCTCTGTATTCTCCACCTGCTTTGGTTGTGATCTTCGCTCCCTTTGCCTCGCTTCCGAGGAGGACATCTTCGTTGACGAATCCGAAGCTGTAACCAGCTGCCGTAAGCTGATCTTCGATCCCAGGGAACGGGTCATGAACCGCTCCACTCGCCGGAGTCGGGCCGGTATCCTCCTCGTTCAGGCTGCTGCGAAAAATCGCAACCTGCAGATCGCTTGTACCTCGTTGAGCGATGTATTGCATTCGCGTGATGTACTGATTGACAGTTCCGATGAACGGCCAGATTGGATTGTGTTCGTTGATGTGCGAGCTGAACAGTCCTTGAAACGGGAACCATCCAATTCCTTTGGTGCCGTCGTCGAAATCATAGGGAAAACCGTGGTAGATGATTTGGTTGACGCCGGAGACGAAAAGCTTGTCGCTATTCGCCTTGATCGATTCCGGTGTGGTGATGTACGGGTTGCCTTGGAACACAAAGCTTTCGCTCGACACGATCTTGCGTCCGTAATCGTATCCTGCCGAAGAAGCCAGCTTCATGAAATTCACGGTATTGCCTCCCGCAAGCTGCTCTGTCTCCGGGATACTCGCGTCGCCATACAGCTTCAAGAGATCGGCCGGTGCTCCGTGCGCTTGTACGCGCGACAACAATTTGTGTGTTTTTGCCCATTCGTCGAACGGATGGTAGAAACGTTCGAAAATCAATTCCGAGACCGTCTTCCAATAATCAGAACGAATTGGATCACCGCTATCGGGCACATCAAACAAAGGCAATCCGCCTGGATGAGAAAAGTAGAAATCGTTATACCCAGGCTGACGGAGTATGGCCAGGTAGGGCGTCAAGTCATATCCGCGGCGATTATTGAACTGCTCAATGAAATCGTCTGACCAGAAGACATACTGCTGTAATTCGAGGCTGTCACAGAAGATCGCGCGTAGAGAAGAACCGAGGTCGGAACCGGATGACTCGGCAAGCGGGTCTCCGACTCGTCTGGAGTGCGCCGCGAATGCCTGCCCGTTCAAGTGATCCAGTACCAGTTGCGGGCCTTCGCCGGACGCCCCGATGACCGGTTGTCGCGTCGGAATTTGTCGAAACACAAAAATGTGCCATGTGCCTTCGGGAATCTGCCATTTCAGCGTTCCATCCGGTTTCATCTGCCCAGTCAGGATGACTGCCGATGCGCTGTCGAGCATCTGTGGCTTACGCGAACTCTTCTTCCCTTCCGATCCGTCCGTTGCTGGCAAGCTGCGCATGGCAACGACAGCGACGATTTTGCTCCGAGCCTCAAAGCGTGCAGGCCAATCAGAGGGCCAATCAGGCTTCACGCCTGCATGGAGCATCATGGATGCCAGCAATCCCGGTTGCCACTCCGGGATGGTCAACTTGCCGTCGAATGCCTTCGGCCCTTCGACAGTCGTGTCCGCTGAACGCAACTCGATGGCCGACAGCTCCGGGGTGATCGCGGTCCCTCCTCCGAAGGGCCATCCGCTCCCGAATGTGTAGTCGATCCACATGCCCCGCGCCTTAGCGGCATCGGCAGCTGCACGCACGTGTCCAAAGAACCGCGGAGTAGCGTACTCATTGACGCGTGAGACTTTGTCCTTCGTCATCGATCGGGTGTCGAAAGTGACGAAGGGCTGAATCTCAGCTCCCCCGAATCCGGATGCATCGAGCAGCCCAATCTCCCGCGCGATCTCATCATCGGTCACATAGCCTCCCGGCCACCACCACCTCACCATCGGACGATATTGCTTGGCCGGATTCCGGAACTCGCTTCGGAGTTTGCCCTCCTCCTGGGAAACCGCTGGATCAGCAAGAATCGAGGTCCCAGCGCAAACGCATGCCACCAGAGTGAATGTTCGTGCGATTCTCAAACGAGCTTTGCGGCGCGGCATTTTGATCTCCTGAGGTTAGCTGAGATTTTCCTGTTGATTGACCTACCTACTTCAGTGTGACAACTGCGGCAAGCGGCAGAGTCGCAGAAGATGGCCCCGCCATGACACGGTATTCTCCCGGCATGATCATCCACCGTTCGGAAGCTTCGTCGAATACCGACACATATAAAGGATCAATCTTAAGAGTCACGGTTTTGCTTTCGCCGGGTTGCAAGTCAATCTTTTGCCAGCCGATCAGCCGCTTGGGTGGCTCCTTTGCAGATGCAGGCAAGCTCAGATAAACCTGCGCGACTTCTTTTCCGGCCACCTTCCCGGTATTGCGGACAACGAAGCTGACGTCGAGGGACGTGCCGCCTTGCGCCTTAAGACCTGAATACGCAAAGGATGTGTATGAAAGGCCGAATCCGAACGGAAATGAAGGTTTCTTGTCCTCTGCGTCGAACCATTTGTAGCCGACCTTGAGGCCTTCGTCATACGGCGCAGGAAACGGCGGTTTCGAATTTAAGAGGCCTTCGATCGGACCAGGTTTCTTTCCCGGAGGCGCGAAGACAGAGGCATGCGGCAAGTCAGAGTCTGACGCCGGAAAGGTGACCGCCAGCTTGCCAGAGAAATTGGCTTTTCCGAAGAGCAGATTTGCAAGTGCTTCACCGCCGCCGATTCCCGGATACCACGCTTCGACAATGGCATTCACGCGGCTCGCCCAGGGCATGAGAACAGGATCGCCGCTCTCGATGATCACAATCGTGCGTGGATTTGCAGCAGCCACTCTCTCGATGAGTTTGTCCTGACCATCCGGCAAAGACAGGGTGTCCAGATCGCCTCCTTCGTGCGTGTGCTGGAGCGCGAAGATAATGGCAACATCGGCGTTCTTTGCAGCATTTGCTGCTGCATCCGGATCGGTGCCGGAATCGTAGGCCACCTTTACAGTCGGAACTGCCTCGCGAATCGCATTCAGAGGCGACGAAGGATGGAAGACCCTCAGCGAGAAAACCGCAAGAGGATTGCCTTTTAACTTGGGATCCGGCACCGCATTCCCGCCCGCTGCATCCACCTGCGCCGAGCCGCCGCCCGATAACACACCAGCGTCCGCATGACCTCCGATGATCGCAATGGATCTGATAGCGGAGGCTCTCAACGGGAGTTGGGCCTTATCGTTCTTCAGCAGCACCATTGATTCTTCAGCGACATGCTGTGCCACCTTGAATCCACGGAAGACATCGGGCACCTCTGAGGGCTGGGGCTGATCAAAAACGCCGCTCGCGAACTCGGTGCGCACAATGCGACGCACCATGTCGTCAAGGCGATCCATGGGAACGCGTCCGCTTTCAACTGCTTTCTTCAATTCGGCGCCGAAATAGCGGCTCGTCGGCTGTTCCATGTCGAGGCCCGCCAGGGCCGATTTGACGGTGCTGTGGGTGGCAAACCAATCAGACACGACCCAACCTTGGAAACCCCACTCTTTCTTGAGAACCTGATTCAACGTGTAGTCATTCTCACAGCCCCAATCGCCGTTGATCAGGTTGTAAGAGCACATCAGCATCCCTGGTTTCCCCTGCTTGACGCCAATCTCGAAAGCAAGCAGGTCGGTTTCCCGCAGGGCTCGTTTGTCAATTAGCGCGTTCGCAAAATAGCGACCTGTCTCTTGATCGTTGATCACGTAGTGCTTAATGTCGCCGATGACACCCTGCGATTGAACACCCTGAATCCACTGAGCGACGAGATTGCCGGCCAGAATCGGATCTTCGCCAAGGTACTCGAAACTGCGGCCATTCCTCGCTTCGCGAGTGATGTTGACTCCACCTCCCAAAGAAATGTTGTAGCCTTGATCCGCCAATTCTCGGCCGACCAGTGCGCCAAACTCATGTGCAATGTGTGTATTCCACGACGACGCAAGTGCAATGAA
>Ga0207671_10002400_pt1 | contig 20082 bp, 20 predicted proteins | sample KBSC24metaG_FD_184352 | JGI IMG/M metagenome (GOLD analysis project Ga0207671, IMG submission 184352) | Corn rhizosphere microbial communities from Kellogg Biological Station, Michigan, USA - KBS C2-4 metaG (SPAdes) (version 2) | ecosystem: Host-associated > Plants > Roots > Rhizosphere > Soil... | reverse complement strand
GCCTGGACCGCGGTGCGGTTGAGCGTTGGCGCTCGCGCCGGCCAGGCCGAGCGCGCCGGCCAGCAGCATCGTCAGTGCTCGTCGGGTCATGGGATCACACCCGGTCAGTAGGTCGCGTGCGCTTCTTCATCGAGCGGCAGCACGTCCTTGTCCGCCCCCTTGGCGGCGGAGCGGTCGTCGGTGACCGCGGCGGCCGGGTGATCGGTGACCGGTGCCGGGACGGCCCGAACCTGAGCCGTAGCAGCCTCGACAGGAACCAGCTGCTGCCTGGCGGGCGACCAGACCACCCCGTGCCGGGCCTCGTCCCGCGGCTCCGGCGAAGCAGCCGGCTCGGTGGACGGTGCCGTCACGCCGGCGCTGGTCCCCTGGTCGACGGGATTTCGGGCCAGCTGCGCCCGGACCCCGGCGACCTCCGGGGCATGCGGCTGCGCCGCTAGGGAATGGTGCCAGAGTTCGGGAGCCTGGGGACGCGACGTGACCAGCTTGTCGGACCGACGCGGGGCCGGGGGCGCCGCCACCAGCGGTGCCCACAGATCTTCGTTCGACGACGAGTCGGTGGCAGCAGCGGACGTAGCGGCTGGCGGCGCGGCAGCGGTCCCCGGCGCGACAGCCGCCGTGTTGTCCTTCTCACCATCGGGCGCCGCCGGACTGACGGCAGGGGCGGCGGCCGCCACGACGCCTGGCGCCGGGGCCTGGGCCTGGGCCGGGTCTGCCATGGCCCGCGCAGAATCTGCGGTCGACTCGGGCGTCAGCCGCAGCGCCAGGCCGTTCTTGGCCCGGTGCCAGACGGCGACGGCGCGTGGCCCGGCCTCCTTGGCCAACCATTCCCGCGCCACGCCGGCGTCCGCGCCCTCGATGGCGAGCCCGATCACCAGCCCGATGGCCAGAATGAAGGTGGTCACCAGCAGAGGCGCCCGGTGCCGGGGAACTCGGTCGAACGAAGAGATCTTGGGCGGCTCCTCGTCGGGAAAGGGCTCGTTCACCAGCGGCGAGTCCTCCCAGTTCTTTGCCTCCTGCTGCTCTCCCTCCTGGAAGAAGCGCGCCGACACCAGGCTGTCCAGCCGGGTGGAAGGTGCGCCGGCAGGCGACCGCTGCTGGGCCGGCAAGACCACGGTGGCCGCGGGCGCCAGGGGAACCTGAACGGTCCTCGCCGGCGCCTGCACGGGCATCCTGACCGTCGCCGACGGCTGCACGGCCTGCGGTTCCACGACGATGGGGGACGACGGCGTTCGATCCATCCTCTCCTGGGGCACCCCGTCCAGGGTCCCCGACACGCCATCCGCGACGATCTCGCGGCGGATGAACTCCGGGCCGATTCCCATCAGGGTCCGTTCACCGCGCGGCTCGCGCGCGGAAGCAGTGGCAGCTCTCATGGCGTCTCCTCGCTCAGGTCGGAAAGACCTTCATGGTGTCGGTGCGTGTGCCGCCGACCATCACCGATGGTTGGCGCATGGCTGCCGCCTCGTCGTCAGGCGTCGATGGCGTCAGATTGATTCGCTCGGGTGGGGTCGAGCGCCCGCGTGCCTCGCGTGCCAGCACGGCCCGAGCCGTACGAACCGCCCGGCGGTGGCTCTCGTAGCGGAAGATGTCGTGCAGGCTGACCACCCCCGCCGGATCGCCGTTCTCTTCCAGGACCACCAGCCGCGACCGCTGGGCCCGCTGCATCTTCTCCTCGGCGTCTCGCAGCTCGTCGTCCGCCTTGCAAGTGACGACGTCGACGCTAGCGATGTCGCTGACCAGCGTCTGGGAAGCTCGTTTGTCGTCCGCGCAGACCCGCGTCGCCAGGTCGCGATCAGTGACCACTCCCTTCAGCTGCCCAGGGGCCGGCGATTGCCCAGGGGCGGGCTCGAACACCAGCAGCATGCTCACCGAACGGTCTCGCATCACCTGGGCGGCCTCCAGCACGGTCGCCGCGCTGGAGATCCATTCAGGCTCGACGTTCATCACGTTCCGGCATTTCATTGGGTACCTCCCGAAGGCTAATTTCCGTCTCGGTCGAGAGCGGTCGGCAGGGATGGTGTGCAAGCCCTGGACCGCCACGGGCCGCGGGCGCAAAAAGAGGCCGGCCTCCCCTGGCCAGCCGATGCCGCCCGCAATTCGCGCGCGCAGGGGGAACTTTTGGTAACGGCCGGCGCAAGGCGGGTCACCCGAAGACGACGCTACAGGCGCCGGCGGGAAATCCCCGTGACACTCTCATCCTTGCCCGGCCCGGATCTGCGACGTACGTTTCGGTCACGCGGTGTCGAAGAAGGCCAGAACAGAGCGTTGGCTGTCTCTGCCCGTCGTGGGTCTGCCCCTGATCGTGTTGCTGGCGGGTGCCGTCTATTCCCTGTCGCACCTGCCGGGCGCCACCGCCCAGATGGAGAACTCCGACGACGTCCGGGTCGCCATCGAGCACCTGCGCACGGCCGCCGTGGACGGCGAGACCGGCGTGCGCGGGTTCCTGATCGCGGGCCAGACGGCGTTCCTGGCCCCCTACGACCGGGCCGTGCGGGACTGGCCCGGTCAGTTCGACCGCGTGCGCGAGCTGACCAGCGACAACTCCGAGCAGCAGCAGCGGCTGAGCCACCTGGATCACCTGCTGCGGCAGCGATTCGAGATGCTGGAGATGGAACGCCGCGCCTTCGAGCGCGGCGCGCGCGGGAAGGAGCTGGAGGCCAGCGGCATGGAAGGCAAGCGCGTGATGGACGAGCTCCGCGCGCTGCTGAACGACATGGAGCGCGAGGAGATCCGCATCGACGTCCTGCGCCGCGAAGCGGCCGTGCGCCGGTGGGAGATCACGATGGTGCTGTTCGTGGGGGGCGCCTTCGCCTCCCTGGTGGTGCTGGGCGCCGCCCTGATCCAGCGCCGCAGCGCCGACGCGCGCCGCACCCGTCTGGAGCAGGTGGCCCGCGCCATCGACGACGAGCGCCACCTGCTGCAAGCCATTCTGTCGGGGATGGACGACGCCATCACGCTGCACGACCGCGACGGGCGGCTGGTCTTCGCGAACCGCAGCGCGGCCTCGCTGATGGGCTTCGCGTCGCCCGAGGCGCTGCTGGCCGCCTCTCCCGTGGAGGTCGCCGAACACTTCGAGGCCTTCGATCAGGCGGGCCGTCCCATCTCGATCGATGATCTGCTGACCCGCACGGTGCTGGCCGGGCGCGCCAACAAGGACGTCTCGGTGGTGGTGCGGACCCGCCTGCGACACGGCGGCGCGGCGGCCAGCGACGACCGCTGGTCGAACATCCGGGCGTACCCCATCCTCGACGCGCGGGGCGAGCTGACCCAGGTCATCAATGTCTTCCGTGACATCACGGGCGAATGGCGCGACAACGAGCTGCGGCGCCTGCTGCTACGGGCGACCGACGAGCTGATCGCCAGCCCCGAACCGGACGGCGCCCTGTCCACGGTGGCGCGGCTGCTGGTCCCGGCGGTGGCCGACTGGTGCGCCATCGACGTCGGCGCGGGTCCCGACCTGCGCCGGATGGCGGTGGCCGGCTCGGAGCAGCACCGGGCCGCCCTGCCACCCGCGGACTTCGCGGTGACCGACGAGACGGATGGTCAGCGCCGGTTCGTGCGCTTGCCTTTGAGCGTGGGGGGCCAGACGGTGGGCATGATCAGCCTGACCGTCGACACCAGCCGCCGTCCCCACGACGAGCGCGAGCTGGTCTTCATGCAGGCGCTGGCCGATCGCGCGGCGCTGGCCATCGAGAACGGCCGGCTGTTCCGCGAGAACGCCGAGGCGCGCGTGAAGCTGCGCGAGCAGTTGCTGCAGGAGACGGCGCGCCGCCAGGACGCCGAGAGCACCACCCGCTTCGCGGAGATGTTCGTGGGCATGCTGGGGCACGATCTGCGAAACCCCCTGAACGCGGTGGCCATGACGGCGCGCCTGCTGAAGCGCAAGGGCGGCGCCGACGAGAAGGCGGTCGACCGCATCCTGTCCAGCGCCGAGCGCATGTCGAACATGGTGGCGCAGCTGCTGGACCTGACGCGCAGCCGGCTGGCGGGCGGCATCACCATCGAGCGAAAGCCGATCCACCTGGGCGAGATCGTGAACGAGGCGGTCGAGGAGCTGCGCCTGGTACATCCCCAGCGCAGCATCCGCTGCGAGGTCCGAGGCGACGATCGCGCGCTGGGCGACCAGGGACGGCTGGCGCAGGTCGTGTCGAATCTGGTCGGCAACGCCGTCGAGCACGGCGACCCGAACCTGCCCGTCACGGTGTCCCTGTCAGTCAGCGGCGAGCGCCTGGTGCTGGTGGTGCAGAACGCGGGGCCTCCCATCCCTCAGGAGCTGCTGCGGGTCATCTTCGACCCCTTCCGCCGCACCACCGCGCGCGGCGAGCTGGCCAAAGGTCTGGGGCTGGGCCTCTTCATCTCGCAGCAGATCGTGCTGGCGCACGGTGGGGACATCCAGGTGCGCTCGAGCGCGCAGGAAGGGACGGTCTTCACCGTCAGTCTGGCGCGGGCGACCGACCAGAAATTCCCGATCACCGACGGAAGTTTGGTAGTTTAATGTGATGGCCCACGACAAATCGACCATCCTCGTCGTCGAGGACGAGGTCGATTCGCGCGAAGCCCTCCGCGATCTGCTCGAGCTGGAGGGATATCGGGTGCGCACGGCCACCAACGGGCGCGAAGCCTTGGACGCCATGGCCGCCCTGGGCGATCAGCTGTGCATCGTGCTGCTGGATCTGTTCATGCCGGTGATGGACGGCTGGCAGGTCATCGACGAGCTGCGCGCCTCGGGCAAGCTGGACAGCACCCAGATCATCATCATCACGTCGGCCGCCTACCGGGCGCCCGCGGGCATGCCGGTGTTCGAGAAGCCGCTGGACATGGACAAGGTCATGAGCACCGTCGCCACGCTCTGCTGACCGCGGCGCGGCTTTGCGATATACAGGGGCCCCTCGCGGGAAGGTTTCGGGTGGCGGCGGCGCGAGGCTGACAATCGAAGCACCAGGGCCCATAGCTCAGCTGGTAGAGCTGCGGACTTTTAATCCGTAGGCCGCAGGTTCGAACCCTGCTGGGCCCACCCGGAAATCCCGAGAATCGTTGGTTTCTTTCGATCTCGGTGACGGAACAGACCACGCAAGAAAGTCAGGTTTGAGCAGAGAAGTGTCACCGAAGTGGCACAGCGGTAGAAGATAGCCGGCGCGGCCCCAGTAGGCGGTGTGCGTGGTTCGCGCCCCGCTCCAACCGCCGTGGGGACACCGCCTATGCCCCAATGCTTGTCCGGCACCGGGCACCAGTTGACGCTGGAGAAGATGACATTCGCCGATTTCACGTAGAGGGACCTCTACACCGAGCGCTGGTGGAGTTGGTGGGGGTGGAGACGTTGCGGGAGGTGGATCAGAGCCTGGGGACCATCCGGGATGCCGCTGGGCCTCTGCATGGATTGCAGCAGGCGGAGCCGACCGCCGACGCCGTGGAGCAGGCCATGCGGGAAGCCCTGCGTGGTGTCCCGGTTCGGGTACGGTAGAGCGGCATCAACGGCCGTTTGCCTGTCAGGTCGGATTGTTTCAGGCTTCCCGCATGACGGACCCCACGGCTTCGAAATCGCACTGGAACGGCGTCTATGAGCGCAAGGGGCCGGAAAACGTGAGCTGGTTCCAGCCTCACCTGGGAAGGTCGCTGGCGATCATCGACCAGATCGGCCTTCCGTCAACCGCCTCTGTGATCGACGTTGGCGGCGGCGCTTCGACTCTCGTCGACGATCTCTTGGCTCGCGGCTTCTCGGACCTGACCGTCCTAGACATCTCGGCTCAAGCGCTGGACAGCTCGCGCCGCCGTCTGGGCGAGAGAGCCGCGTGCGTTCACTGGATCGATGCCGATGTCACCGCGGTCGAGCTTGAATCCGCACGCTACGACTTGTGGCACGATCGAGCCGTTTTTCACTTTCTGACCGACGTCGAGTCACGGCACCGGTACGTCGAGACAGCCCGGCGGGCGATCAAGCCCGGAGGACACATCATCGTGGCCACCTTCGGAACGGACGGCCCTTTACAGTGCAGTGGGCTGGATGTTGTCCGCTACGACGCGAGCGCGCTTCACTCCGAGTTCGGTTCGCCGTTCCAGCCGATCGATCACGTGAAAGAAGTTCACCGCACGCCTTGGGGCACGGAGCAGGAGTTCCTTTACTGCCACTGCCGTCGAGTCGCCTGAAGGTGAACGCCACCACCTCATCTGCGACCGGTGCCGGGACCGGGCCGGTAGAGGGGACGCGGGTTAGGGCGGATCGGACCACGAACGACCTGATCTCGACGGGCAGTTCTAGTTGTCGCCAACCGGAAGAAGTGGCTGACGTCGATCACCCCCCACCCCGTGTGCCATCGAGGGCTGATGGTCGCGGGCCTCGGTCAGTGACTGGAGCTGGGCGCCGTGCGGCTGGAGGGTGGCCGTCATCGCGCCCCCGCCGCCGGGACTGTCCCTGCGGCCAAAAAAGATGCAATATCGGCGGGCCTTCATCCGAGCCACCACCCCGAACGACAGATTCCGTCACGGAGAGAGACCCATGTTCATCCTGCCGTCCGACATGTTCTTCGTCTACCTGCCCGGCGCGCTGGTCACGGCCTTCGTCGGCGTGGGCTTCCTGGTGGGCAGCACCCCGCAGAAGCGCGCCATGGGCGCGGTCCTGTTCGCCGGCGGCATCGGCGGGATCCTGGCCACCATGGGCGGGATCACCAACACCATCTCCCACGTCCTCGGCATCGGCTGAGCCCCGGCCGGCCACGCCGGCGGTTCTGATTCTGATGATGCGGAAGCCGGCTGTACCGGCGGCCCCGGTCCTATAGGCCGTCCGTCTTTGAGCGTCGGGGGCGCCCTCAGGTGAACAGCGAGCCGGTCCGGGCGACCGGACGTGGAGCGCCGGCGACCGGATGGGCGTTGTCGTTCTCCGCGCCGGACGTTCCGTCGGGCGGAAACCGGCGGTCGATCTGCTCGAGCGCCAGCCCCAGAGGCAGCCCTTCGCGACGAAGGCGCAGCAACTCGTCCAGGCGGCGGTCCGCGATGGCCTTGTTACGCATGTCCCGCAGGCGCTGAACCTCGGCATCGGCGGCCGCGTTCCCGGCCCGGAAGTACGCCTGCAGGTCCAGCTGGGCCAGCCGGACCCGCTCCTTCCGGCGCTCGGCCGCCCGGGCCGCCGCCGCCCGCCCCTGCTTCTCCGCCGCCCGCCGGGCGGCCCGCTCCCGGTCGTGGTCGGTGGGGGTGAAGCCGGCTTCGCAACGCGGGCATTCACAATCGCGGCGGTGCGTCTGGCCGTCGGCTTCCAATCGCTCCGTACCCCGCCGGGCCTTGGGGCCCTCGGGAATCCGCGCCTGAGCGTTCTTCGAAGTGACCTTCTTCATGGCCGCACCCTGATAATCTGTTCAGTCATCAGTATGCCCTCCGGGGTTTCGCCGTCCAAGCCAAGGCTAAGCAAGACTGGCGCCGACGCCGGGGCCGGCGCGCCGGCCCGGGACGATTGCCCCGCGCCGTCGGATTTCCTTGCGTCCGCCTCCCCCGTTCTTTATGAATGCGCGCTCATCGGTTCCTCCGGCACCTGACCCCATCGTCTAGCCCGGCCTAGGACAAAGCCCTTTCAAGGCTTGAACGCGGGTTCGAATCCCGCTGGGGTCGCTACTTAACCAACGGACATGTAACGCGTTTTTTAACTCGCCGTAGGTTCTTGCCACGGTTTTTGGGTGCGGAGGCGAGTGCGTGTCGCGCGGTTCTGATGGCCGTTTGGCAAACGGCCGCTGGGCTCGGCAGCGAGACGCGCGGTGAGAGCGTTCGTTACGACCGCGAAGACCTTGCAGCGCCCAAATGCGCGACCAACGTCCCGTGGCGTGCCGGCTAGATGGCCCCAGCGCCCGGCGACAGGTTGGGTCCACGCATCTCATGGCGCCTGACACGGCCCTGGATCGTGAAGAGGCGGCACATCAGGGTGATCGTTTCGATCTTGCCGTCGTGAGAGTTAGCCGGGATCCCCAGGAGGACGACGTCTGGTGGGTCATCCAATTGAGCGGTCACTTCGATGCCGTCGGGTCCACCCAGAAGATAGCGGAACGCACCGTCAGTCCTCGATGACAGGACTCCACGTCTAATTGCTTCCCACTCCGCATCAGTCAGTGCGGTCCCGAACAGGACCGACACGGCGTCGCACCATGCGCCGAGGTTTCGTTCGAAGATCCAGGCCATATTTGCGTCTCGGCATTGATGGTAGCAGCAAGCGGTCCGCGGTCGATCAACCAGACGAAGCCACTGCGGGCGATCGGAGCGTCCCCGCTACCTGAGGCTTGCCCATCGCCTTCGTGACCACATCGACCATCGAGACGGTACGGAGGTCGGCGCGCTTGGCCCGCCGTCTCGGACTACCTGCTCACCCCAACCGTACCCCCAGTCGGCCTGCGCACCGATCGGCACGACAGCTATTGTCGCCGCGCGTGCAGAACGCGCGGCGGCCTGTACCAGGGGTCGGTGCGTGACGGATCGCGGCCTCGGATCTCCGGGCTATGTTCCAGCGTCCTGACCTCGTACCGGGGGCCCAGCGCGTCCGCCACGGTCTGATGAAAGGTCTCGTAGCCGCTATAGGCCTTGTCGTTGCACATGAGGACCGCGTGCTGGGGAGCAGCGATGGCAATGGACTCGAGAAGCTCGGGCCAGAACTTTCGGAGGATGCGATCGTCCCCGCGTCCGACGCCGAACGCGGGGGGGTCGACGACGATCACGTCGAAGTGATCGGCGGCGCCGCGATCGTGGCGCCGGCGCCAGCGGCGCAGGAAATCCTGGGCCTTGTCGGGGAAAACGCGAAAGTCCGTCTGATTGAGCGCGGCGTTGCGCCTCCCCCAGGTGAGATAGTCCTTCTCGGGATCGACGTTGATGACGTCGCGCGCGCCACCCGCCCGTGCCGCGACCGCGAACCCGCACGTATAAGCGAAGAGGTTGAGCACCAGCGCACCGTCCGCGACGGCGAAGACACGCGCACGTGCGGCTCTGCCATCGAGAAACAGACCGAAGTCGTGCCGCGGATCAGTGCGAATCTCGAACTTCAGCCCATCCTCGATGGCGAAGAGCGACTCCGGAACTGGGCGCTGACCAAAGTGAAATTGCCAGCCGTCCTTGCCAGTGCGGGTGCGCACCAATACCGCGCATTCTGGCAGGGCCGCTTCGATGATGGGCGATAGCGCGGCGCCGGGACCCGCCGGATCGTAGTCGGTAGCCACGACGAAACGACCAAATCGATCAATCACCAGGCCCGGCAGATCATCGCTGGCACCGGCAACGACGCGCACGCACGCATCCGCGTCGCTCAGCGCCGCGGCGCGGAACGCGATGGCTTTGTCTATGCGCGTGGCGATCAGGACATCACCTGGGCACGCCCCCTGCTATCCAGTTCTCGCCATTCACCAGCGGCCAGGTCGCCCAACCAGAACTTACCGATGCGGACACGCAACAGTCGCAAGGTAGGATGGCCCACCGCCGCGGTCATCCGGCGCACCTGCCGGTTCTTTCCCTCGACGAGCGCGAGACCGATCCAGCAGTCGGACACCGTCTTGCGCACGCGAATCGGCGGATCGCGCGGGGCGATCACGGGCTGCGGTTCGAGCAACCATGCGCGGCACGGCAAGGTCTCGCGGTCGCGGACGGTGACGCCAGCTTCCAGTTGCGCGAGCGCGTTGGGGGTGGGGATGCGCTCCACCTGGACCCAGTACTCGCGTTCGTGGGCACGCCGCGGATGAAGCAGGCGCTCGTTCAGTGCCGCCTCGTCGCTGAGCAACAGAAGGCCTTCAGAGTCGGCGTCGAGCCGACCGATTGGGTAGACGTGCTTCGGAAAGCCGAACTCCGCGAGCAAGCGATTCGGGGATGTGTCCGCGGTGAACTGCGAGACCACACCGTACGGCTTATGGAACGCGATCAACACTGCCTCGCGAACCTCCCTTCGAACACCGGTGTGCCATCCATGCCAGCAAGATACACTTGTGCTCCACCGCCTCGCACGATCAAGAGAGGCGATCGTTCGGGCACCGTGCAGTGCTCTAGCCCGTGCGGACCGAAGTTCCCGACGCTCTCTCCGACGACGGTCCCCGGGCCGCCACCGGCTCGCGCCCCAGAGGGCTCCGTCGAGCGGCAGCCGTCGAGGCCGGGCGACCCTGCGCCGCGGGACCGCCAGCTGTTGCCAGAGCACGAGGTTCTCGATCACCAAGCTCGCCCTCGGTCGCGTCGAGGCTGGAAGCGCGCCCAGGAGCATGTGTCGTCCGCCAGGGGTCCATTTTTCGAGAAGCTCGTTGATTCCCACCCCCTCTACCAGTCGAGCGGCAGGGCGCCGGTCCCGGACAGCCGTCAGGACTCGGAACTCAAGCTGAGCCCGCTCGAGGAGAACATATGCCGAGATCGCAGCTCACCGACAGGCACCCGCTTCTGACCGCTGGCCCGCCATCTTCTGGATGGGTGGCTCGCCGAGTGGAGCGACTCTGCTGCGCGACGGCGGGACTCCTGGCGGTTGTCGCGGTGGGATGCTCGAGCGGCGCGGGTGGCGGCGGATCCGGTAGCGGCGGCTCCGAGCGCGGCGGATCGCACGGGGCAACCGGCGCGACTGGGGCGAAAGGCGCGGCCTCCGGAACCGGCGGATCCACCGGCGCCGGCGGAACGACCGGCGCGACCGCGTCGGGCGGCGCCCCGGGCCGCGGCGGAAACGGCGCGGGCGGCAACATCGGAACGGGTGGGCTGCCTGGAAGTGGAGGTCTGAACGCTTCCGGCGGCGGTCGCGGGAATGTTTCGGGTGGGGCGTCGGGCTCGGGCGGCACGAGGGGCGCGGGTGGCGCATCGGGGGCCGGCGGTTCGCCGGGTTCCGGTGCCGCGACGGGCACCGGCGGTGCGACCGGCTCAGGTGGTTCGGGCAACTCGCCGGAAGCCAAGCTGGCCACGACGCTCGGAAAGCCGGCGCGCTTCCTCGTCGGACTTGGTAGCTCCGAGCAGAGCGACATCAGCGGGCAGGGCATCACCCCCGATTTCTTCGAGCGCTACCTAGTCGGTTCCGGTCAGAACCTGGAGAGTGGCTGGCAGACGTGGAACTCGCCGGAGGGAGCATACGTCAATGCGATCGCGGGCATGGCGGACGCGGTCGGCGCCGTGCCGATGTTCACGGTCTACATGTCGACCGCCCGTGGAGAGGGCAACCTCGCTTACCTGGGCGATTCGGCGTTCATGATGCAGTACTGGCACCTGGCAAAGCTGGTATTCCAGCGGCTTGCGATCTACGGCAAGCCCGCGCTGGTGAGCGTGGAGCCCGACTTCTGGGGGTTCGTCGAATCGCAGGCCACCGGCCGCGACCCGACGAAGGTCACGGTGCAGGTGAAGGTCGAGTCAGACTGCGCGGCGTACGCAAACGACCTGACGGGTCTGGCCGCCTGCTACATCCATCTCGCCCGGACGTATGCCCCGAAAGCGCGCATAGGGTTTCCGCCGTCCAGCTGGGGAGCGCCCACCATCGCCGACGACATCGCCTTCATGAACAAGGTCGGTGTCGGCGCCGGCGACTTCACGGTCGTGCAGACGACGGACCGGGACGTCGGATGCTACGAGGGGGGCAACGATAGCGCGTGTACGCGAGCCCTCTCCTATCTGGATGAGTCGAACGCGACGAGTCCGAACTACACCGAGTACCTCGCGACGATGAAGCAGTACCGCGATGGCATCGGCACGCCGCTCATCTGGTGGCAGACACCGCTGGGAGCTCCAAGCAGCACCCCGGGCGGCACTCCGAACCATTACCGTGACAACCACGTCCACTACTTCCTGACCCACACGAGCGAGCTCGTGGCCATCGGTGGTGTGGGCGCCGTGTTCGGTGCTGGGTGGTCGACGCAGACGAGCATCACGACTGACAACGGCCAGTTCAAGACTCTGTCGACAGCGTACTTCGCCAAGCCGGCGCTGCTTCCCTGAGCGAGCGCCCCCTGATTGCGCGCGGTTTTTAAGGTGGTGGTGACCCGCTGAGGTCGCAGAAGCGACTCGTCATCTCAGCTGGATCGGCGCTTCCCCCGTCGGCCGGCTGACACGGGCTGGGGCTCGATGGTCGCCCAGGCGGGTGCGTGATCACTCGCTCCTGGCAGGCCTCGCACCCAGGAATCGACGCCTGCCTCACGCAGGGCCGGGGCCAGGGAGCCGCCGAGAAGGATGTGGTCCAGGCGCATGCCCGCGTTTCTCTCCCACGCCTGTCGCAGGTAGTCCCAGAACGTGTAGACCGGCTGGTCGGGGTGTGTCGCCTTGATCGCGTCCGTCCAGCCCTGGGCGAGCAGCTGCTGGTAAAGAGCGCGGGGCTCCGGCTGCAGAAGCGCGTTCTTCGCCCAGGAGCGCGTGCTGTAGATGTCGAAGTCGGTGGGCACCACGTTGTAGTCGCCGACCAGGGCCACCGGATGGCCGGTCTGGTGCAGCGCCTGCGCGTGAGCGAGGAGGCGCTGCATCCAGGCGAGCTTATAAACGAACTTCGGGCCCGGCTGGGGATTGCCGTTCGGGGCGTACAGGCAGCCCACGAGCAGGCCGTGCGCGGCCGCCTCCAGATATCGGCTTTGCGTGTCGGAGGGGTCGCCGGGCAGGTGGCGGCGCGTCTCGATGGGCGTCATGCCCTTGGCCAGGATCGCGACCCCGTTCCAGGAGGGCTGACCGACCCATCGCGCGCCGTAGCCGGCGGCCTCGAGCTGGCGGAGCGGAAACTTCGTATCGGGGACCTTCAGCTCCTGCAGACAGACGATGTCGGGAGACGCCTTGGCGAGCCATTCCAGCAGGAGGGGCAGGCGCTTGGTGATGTTGTTGATGTTGAAGGTCGCGAGCTTGAGCGGCATGGGATCCGGGCGCTGAGCGGCGGTAGTCGCGACTCTAGCGGCGCTCCAGGAAGCCTTTCCCTTCGAAGATCGCCGGCATGGCCTTCTCGATGCGCGCCACCCGCGTGGCGGGCCGCTTGGCCGCGGCGAAGTGGTACAGGTAGCTGCGCTGCCGGCCGGGGGTCAGCGCCTCGAAGGCGCGCTTGAACCGGCGATCGGTGCGGAGGCGCTCTGTCAGCTCAGGGGGGACGGGAAGGTCCGAGGTCTTCCTCTTTTCGACGCGTAGACCAGCCTTCCCCACCGCGATGGCCTCACGCACGTATGCCTTGATGGTTGCCGCCTGGGCGGTGATGTCCTTCACGCCGCTGAACTTCATGACCCGGCCCGCCTGGACCTGACCCAGCTGCACCAGCACCTTCCTGGGGTCCTTCAGCAGCGCCCCCCGGAAGAAGCCCAGCGCGAAGTAGTCCTTGAAGCCCTGCAGGATGACGACGTTCTTTCCATCCACGGTGTAGGTCGGCTTGCCCCACTTGCGCTCTTCGTTCATCCCCAGCGGGGCCAGCAGCCGCCGCATCTCGGCGATCTCCGCGCCCCATCGTTCTCGATACGCCATCTCCATGCGGCACCTCTTCGGTTCTCTAAGCCCCGCCACTCGTTGCGCTGCAGGTGCAGTCGAGGCAACCGTGTTCTGCGCAGGTGCCGCACGATCGCGCCACCTGCTTCCGCAGCGCCTCTCGGGCCCGAAAGATCCTGACCCCGGCGTTGCTGGGGGAGATCCCGTTCGCATCTGCGTAGTCCTTGACCGCCATCTCTTCGACCTCGATGCGTCGCAACGCATCCGCGTACTCGGGCTTCAGGGTGCCGGCCAGCCTCAGGACGCAGGCGCACGCCATCCGCTTCGTCTCTTCGTCGGCCGCGCCGCTCGGGGGCAGCTCGGCCGCGAACTGGTCCAGCCGTCGATCCGCGACCGCCTGGCGGCGCTGGTGGTCGATCACGGCGTTACGCAGCACGCGATAGAACCAGCCCACCACGGAGTCACGGATCTCGCCGCCCCGGTCCAGGCTTCGCACGAAGGCGTCCTGCACGATCTCTTCTGCCAGGGCCCGGCTACCGATGCGGCGTTCGACGAAGCGTACGAACTCCCGGTGGTTTGCCACCAGGGCCGCCGCCACCGGCGGCGTCACCGGACCCTCGGCGGCCGTCAGCTCATCGTCCATGACTCTGCAGTACACCCGGGCGGGGCCGTGTGCCAGCGGATCGCTCACCGGTGTAATGAACGGACGTGTCCTTCGTCGTCTCTGTGAGAGCGGGCAATGGAGCCGGCCTCATCAAAGGAGAACGTCGATGGAAAAGCCCGAAAAGAACGCCTGTCACTGTTCGAACACTTCGTGCGGATGCCCGGCGGCACCGGCGCACTCGTGCCAGTGCGGCGACAAGTGCTCCTGCCGTCCTGGTTGCTCCTGCGGCCCCGGGTGCGGCTGCCAGAAGGCCAAGTAGTCTCCAAGCGGCTCGGCGCTTCATCCGGCTGGCGCACGATCCAAGGGAGCTCGGGGGGCGCTCGTCAGGTCGGGCAGCGAGCCCCGGCGGCGACGCGCCGCCAGGAGCGAGCCGCCGGCGGTGACCAGGGCGACGGCCGCGCACAGCAGCAGCGTCACCTGCATCGCGTGCGTGAAGGCCAGCTTCGCCGTGCCCAGCAGCCTCGTCCGGGCGCCGCCGGACGCCATCTGGGCCGCGGCAGCGACGGCCCCGCCGATGGTGTCGAGCGCGGCCTGGCGGGCCCCCGCCGGGAGGCCCGCCAGCGTCGCTTCACTGAAGTGCGCGCGATAGACCGCCGTCCCGATGCTGCCCAGCACCGCGATGCCGAGCGCGCCCCCCAGCTCGGAGCAGGTCTCGGAGATGCCGGACGCCGCCCCGGCGCGCTCGGCCGGGGCCGCGGCCATGATGCTGTCGATCCCCAGCGTGAACACCGGCGAAATGCCCAGGGAGTACACCGTCGATCCCACGATGACCGCCTGGACACCCAGGTGCGTCGCCAGCGCGACCCCGACGAACCCGCAGGCCGCCAGCACCAGCCCGCCGGCCATGACGAAGGCGGGAGGGATGCGCCGCGCGACCAGGGGGGCGACGAAGGAACCGGCGACGTAGCTGGCCGACCAGGGCAGCATCCACAATCCGGCGGCCAGCGGCGAGAGGCCGGCGACCAGCTGCAGGTACTGCGCGACGACGAAGTAGGACCCGAAGGTCACCAGGGTCGCCAGCAGGTACCGGGCCAGAGAGGCCGCGAAGGTGGGGGCTCGCAGCAGCGCCACGTCGATCAAGGGATCGGTCAGCCCCAGCTGGCGCCGCGCGAAGACCGCGCCCAGGACAACCCCGAGGAAGATCGAGACGAACGGCAGCCAGGCCATGCCCTCCTGGGCCAGCAACTTCAGACCGAAGATCACCGACAGCACGGCGGCCAGCGACAGCCCCGCGCTGGCGAGGTCCAGGGGCTTCGCGGTCCGGTCGCGGAACTCGGGCAGCAGCAGCGGGCCGGACACCAGCAGCAACACCATCACCGGCACGGCCAGCAAAAAGACCGCGCTCCAGTGGAAGTAACGAAGCATCACGCCGCCCAGCAGCGGCCCCAGCGCGCTGCCGACGGAGTAGCTGGCGGTCCAGACGCCGATGGCGAACGTGCGCTGGCGCGGGTGCAGGAACATGTTCCGGATCAGCGACAGCGTCGACGGCGCCAGCGTGGCGCCCGCGATGCCCAGCAGGGCCCGGGCCACGATCAGCATGCCGGCGCTGCGGGAGAGGGCCGCCAGGACCGAGGCCGCCCCGAACCCGGCCGCGCCCAGCAGCAGCAGGCGCCGCCGGCCGATGCGATCACCCAGGTTGCCCATGGGGATCAGCAGGCCCGCCACCAGGAAGCCGTAGATGTCGACGATCCACAGCAAGGTCGCGCTGCTGGGCTTCAAGTCCTCGCTGATCCGGGGCAGGGCCAGCTCCAGCACGGTGAGATCCATCGCATACAGCAGGCAGGGCAGCGCGATCACGGCAAGCCCCAGCCAGTCGCGGCGGGTGGCCAGCGCCGGCGCGTCACCTGCGTTCTTCGGATCGGCGCGGTCCATGGTGGTTGGTGCGCGCCGGACCGCGATTGTTACAGCGCCTAGCCGTTTCTTTCGTCGTGCCAGCGCCGGAACAATTCGCCCAGCCGCTCGGCGACCTGTTCATCGGGCGGGGGGCTTGCCGCGCCCAGCTCGGCGGCCACCTCCAGGGTGGTCCGGATCTGCGCCAGATAGGCCGTACAGGGGGCACAGCCAGCCAGGTGCTCGTCGAAGCGCGCGCGGTCGACCGGCGACAGCGTGCCCGCCAGATACTCGGTGACCAGCTCCACCACCTCTCGGCATACCAGCTCGATCGCTTCGCTGGCCATCACGTCTCCCCCGCTTCGGCGCGCTGCCGTTCCAGCCTGGCCCGGACCTTGGATCGCGCGCGATGGAGCAGCACCCTCTGATGAGTGCCTGTCACGCCCAGAATGTTACAGGCCTCCTCGCCGGTCAGCCCCTCGACGTCGCACAAGACGATCAGCTGCTGCTGGACCGGCGGCAGCTCGCCGATGGCCGCCTGCAGGGCCTCGCGCAGCTCTCGGCGCTCCAGGGCCTGCTGGGGCCCCGGGAAGGGGGCGGGCATGTCGTTCCAGTGCCCCGCCCAGCGGTGGCCCTCGGCGAAGAAGCGGTCCGGGTCCACGGAAGGTCCGGCTTCGGCGACCTCCTCCTCCACCAGCGCGGACATCGGCACCTCCCGTCCCGTGGCGCGCCGGTGGGTGCGCGCCACGTTGACCACGATCCCGTACAACCAGGTGCGCAGGGACGAGCGCGCTTCGTACCGGTCAATCGATTCCAGCGCGGCGAGCCAGGCCGCCTGCGCGATCTCGGCCGCCGCCCCGCCGTCGCGCACCCACACCCGGGCCACCCGCAGCAGGCCCGGCTGGTACCGCCTCACCAGCGCGGCGAAGGCCGCGCCATCCCCGCGACGCAGGGCCGCGACCGTGGCGGCATCGGCCCGGGCGTCGTCCATGGGCGAGATTGTGCATCAACGGTCCGCGATTTTCGCCCCGCGATCCTGCGCAAGGCGGTCCTGCCCTGATGAGCTGACACCGGGAACACGAGGCTCCCCCAGCGATCTCGACCGGATCGGACCGACTTTTTTTCAGGCCCATGTCGATCCGGGCGCCTCCGCTTCGTCACCTGGGCAGGAGGACCGAGATGACGACCGACACGACGACGCTTTCACCCGAGATGATCAGGCCCGCGGCGCGCGGCGGCGGCTTGTGGGGCCTGGTCCGCGAGGCCCTGGCCGGCACGCGCCACGACTTCCCCACCCTGCCGGTGCGGCGCGCCGTCCTGCTGCTGGCCATCCCGATGGTCGCGGAGATGCTGATGGAGTCGCTGTTCTCGCTGGCCGACATCTTCTGGGTGTCGAAGCTGGGCGCGGCCGCCACCGCCACCGTCGTGCTGACGGAGTCGATGCTGGTCATCGTCTATTCATTCGCGATGGGGCTGTCGATGGGGGGTGCGGCCATCGTGGCCCGCCGCACCGGGGAGAAGGATCCCGACGGCGCCGCACGGGCGGTGGTGCAGGCCATCGCGCTGGGCCTGGGGCTGGCCGTCGTGGTGGGGCTGGTGGGGGCCTTGGCCGGGGATCGGCTGCTGGCTGCCATGGGGGCGTCGCCCGACGTGATGGCGTTGGGTGGCCGCTTCCCGCGCGTCATGCTGGGCGGCAGCGTCACCGTCATCCTGCTGTTCATGATCAACGCCGCCTTCCGCGGCGCCGGTGACCCGGCCATCGCGATGCGCACGCTGTGGTTGGCCAACGGCATCAACATCGTGCTGGGGCCCATGCTGGTGTTCGGGGTCGGGCCCTTCCCGGCGCTGGGCGTGACCGGCGCGGCGATCGCCACCACCATCGGCCGCGGGGTCGGCGTGGTCTATCAACTGCGGGCCCTGAGCGCCGGCCGCGGTCACCTGGCGGTCCGTCGCGAACATCTACGCATCGACCGCGCCGTCCAGACCACCATCCTGCGCCTCTCGGGCACCGGCATCTTTCAGATCCTGATCGCCACGACCAGCTGGGTGGGGCTGACCATCGTCGTCACCGGCTTTGGCAGCCTGGCAGTGGCGGGCTACGGCATCGCCACCCGCATCGTGATGTTCGCGCTGATGCCCTCGTTCGGCATGGCGAACGCGGCGGCCACGCTGGTCGGCCAGAATCTGGGCGCGGGGCGGCCGGAACGCGCCGAGCAGGCGGTGTGGCGGGCGTCGCTGTACAACCTGATCTTCCTGGGCAGCGTGGGCCTGCTGTTCGTCGCCTTCGGCGGCGCCATCGTGGGGGCCTTCAACGCCGACCCGGTGATCGTGGGCTACGGGACGAACGCGCTGCGCATCATCAGCGCCGGCTTCCTGTTCTATGCGTTCGGGATGGTGGTGACCCAGTCGTTCAACGGCGCGGGCGATACGCGCACGCCGACGCTCATCAACCTGGGCTGCTTCTGGCTGCTCGAGCTGCCCGTGGCCTGGCTGCTCGCCCGGCCCTTGGGCCTGGGCCCGAAGGGCGTGTTCATCGCCGTGCTGATCGGCTTCTCGACGATGGCGATCGTGTCGTCGGCGCTGTTCCGGCGCGGCGGGTGGAAGCGCGTCGCCGTCTGAGCGGGCGACACGGTCCCACGGGCCCACCGGGGAACCGGTGGCGCTCGCCGATCAGGGGAAGAACACCAGGCCGATGTTTCCCGTCCCTTGAAACGCCGGCGAGAGCGTGGGGTCGCGGTCCGTCGGATAGCCATGATCCCGGACCAGCCGATCCTTCGCGTACGGAAACAGCGACACGCCCACGGTGATCTGCAGGGCGACGCGGGGGCTCACATCGTACTGCACTGCCACCCCCGCCCCGCCCCCGTGCCCCAGCACGGTGTTGTACTTGTAGCCGACCCGCAGGGAGCCTTCGACCCGCGGGCGGTCGAACAGATGAAACGCCAGGTCCTCGTTGATCTGCAGCGAGTTGTAGTAGTTGAACCGGAACGCCTTGTCCGGCGTGCGCGCGTTCGCGAACACCAGGATCGGCATGAAGCCGCCGGTGAACCAGCCGCGCACGATGTCGCCGCCGCCTCCCATGGTCAGGCCGGTGCCCGACAAGAAGCCAGCGGTGGGGCCGAAACCGAAGCGGCGCTGGGAGACGGCGAGCGGCGCCGCGTCCTCCTGCGGGCCCTGGGCCCAGGCGGAGGACGCGACCGACGCCAGCAGAAGCGCAAGCAGCGGGCCCGGTGCGCGAGGCATCCGGTGACGAGCGAGGGGCATCGCGGAGACGCCGCTACGCGGTGACTTCGCCCCTGGCCTTCTGGAACGCGGGACGAGACGTGACCTTGCCCATCCAGGCGGTGATCGCCGGGTAGGGAGACAGATCGTAGTTCGCAGCGGCCGCATAGCTGACGGCGCAGGCCACGTTGATGTCGCCCACCGTGAAATGCGTGCCCGCGATGAAGGAGTGCCGCTGCAGGTGCGCCTCCAGCACCGGCAAGAAGCGCGAGACGCCGGCGCGGGCGGCCACCTCGGCCTCAGGCGCCAGGGCCTTGCCGGTCCACGACGGCGCGGCCAGCGTGGCCAGATGCGGGTGCGGGTTCAGCGACGCCCAGATCGACCACTGCCAGGCGCGGGCCCGCTCCTGCGGCGTGCGGCCGCCCAGGTCCGATCCGGCCTTGTCGATCAGGTACGAAGCGATGGCCATCGACTCGGCCAGCGTGAAGTCGCCGTCGACCAGGGCGGGGACCTGCCCCATCGGGTTGATCCTCAGAAACTGCTCCGAGCGGTGCTCGCCCTTGCTGAAGTCGACCGCGACCGACTGGTAAGGGATTCCCAGCTCGGCGGCAACCCAGTGGGTGCGCAGCGGGGAACCGAGGCGCGGGCCATAGATCTTGATCGAGGAGTCGTTCGGAGAGTCATTCATCGTGGCGCTCGAATACCGCATCTGCGGCCGGACCGAAAGCGACGATCAGGGCACGGCGGACTGACGCATCGTGACCGCGGCTTCTGCCGGCGAAAGGAGGTGTCGGCGTCGAGGCCAGAACGCAAGAACTCCCCTCTGTCCCCCGCACCGGCAACCGAGGCGCGCGAGAAGGAAGGGAGTCTTGCCGATCCGACTACGGTTACGGGTTGGCCTTGAAGTCGGTGAACTCGCCGGGGGAGTGGATCTTGGCGCCGGAGACGGCGCCCAGGCCGCCGCAGAAGTCGGTGGTCTGGTCCGAGTAGCCGAAGGCGCTGACCGGGGCCGT
>Ga0207671_10002396_pt1 | contig 20106 bp, 16 predicted proteins | sample KBSC24metaG_FD_184352 | JGI IMG/M metagenome (GOLD analysis project Ga0207671, IMG submission 184352) | Corn rhizosphere microbial communities from Kellogg Biological Station, Michigan, USA - KBS C2-4 metaG (SPAdes) (version 2) | ecosystem: Host-associated > Plants > Roots > Rhizosphere > Soil... | reverse complement strand
TCCGGTCAACTGCGGCGCGATTCCCAGCGAGCTGATGGAATCGGAATTCTTCGGCCACAAGCGTGGCAGTTTCACCGGCGCCCAGGCCGACAAGGATGGCCTGTTCCAGGCGGCCAGTGGCGGCACCTTGTTCCTCGACGAAGTCGCCGAACTGCCGATACACATGCAGGTAAAACTGCTGCGCGTGATCCAGGAAAAAGCCGTGCGCCCGATCGGCGGGCGGGCCGAAGTGCCGATCGACGTGCGCATCCTTTCGGCCACGCACAAGAACCTGGCCAAGCTGGTCGAATCGAACCATTTCCGCCAGGATCTCTACTACCGCATCAATGTCATCGAACTGCGCGTGCCGCCTCTGCGCGAACGCAGCGGCGACATACCGACTCTCGCCACCCGCGTGCTCGAGCGCCTGGCCGATTCCGGCGGCCCGGCGAGGTTGACGCCCGAAGCGCTGGCCGCGCTCATCGCCTATCCGTTTCCCGGCAACGTGCGCGAACTGGAAAACGTACTCGAGCGCGCCGTGGCGCTGTGCGAGAACAACACGATCCAGCCGGCAGATCTGCGCCTCGCGCCGCGTGCGTCGGCGGGCACCGCGACGGTCACGCCGCATCCGGACGAGGGCGAAGAAGATCTCGATTCGACCGGCGGCGATGGCGGCCTCGACAGCTATATCAGCAACCTCGAGCGCGAGGCGATCATGAAGGCGCTGCAGGAAACGCGCTACAACAAGACGGCTGCAGCAAAAAAACTCGGCATTACTTTTCGCGCGATGCGCTACAAGCTGAAAAAACTGGGGATAGACTAGAAACGTCGATCAGTCGCTGAACCCGTTCCGCCACATGACTCGCTGGAAAGCCGCATCAATTCATCTTTTGATCAGCGCCTCCATTGGTCTTTTGGCCGGCGCTTTGATGTTCGGAGTCTGGTATCCGCCGCCATTTTTTCATGCCGCGGGTGCCGATGAACTTATATTGCTGCTGGTCGGGGTCGATCTCGCACTGGGCCCATTGCTGACCCTAATCGTGTTCCGCGCCAACAAGCGCGGCCTGATGTTTGATCTTGTTGTTATTGGCATGTTCCAGACTGCGGCCCTCGTCTATGGAATGAGCATCGTGCTGCAGTCGAGGCCCGTTTTTCTCGTAGCCGCTGTCGATCGGCTCGTCGTCGTCGGGGCGAACGATGTCAGCGATGCCGATCTGGTGCAGGGTTCCGAACCGCGCTTTCGGTCGAGGTCATGGACAGGCCCGCGGCTGGTGGCCGCGAGAATGCCGACTGATCCGATCGAGCGAAGTAATCTCGCCTTCTCGGCCCTTGCCGGTCGCGACCTGCAGAACCTTCCCCGATACTACTGCGACTATGCAGATGGCGGTAAAGCTCTGCTCCAGCGGGCCAAGCCACTGGAACAACTGCTGAAGAAAAACGCGGGAAACGGCCCGGTCATCGAAGGCTGGCTTCGCGGAGCGGGGCGCAGCGCAAATTCGGTTGTCTGGATACCCCTGCAGGCCAACAAGGCCGATATGGTGATGTTGCTGGATGCGCAATCCGCTGAACCTCTGAAGGCGCTCAGGATCGACCCCTGGTAGCCAACTTCCTTCACGGCTATTTCACACATTTTGTTGGTGTCCGTGTTCGAAAACCCAAGACCGCTTCGAAGTGGTCGTCTTGGCACACTACATGCTTCATCGGCTTTGGGGATCGAGGTCAAACATGAAAACGGAAAATTCGGGTTTTACTCTGATCGAACTGATGATCGTCGTGGCGATCATCGCGATCTTGGCTGCTATCGCCCTTCCTGCGTATCAGGACTACTTGGTTCGCGCACAAACTGCAGAGGCCGTCACCTTGATGGATGGCACGCGCACCAATCTGTGGGAATACATTTCCACCAAGGGTGTCATGCCTCCGAACAATGCAGCTGCGGGACTTCCCTCGCCCGTCAGCATAACCGGTGCCTACGTGAGCCAGGTCGATATCAGCGGGGGAGTGGCTACGGCGAAATTCGGGAAAAAAGCCAATATTAAGATTGCAAACCAGCTACTGCTCCTGTCTCCTACCACGAGTGGAGGAAGCATCACCTGGCGCTGCAAGAGTGCCACGATCAGCCCGCGATATCTCACTGCTAGTTGCAGATAAAACGGCGCAAATCGGTTTTCCAAACTCCCGCGCAAACACCGTCGAGGGCGAAAATTCCTTTTCGCTGAGTTCACCGATGAGACTGACGGTATCCGTCGCATATTGACACTGCTTGTCACTTGCTGATTTTACAAGGCTCCATAGCCGAGTTCGGACGGTCCGCCATCACTCGAGCTGTGCCAATATCTGTGACGCAAGTCGGAATTAATGGGAGCAATTGATACTTGACGCATGCAGGCCGACTCATGGCATAGATCCTGCTTCCCCTTGCGTGGTGTTCCGATTTCCGGGTCAGGCGTCAGGGATGTACGGCCTGCCGGTCAAGTCGTAATCCAGGGGCAACCGTTGCAAGTTAGCTAACTTATCCTTTTCTGTGAGGAACCACCATGAAAAAGAGTCAGGGTTTTACGCTTATCGAACTGATGATCGTCGTTGCGATCATCGCCATTCTGGCCGCCATCGCACTGCCGGCGTACCAGGACTATCTGATCCGTTCGCAGGTCTCCGAGGGTGCAGTTCTGGCCGACGGAGCGAAGACCGCGATCGCCGAGTTCTACAGCAACAAGGGCAGGTTCCCGCCCGCCAACGCTTCAGCGGGACTGGCATCGCCCGTCAGTATCGTCGGCAAGTACGTGTTGAGCGTCGATGCGGGCACGACACCGGGCGTAATTAAGTCCGAGTACAACAGCACCAATGCCAACACGAAGATCCAGACCAAGATCCTGGCATTCTCGGCCACGACCCACACCGGCAGCATTGAGTGGAGTTGCAAGAACGCCAACACCACCGTGGATCCGAAGTACCTGCCGACGTCCTGCCGCTGATAGGTATTTGGCAGAATGTATAGGTAAAGGGCCGCTTGCGCGGCCCTTTTTTTGGCCATGCGTTTGAAAGGTCTCCCGGGACTTGCGTTTGGTTGCTCGCTCATCGGGCTGCTGGGACTCGCGTGGCTCGTCTACTGTCCCGGGCTGAAGGGCACGTTTCTATTCGACGATTTCGCCAATCTGCCCAACCTCGGCACGTTCGGCACCATTGATAGTGCAGCAAGATTCTGGCGCTATGTGACTTCAGGTTCCGCCGACCCCACCGGCAGGCCGCTCGCGTTGCTGAGCTTTCTCATCGACGCCAACGACTGGCCCGCAGCTCCGTATCCGTTCAAGCGTACGAGCGTCTTGCTGCATCTGCTCAACGGCGCACTGTTGTGCTGGCTGCTGCTGAAGCTGGGCCGCACGCTTGGCGCACGCGAAGGGCGTGCAAAGGCTGCAGCCCTGCTCGGTTCAGCATTCTGGCTCCTGCATCCATTGTTCGTTTCGACCACCTTGTATGTTGTCCAGCGCGAGGCAATGCTGCCGACCAGCTTCATTCTGCTGGGTCTTCTCGGGTACTGCGTGGGTCGCGAGCTGGCAGCCCGCGGGCGTTCGATCGGTGTATTCCTCGCGGCGGTGTCGATCTGCGGCTGCACGATCCTCGCTTTTCTCAGCAAGGCCAATGGCGCCCTTCTGCCCTTGCTCGCCTGGATCGTCGACGGTATTGTGCTGGCGCCAGCGCAACCGATTAGCCACACGCGCACACAACGAACTTTCGCCAACATCCGTCGACTGGTGCTGATTGCGCCGAGCCTCCTGCTGTTCGCGTTCCTCGCCAAGGTCGCCTATCGCGGATTCTCCGACGGCTTGCCGGCGATACGCCCGTGGACTCTCGGTGAGCGCCTATTGACGGAGGCACGTGTTCTCGTTGATTACCTGGGCTTGTTGTGGTGGCCACGGCCCTATACCGCAGGCTTGTTCAACGATGCGTTTAAGGCGTCGACTGGCCTGTTGTCGCCATCCAGCACGTCATGGTGCCTGCTGGCGATCATTGCACTGCTTGCGTGCGCGTGGAACCTGCGACGGCGACATCCGGCATTTGCCGTGGCCGTACTGTTCTTTTTCGCCGGCCAGCTCATGGAGTCCACAGTCGTCCCGCTGGAACTTTACTACGAGCACCGCAACTATGCGCCTGCGTTGCTGATCTTCTGGCCGCTTGCGTTGTGGCTGAGCAACGGCAGCTCGATACAAAGGACTAGAGTCGCGTCATCGCCGAAACCCGGCGTAAAACCGTGGCTGCGTCATTCCTTGGCGATCATTCTGATCCTCGGTCTGGCTGGCATGACCTTTATGGGGGCGGACCTGTGGGGAAATGTCAGCGACCAGGCGTTGCTGTGGGCGCTGAAAAATCCGGAGTCTCCACGCGCACAGGCATATGCCGCCCAGGTCGAACTCGAACGCGGACAGGTTGCCCAAGCGATAACACGCCTCGAAAAGGCGCTAGCAGGGAATCCCGACGAAATACAATTGTCGCTCAACATGGTCGGCGCGAAGTGCCGTGCACGCACGCTTACAGCGGAAGACCTCGAACGTGCGGCAATGGCGTTGCGTAACGCAGCGAACACCGGGCGCCTCGGCTATGACTGGTTCGACCGCTCGCTTGCCATCGCACAGAATGGAAGTTGTCCCGGCCTGAATCTCGACGCGCTGGATCGGCTTCTCGTTGCAGCCGGCGAAAATGCGCGCACCCGGAATATTCCTGGTCGCATTCAGGATCGTCTGCACCTGCAGGGACGGATCGCACTTTTACGTGGCGATGCAGAACAGGCATTTGTACTTTTCAACGCGGCGCTCGACGCAGACCCTCGACCAGAGGCCGCACTCGAACAAGCGGCGATGCTCGCGACTGTCTCGCGCCCCGACTTGGCGGAGCGCCATCTGGATCATCTGGCAGACGTGTGGCAACCTCCGAGCGCCCCTGGGTGGTCAATGCCCTCGATACACGCATGGCTGTTATGGAACCAAGGCTATTGGACCGGTGAGCTTACGCGCTTGCGAAAGTTGCTTGCCGAAGATATCGCCGCGCGCAAGAGCGACCCCAACGCAAAGTCCGTGCCGACAGTCAAACCGGAAATTGAGTAACCGCGGCCATGGATATCGGCGCCAAAACGATCGAAAGAAAATCCGCTCTGATGTTACTTGCCATCCTGCTGATGGTGTTAGTGGTCTATTTTCGCGGCCTCCTCGGTGGATACGCGTTCGACGACTTCCCAAACATCATCGACAACGCGCAATTGCATGTTTCGACATTGTCATGGAACAACTGGTGGGCCGCCATCTTCTCCTCACCTTCGAGCGAACTGCAGCGCCCGCTGGCGATGTTCACTTTCGCCATCAATTATTTTTTTACCGGGCTCGATCCGTTTCCATACAAGGTGACCAATCTCGCGATTCACCTGCTGAATGTCGTCCTCGCCTATTTGCTTGCGCGCAATATCTTTCGTGCGTGGGCGCGGCGCAAGGCGCCACGGGCCACCCCCACAACCGTTGAATCGGCAGCATTGGCGCTGACCGCCCTATGGGCCTTGGCGCCAATCAACCTAACGCCGGTGTTGCTCGTCGTCCAACGAATGGAGAGCCTTGCGCAAGTTTTTGTGTTTGCCGGACTCTCGCTTTACATCACGGGGCGGAAGCGACAGCTGGAGAGTCGGCCCGGCTGGCGCTGGATAATTTCCGGCATCATCGGTTGCACCATGGTGGGGCTTCTCGCAAAAGAGACAGCCGTTGCAATTCCGCTATACGCCTTCATCATCGAAGCGCTGCTCTTCAACTTTCGCGGGTCCGACGGCAAACGCGATTTGCGTGTGTGTTGGTTCTACGTGTTTGTGCTGTTGCTGCCGTTCATCGCCGGGGGCGCAAAACTGCTGCCTTGGGTACTTTCGCAAGATAGCTACGCGAATCGTCCATTCAACTTGATGGAGCGCCTTCTTACCGAAGCGCGCGTATTTTGGGACTACGTTCAATGGACCCTCGTCCCAAGCCTCAACGATCTCAGCCTTTATCACGACGACTATGTCATTTCCCGTAGCTGGGATCACCCCTTGTCGACGATTGTTGCCATCACGGGCCTGCTCGCCGTGCTGGCAGCCGGTTTCATTATTCGCAAGCGCCGACCCCTGGCGGCACTTGGCATATTCCTGTTCTTTGCCGCTCATGCACTCACGGGGACGGTCATTCCTCTGGAGCTGGTTTACGAGCATCGCAACTATTTTGCGTCGTTTGCCTTGTTGCTCGTCATCGTGGATGTAGTGATGCTGACATCAGCGTTCCAGCGACCGCGCTTGGCGAGGACTCTCGCTGTCTGTACGCTCCTCGGATTCTTCGCATTTACCACGTTTCTTCGTGCCAGTGAATGGGGGAACCCCATCCGTTTTGCGCTCAGCGAGGCAGCAAAACACCCATCGTCACCGCGAGCCACCTACGACGAAGGCCGCACCTACGTGTTCTTGAGCGGCTACGATCCAACCTCCCGATTTGTCCCGCTCGCCAGGCAGGCTCTCATTTTGGCATCCACCGTCCCAAACGCCAACATCCTGCCCGAACAGGCACTGTTGATTCTCGCTGCGCGGACTGGCACGCCTCAGGACGAGGCTTGGTGGCATGCGATGCAACAGAAACTGGCGGCGCATCCGATCGGCGTCCAGGAAATCGGCGGACTCTATGCACTCTCCAAGTGCCAGGAAGAAGGACATTGCCATTTTGATAAAGGTAAAATGCTCGATACGTTCTATGCGGCAATCGGCAATGGAAAACCGCGGCCGGATGTGTTGACGATATTCGCCAACTACGCGATAAACGCCCTGCACGACTACGATCTTGCTGTGCGCCTGATACGTGGGGCGCTGGAAATCAATCCAAACAACTTGCAATACCATGAAAATCTCGCGAAAGTTCTGATCCTGCTGGGCCAGTTCGACGCAGCGCATGACGAGATCGCGCAGATGAAACGACTAAACCACCTTGGAACATCCAACACGCGCATTCGAGCCATGGAGCAACGCCTGCAAAATGGCCAAGCTTTGAAGCGCGAATAGCAATGGCACAACGTAGCGAGCGCGACTGCCCCAAGCCGGACTCGGAGATGCCTTCACCCAAACTCGATGACCGCGGCAACAATGGTCCGGCCATCCGGGTGCTGATGACCAGCACGTCCTATCCCGCCAGCCTCGCTGACTGGCGCGGACTGTTCATTCGCCATCTCGCGGATGCGTTGGCACGTCGTGACGATCTGCAAGTCACGCTGTGGGCGCCTCCAGGCGACGTGCATCCTCGTTTGACTCGCGTAACGACCCCTTACGAGGACCAATGGCTTGCCACGCTGATGCGCGACGGTGGCATCGCCCACCTGTTGCGTACACGCAAGTTTCGCGCGCTCATCAGCAGCATTACCCTGCTTCGCACTCTCCACAGTGTATTTTTGCGGGAGACCGCGGACGTCTATCACGTCAACTGGCTGCAAAACGCGTTACCGTTACCTGGAAACCGACGTCCTGCGCTGGTGACGGTGCTCGGTACCGACATGCAACTGCTTCGATTGCCCCTGATGCAGACCCTGATCCGGCGAACGCTGCGGCACAGAAAGGTGGCCATCTGCCCCAATGCGGACTGGATGGTCGCAGAACTGCAAACCGGTTTCGGCGACCTCGCAAGAATTCAGGCCGTGCCGTTTGGCATCGATCCGCGATGGTACGCTCTGCAGCGGCAAATCGGGAACGGTACAACCACCCGCTGGCTGGTCGTCTCGCGATTGACTCGCAACAAGATCGGGCCCCTGTTCGAGTGGTGCGCACCGTTCTTCGCAACCGGCACGCGCAAGCTCCATCTGTTCGGGCCCATGCAGGAAGCGATTGACGTGCCTGGCTGGGTCGACTACCACGGACCCGCTACGCCGGATGAGTTGCGCGAAATATGGTTTCCCCAAGCACACGGGTTGATTACGCTGAGCCGGCATTCGGAGGGACGGCCACAGGTGATGCTCGAAGCAATGGCTTCCGGACTGCCGATCATCGCGTCGCGCGCGCCGGCACATGAGAACATTCTGAAGCATGCGACCACTGGATGGTTGGTCGAATCACCTGCCGAGTTCGAAGCGGGCATCGACGCACTGGCCGATCTGGACGAAAATATGCGCATCGGTGCAGCCGCCCGGGCGCATATCGAACAAGAGGTCGGCACATGGGATGACTGCGCCAATCGCTACACGACGATCTACCGGGATCTGGTAAAGGCGAGTGCCGCGTGAACAGGCGGATACTTGTCGTCGGCGCCAGCGGCTTCATCGGCACACGGCTCGTACGAGCCCTGCACTCTGCGGAGTTTTCGATTGTCGCGGTGAGCGCTCACCCGGAAGCAACCTTTCCAGCTGACGTGGAGCACATCGTCCATCCGCTCGACACCGCGCGGGAGTATTCGCCAATCCTGGCTGGATGTCGTTCGGTAGTCTGGCTGGCCTCGACCTCCACACCTGGCTCCTCTGCAGGAAATCCACTCAAGGAGCTCGACGAAAATCTTCGTCCATTCTTCGTGCTTTTGAACGGACTGCAACAGCACCCGCAATGCGAGCTTCTATATATTTCGACCGGCGGCGCGATCTACGGCGACGTGCCCGGCGGCTTGGCGGCCGAAGATCTGCGGCTGGCACCAAAGTCCTACTACAGTGCGGGCAAGGCGGCGGCGGAGCATTTTATTTCCGCCTGCTGCCATCAATATGACTGCCGTGCAACGATATTGCGTCCATCCAACGTCTATGGCCACGGCCAGGCTTACCGGGAAGGTTTTGGCATAATACCGGCGGCCTTCGACGCGCTTGCGGGCGACCATGTCTTCCCAATCTGGGGCAATGGCGAGACGATTCGCGATTATCTGAACATCGACGATTTCATTTCATTGTGTGTGAAAGTGCTGAGCAGAGGCGTGCCCGCCGGAGTTAGTACGTTCAATGCGGCCAGTGGTCAGGGACTCACGGTCAACGAGCTGCTGTCTGCGATCGAACGCGTTACCGGAAAGGCGCTCCGTCGAAATTATCTGCCGCTACGTTCCGTCGACGTATCGCGCGTCGTGCTTGACGATCGCAAGACGCGGGAAGCCTTCGACTGGCAGCCATCCGTAGACATCGAAGACGGGTTGGCTAAGGCATGGCAGTGGTTCAACTCGACAACGTCTTGACCGAGCGCATGCCGCCGATCTGTTCAGTGTGCATCGCAAACTACAACGGCGAGGCGATGCTCGGCGATTGTCTGGATTCCGTATTTGCGCAAGCGGGCGACGTTCCACTCGAAGTCATTGTTCACGACGACGCATCGACCGACGGATCGCTGGCAGTGCTTGATCGTTACCCGCAAGTCATCGTCATTGCGAGCCCGACCAACGTCGGCTTCTGCGTCGCCAACAATCGCATGGTGACTCGCGCGCACGGAGAATACGTGCTGCTGCTCAACAACGATGCGGCGTTGTACCCGGACGCGCTGTCGGCATTGCTGGAGGCAGCGAAGAAGCAGAAAGGGAACTGCATTTTGACCCTGCCCCAGTACGATTGGCAAACAGGTACGTTAGTCGATCGTGGATGTCTGCTCGATCTCTTTTACAACCCGGTACCGAATCTCGATCCCGGCCGCCAGCAGGTGGCCATGGTGATCGGTGCCTGCCTTTTTGTTTCGCGCACATTGTGGATCGATCTTGGAGCGTTTCCCGAGTGGATGGAGTCGATCGCCGAGGACATGTATCTGAGCTGTTGCGCACGCTTGCGTGACGCATCAGTGCGGGTCACTTCGACAAGTGGCTACCGTCACCGGCAAGGTGTCAGCTTCAGCGGCGATCGTATGACTTCGAACCGCCTGCAGACGACATTCAGGCGGCGTCGGCTGAGTGAACGCAACAAGACCACAGTGATGCTGATATGCACGCCCACCGTCTTGGTCTGGCCTTTGTTGGCGTTGCACTTGATGATGCTGCTGGTCGAGGGTGCAGTCTTGACGCTATGGCGACACAACACTCGTCTGTGGCGAGAGATCTATGCCCCGACAATCGGCTGGCTATTTGCACACATCAGCGCCCTGTATGATTGTCGGAAGAACGTTCAAGCAGAGCGTCGAATAACCCTGCGCGCCTATTCTCACGTCTTCGTTTTTTTCCCGCAAAAGCTGCGCCTGCTCCATCGTCATGGCTTGCCAACGGTGCGATAGTTGCGTCATGAAGCGAAATGATGTGGAACTTCGGGGCAAGGGCGACCGCAAACAAGGGGCGGCGAGTTGTCGCATCGCCTGATTTTGGAGATCAACCTTTTAGATCCATGGAGAAGTACCGCGTCGAGCATTTCTGAAGTCTTGACTTCATGATGAAACCTGGCGGTTTGCCATACCGGGCAGAAATCGATGGGCTACGCGCTATCGCGGTAGCCTCTGTCGTCCTGTATCACATGGGTGTCGGCCCGAGTTCCGGCTTCGCCGGCGTGGACGTCTTCTTCGTTATCTCCGGATATCTGATAACGGCATTGCTGTATCGGGAGCGGATGACCAGTCGCAAGATTGACCTCTTCGCGTTCTATGCCCGCAGAGTTCGACGTATCATTCCGGCGCTGGTTGTTGTGGTCGTCACGACTGTCGCCGCATCGACTGTTCTGCTCTCACCGTTTGGCGAGCAACTTGCGGTTGAGAAATCGGCCGCTGCCTCCCTCTTGTTCGTGGCGAACTTTTTCTTTCAGTCAACAACGGGGGGCTACTTCGATGGCAACAGTGATCTGCTGCCACTGCTGCACCTATGGTCGTTGGCTGTCGAAGAGCAATTCTATCTATTTTGGCCCGTCACGCTGATCGTTGTGTTGCGGTGGCCAAGAGCGATTGTCCCCGTCCTTACCATTGCCGCATTGGTGTCCATCGCAACAGCAGAGTTTTTTATCTGGAGCGCTCCGTCTGTAGCGTTCTACCAGATGCCGGCCCGCTTGTGGGAGCTGGCTGTGGGCGGTTTGATCGCACTCCAACCATCAAGCCAGATCCAAGATGGAAGATTTCCGGCGATCGCTGGCTTGATTGGGACCTTGGCCGGAGTTGCTATTCCAACCACACATTTCCCGGGAATTGGCGCACTCCCGACAGTCATCGGTACCAGCCTGACGCTTTATGCCATCCACGGCTCCACGCACCTGGGAATAGCTGGCGCCGTGTTGCGTTCCCGCCCTTTCGTGAGCCTCGGGTTGATTTCGTATTCTTTATACCTTTGGCATTGGCCGTTGTTGGCGCTCGACCGAGCGACGCGGATTGGGCCATCGCCGATTTTGGTTAGAATTTTGCTCGTCGTTTTAGCCTGTTTGCTTGCATTCGTCACTTATAGGCTGGTCGAGCGGCCCTGTCGGCGTTTCGAACCAAATGTCTCTGCGTTCAAGCTAGTCGGAGCGGGGGTGTTGGCGTCGGTATCCCTGGCATTTTTCTTTCTCACACTTGGGAGCGCCTTGAACGCAACGCCGCCACACGTCCCAACCGCCGCAGAAATCCTTGCCGAACGAACTCGGAGGGATGTGCCAGACAACACAACCCGTTGCTACTATCCGGAACTGGAGCCGCTTTCTGTTTTTCCGAAGGCAGGCTGCGCATCAGTGTCCTCCGAACCGGTCCAGGTTGTGATCTGGGGTGATTCTTACGCGCTCTCTTGGGAGCCTTTTGCGTGGGCTCTGGCTCAGCGAGAGAGCGTCGCAGCGATCAGCTACGCTCGCGGCTCATGCCCACCGGTTCTTGGCTACTTTGTTCCGGCGCGCACAAGCAAACCCGGTGATCTGTGCAAGGGTTTCAACGAACTCGTAGCAAATCAGATCAAGACCATGAAAGCGAAGACGCTCATCATGGCCGCACGATGGTACAGTCCGCATAAGCGTGATGGCGCGGGGTCGCCATCGGATTTTGGTGCAAGACTGGCATTAACGATTGAGCAGATCCTGCCGTACGTTGGGCGTATCGTTCTGATGGGCCCGACACCCACACTGCGAGACACGGGGCCGCGCTGCATCGAACAGTCGAACATTGATGCATGCAGCGTGACTCGCGAGGAATTCGATCAGGCCGCCGAATCGGCTCGCAAGTTATTGAAGTCCCTAGTCCGGTTGAGCGCGAAGATCGAATATGTCGAACCGGAGGATTTTTTTTGCACCATAGAAATCTGTCCGGTGCTAAAAGATGGCTATGGGCTATATTCGGACGACAATCACGTCTCGTCTACTGCAGCACGTCAATTCGTCAGCGCATATCTGGCGAGCGAGCGCCTCCACTGATCATTTTTTAAGTTTCACCGAAAAAACACGAATCCGTGATTCTCGAAATTGGCCAAGCGACCGAAACGCCCATAGTTCTTCTTGAACGCAAGCTTGAACCCAAGGTTTTCAATCACCCGCTCCAAATCGCTATCCGTTATACCCCACTGCCATATATGGTGGACATCACGCCAGGTGCGGTCGTGATCGGGATGCTTCTGATCAAGCTTGCGGAAGAGGTCGCTGTACGGCCGATCGCTAACCTTGTGCGGCACATTCCAAAAGTACTCAGTTTCCCCGAGTTCCAGCAGTCGAACTGTAGTGTTGGATCCGATCCATTGCTGGTTATAGATTACAAAGCAACGCACTCGGCCAGCGTACATCTCCAAGACCTGATTCCAGTCCGGTGAAACCTGGTGTAGGAGCACGTCGAAAAGAAATACCGCATCAACAGCTCCTACTTCACGCGCGATTTCCTCACTCCCGAAGTTACCCCTGACAAGGCGCAAAGCCGGGTACTGTTGGCTACGCCTGGTCACGATTTCGGTCGGATGTGTATCGACCAGTGCCGCGTGCGACACTTCGTGGTTGTCCAGCGTGTGAAACGTATATCCGCCCTCCACCCCCCAAACCCCACCGAGGTCTGCAAAGGACTCAAGCTTTTGGTTCGTGAACGCGAACTCTATGAGATCCAGCTTCTCTTTCAGGACTTTGTTCTTCCTCTGCCAGGGCAAACGGATCATAGTCACTCCACATCTGGAATCAGATAAATCATCGTTGATAGTAGCAATTATTTGACTGCGCACGTGAATATCGCTCGCGGCAGTCATACGCGGAATGCGCCTTTCGAAATTCCTCCGTTATCAATGAGCCTTCGGAACGAAGGCGAAGAGCATCGTCTCTTCTGCGTGAATCGTGAAGTGCTCGATGCGAAACTCGTATCCGAGCCCCAGTTCATCAATGAACTGAGGAATTTGCCAGAAGTGCTCGAGGCGATGATACAGGCTGATCGCTAATTTGGGTTTATGGCGGCGAATTGTCTGCTCGGCTCCTTTCAGAGCATTTAGTTCTGCTCCTTCGATGTCCATCTTGATGAAATCGATCTTGTCGATAGCTTGCCGCTGCGACAATTCATCTATCGTGTCCGTGAGCACCGTTCTGGCGCCCGCGCCCGCAGGGACCAATCTGGTACTCGGACCCTTGCCGACAAAACTCAACGTTTGCCCGGCGGAGTTCCAAACTGCGCGCTCTATCAAGCGAACCCTATTCGAGATATCTGAATTGACGTCCATGTTGTGATGGAAAACCTCCAGATTCTCGGGATCGAATTCATAGCAAAGCACGACCCCAGTGGGCCCGACTCTATCTGCAAAATAGAGCGCCGTGTCGCCGTAGCAACCGCCGGCATCTATCACAACGTCACCGCTCTTAACTTCGATCACACAGCCATTGCGTTCAAGCCGATACTGCTGAAGGACAAATGCGTTCATGACGTTCATTAAACGGCCGCGAAGACGAATTGGCTTTCCGAACGTCGTTAGATCGAAATCCTCCAGATGGCCATTGCCTGACACTACCTGAGAGCATGAGGTGCGCAGGAGGTCGCGCTCTATCATAGCGATATCCCGCCAATAGTTCTGATTGTTCAGTGGAAGACGAACGTGCTTTCGCCCGAGAGCGCGATATGCCAGTACTGCTATCAGCAACTCCCGCGACTGGTCATCCGCCATGTTCTCATACACCCATTGAATTGGCTTCGAGTTATAAAATGTTCGGGCAGTGCGGTACATGCCTCGCAACTCATCAACACCGAGCCTCAGCGCCAATCGCCGCAACGGCGACAGGGCGGTGGCGCTTTGCCAAAACCGATAGTGGTCGAAATTGTTGACTTGAACTTTGCGCCAGTCGCTTTTGATCTTTGCCGCAAAGGCTTCCCTGAAGGGGTTACTCATTAGCGCTATCCTTTGATCCAATCTAACGGCGATAAAGCACTCTGAGTCGATGCCCATCGGGACCGCGACGGAACCTGCCTCGGATTTCAATCAAAGAAGATCTGAATATTGCGCAAGCCAATAGAGAGCCGGTTCTTATTGAACCATATGGCGAACTTCCAAACACTTCGGGCGCCCATTTCCTCACTAGCGCCCACTTGCGTGTGCGCACAGCTCGAAATACCACACGCTTCAGAAAATCTGCAAGTCCGCAGGCAAGATCATTCTCAGTCACGAGGTTACGCGGAACACTTCCAATGGCCTCCCAATACAGCTGTCGTACTTGCTCGTTGGAACCTGACACCATCGATCCCTCCGAATTGATCCGGTAGACTGTCAGTGGTTGCGCCAGTTGCGCGAGAAACCCGGATCGCGCATGGAGGAGGTGCACTCGATAATCGATCAGCGGCCCTTGCAGGTCGATCCATGCCTTCTTGCCAGCTGCGCGAAACAGGACTGAACTATTGTTCAGAAAATTGCCTCGCCGCAGCATCGCGGCCAAATCAAAGCATTCGTCCCCCACATCGTTGAAGATGCCGATCGGGTTGCCTCCCTCGTCAATTGTCAGCGCATTCGTGTACACCGCTGCGCAATCCGGGTTTGCGACCAGGTAGGCAACCTGCAGCTTGAGTTTACCTGGTAGCCAGTAATCGTCTCCATCCAATCGAGCAATGAACTCTGCCTTTGCATGGGACAGGAGCAGTTGAGTGTTTGCTGATCCGCCGATTCGAGGCGAGTGGCGAAGGTGAGAGACCACATGCTGATACAGGTGAGCCATTTCGGCAACGATTTCCGTCGTCCCGTCGTCTGAACAGTCGTCGCCGACCAAAATCTCAAGGTCGACATCGATCGCCTGCGCCAGCACGCTCTCGAGGCACTGGCGAATATACCTCTGTTGGTTGTATGTGGTGACGCACACCGAGACCTGTGGTCGGACCATCACTCATAACTCACTAGGCAGTTCAGGCGGTACAACGCCCCGGGTTCGAAGCGTACGGACCAGGGAGAAGAGTTCAAAAAGGGCCGGGTGGCGAAAAAGAATGGCGCCTCCAAGAAAGGCTATAGTGGCCAAGGCTATTGCAAAACCCATCGCGATGGGCCCCGTTGACATGCTACCCAGCACCAACCATCCCGCCAGAGCGGCAAGCAATGACAGCGCCATGGTACCGGTTTGATCGACCAGTTGCGCCAACATGCCGTAACCCAACAGCTTCTTGGAATAGTGAGTGTTCACTGCAACTGAAAATAAGCTTGCAGCCAGGACAGCCCAGGCAATTGCGAGCGGACCACGAGAGGCCGCCAGAACAATCAACCCGATAGCTACCGTTTTCTTGATTACAGCCAGGCGGAAGAAAAGATCAGATCGGCCTTGTGCGTTAATGGCGGCGAGATTGAGCACATGCAGTGGCCAGAACGACGCGCTCACGGCCAGGATAGTGAGAATCGGTGCCGCAGGAGTCCAGCGACTACCGTACAGTATCACGACGAGCGGTTTGGCGACGACGGCAATACCAAGCATGCACGGCACGAACAGGAACGTGGCGATGCGTAGTGACAGGCGTAATGCACTGAGCAGTTTCTCTCGCTGATGCGCTACGGTGGCGAACACCGGTAAGCCGACGCGGCCCAGCACCGCTCCCATAAAGGAAGCCGGCGCCTGCTGTGTGTTCTGCGCTAGCGTGTAGTAGCCCAAGGTGCGTGAATCGAATAACCTGCCAATCAGAAGTGATTGCAGACGCGTAGACAAGGCGTCAAGCAAACCAGATAGCAGCATATAGCCCCCGAACCCGAAAAGACCGTGAAAAGAGGCCCAGCTAAAGCGCCCACGCGGACGCCAGCCCGAGTACAGCCATAGCAGCGACGCCCGTAAACCAATGCTTGTCACCGCTTGCCAAGCCAGACTCCAGACACCCAAGCCGCGCCAAGCGAGGGTGACCGCAACTGCACCGGAGCACAGTGATGCGACAACTTCCGCTTTTGTCCGCGCTTTGAAGTCCAGTTTCATCGTCAGCAATGCGTCGGGCACCGCAGCAACTGCGCCTAGCGGTAACACCAATGCCACAAAGCGCGTCAGGGAAACAAGTTTCGGCTGCGTATAGAAATCGGCAACAGCCGGCGCAGCTATCCACAATACCCCGGCAACGACCAGGCTCGCGCAAGTCGTGAACAAGAATACAGTTGTTTCGTCGTCATCGGTTGAACGCTGCCGCTGTATCAGTGCGGTACCAAATCCGGAATCGATCAGTAGTGCACTGATACCGGTAAAAACCACCAGCATCGCAATAAGACCAAAGTCTTCGGGCGTCAGTAATCGTGCCAGTACGATCGTCACAACGAATTGCACGCCATACCGCGCCGCAATCTCCAGTGCGCTCCACCACGCGGCGCCTACGGCGCGTTCAGCAAATTTTCCGACCGCAGGTTTCGACGGATGCTTGATATTGTGTCGTCCGGTTTCCGGTCCAGGGGTCATGGGGTCAACTACTGGTTCCCATCAAGCCACGAACCTCCCCAAACGCTCGCTCTGCTTCCGATAGCGAGTAGTCATCTATTTCCCATCTATTGCTGTTCTGGAAGGAGCTAACGCCATTGTAAGGCGCACTCGAAATCAGGCTGTCTTGTGCTGCCAGTTTTGAGCTGAGCAAATCATAGGCAGCACCCGGATTGGCGCAGAACTCCTCATAGTGAACAACGATTTTGTTGGCCGGCGAAATATTGGCGAGCGAGCGCTCGATGCCAGCGTTAATGGCGTGAATCTGCCCGGCTACGGAGCGAAGCGGATCCATGTCCCGAAGCCATGGATACTCCCTGATCTTGAAGGAATACCACGCAGCCATAGTTCCATATTGTCGCGCTCGAGCCAGAAGTGCCGATTGCATGTTGAAGATGGGATCTCGTTGAACCCAAACTATTATAGGCCTAGCAAACGACTCGATCAGAAGTTCCACGTGCTGATTCAAGATCAACGCTTTCATCGCAAACGGACGTCCGAATATGTTGGAAAGCCCATTAATTTCCTCTCGCAGCCTTATGAGATCGGACGTCCGACGCAACTCATCGCTATCGCAATAGCCATCGGCCAACGCAGGTAAGAATCGCCGCCAGAAATACCAAAACTCGTTTGGCGCGAGTGCACCTACTGTCTTCCCATTTTCAGAATAAAAGCCGACCTTCGAGCTGAAATCGAGGATTTCATTTCTAAAGTCAAACGTCGGATCTGTGAGCATCTGCTGTATCTTCGCGCCAATTAAAGGGGCTCCGTAGAAACGCGACAGCAAGTTCGTGGGATAACTGACCAGACCCGTGCTAGCCAGCCATTGCATGTAAAGGGTCGTTCCCGCTCTCATTGGGCCGACAACGAATACCTTTGCCAAGCGATCATCTCGGCTGACCGATAGACACGCACTGGCAGGAGCCAGCACTGAGTTGAGTTCCGCAAGTAACATCTCGAGGGACTCGTTCCTCCGCATCGACGACAGTCGCTTGTCGGATTCGTTCAACACGTTTCGTTCCAAAATCCCTCCTACTTTAGCTCAGCGATCGGCCGAGAAATTACATCGACGATCCTTTGGAGGTCTTCTTTCTCATACCGCTGATCACAGGGTATTGCTACCAGCTTGTTGGCCATTTCCGCCTCGAAACTCCCTGAGGTTGACCGCGCCAATACCTCCGGCCAATAGGTCGCAGTAAATATCCGCCTTGACCTCAGATGTTCTCGCAGCGACGAACTCGCTGGCAAGAACGGATAGCATAGAGGAACGCATGTCGCCTCCGCAAAATGCAGATGGAGTCTGTTCAGAGGCGATAGGTTTGAATGCAGGAAATTGAAATTCTCTTGGCGCTTGGTGGCGACATGCGACATATCCACAGCGAACAAAATGCGCTTCGCGAAAGCCGACATCATCCTTGGCTCGATGTCGTCGAAAGACTTCTCTGCAGCGACATAGTCAGCGTAGCCGCCTTCTGCTCCAATCGACAGGCGCTTAATAAGGTGGGCAACACTTTGGAGAGTGACATCCTGGAAAATGGTTGGTGATTCCACATCGACGTGAGTGACCAGCAATCCGCCATCGGGGACTCCGAAAAACTTGCGCGGCGAGTAAATAGTCGCCAAACATTGCTCTGGCGCCGCAAAAAATGCCTGCGCATGATCGCACACGACGCGCTTGCCATATTTCTTTACCACCCTTTGTGCGGCTTCTGTGCAGATTCCGAAATAATTGACGTAAACAACCCAATCGTTCTCACCTAACTGAATATCTTCAACAATTTCAAAATCATTCGAGAGCGAATAGAACTGAAGCCTCGTCCCGGTCGCTCGGAACGGTGCCAACATGGCGTCACAAATGTATAAGGGGACCCAGACGTGTCCGACCTTCTGAGCACGTAGCAATGCGAGCAGGGCAGACCTGGCCGATTGAAAGCTCATGGCATCCACATAGAGCGCTTCACGAATCGGCGGCAATTCGAGTTCAAAATATCCACCGATGGCGTTTCCCTCATTAGTCATGAGCGCGATCTTTCTGGCAGGCGAAGATCAGACGAAACTCTGTCGGCCGGTGCTGCATTCGCACCCGATCGCTCACGAGACCCCTTCCATAAGCTTGTAGCAGCGCAACATTTCGCTGCAACCTGCAACTCCTAAACTCATGAGGCCTTCTATTATCGACATATGCTGCGGTCCGCTCTCAAGTTCCACTTGTTGTACTGTAGTTTGGAGAAAAGAAAGCCGTAATCCAGCCTCCTCGAAACGGCACTTATCGTAAAGATCCTTTCCTCCGATTGCATTTATGTAATGGCGCGCTCCAATACGGCGGCAAAGGCCTATAACTTTGGCCTCACCTCTGAGCGTTGAGCCCTTGTCGACATCCGACGAAACAATGAACTCACACGTGATTCCCAATCTGGCAGCCAACCCTTTCAACAGATTCGCATTGAACTCTGCCACGTTGGAATTACCGTAGTCGAGCAATTCACAGACGATCGGAAATATCTCGCGATAGGCAGGTGCCCTTGCATAGCATGTGTGCAAACGCCGCTTGATCGCACCGATTGCATCATCGTCAAACAGATAATGTCGCTGGTTAATCGAAAGCGTCAGGCTAGCCCTGGACACTGGCAATGTTAGCCAGGAAGGTTTGCCATTGGTCAGAATACGGTTCCGATTGATCCAGCCCCCTTTCATGTACTGAGCGTCGTCATAGAAGACGAACGTATCCACAGCCTTCATCAGCTGAAAGTAGCCGATGTATGGGAAAAAGTATGGCTGCATGATCGCCGCGATCATGCACGATCATCCGCCATTACCCTGCAGAGCGATGCAATCGTACGGATGGTGTTCTCCGGCAACGTCGGCCCTGTCGGCAAAACTATGACTGCCTTCGCAACTCGCTCCGTGTTCGGCAGCATGAGCCTCGCGTGAGGGAACAGGTCACGATACGGTTGCATGCCATGGCAGCTTGGCCAAAAATACTTGCGCGCCAGGATATTCTCGGCATGCAGCGCGGCAACAATGCGATCGCGTGAAACAGCAAAACGATCGTCTACTTCTAGCACAACATAATGATAGCTGTTGCGTTCGGTTGGATCGTAGTCCAATACTGAAACACCCGGAACTTCAGCGAATGCGTCCTTGTAGGCGGAATGCTTTGCGCGATTCGTCGCCATCACTTCGTCGAGCGCATCAAGGTTGGTCAGTCCCATCGCAGCGCAGACCTCGATCATCTTGCCGTTCGTACCTGGATGGATCACGTTATCGTAACCCTTGAAGCCAAAGTTGCGTATCAGCCGCATCGCTTCGGCGAGTTCGTCATCATTGGTGACGACGGCGCCACCTTCCATAGTATTGAATGCCTTTGTTGCGTGGAAGCTAAGAACCTCGCAA